>Ga0233427_10005159_pt1 | contig 10508 bp, 14 predicted proteins | sample SI_118_April2016_5_FD_179885 | JGI IMG/M metagenome (GOLD analysis project Ga0233427, IMG submission 179885) | Seawater microbial communities from Saanich Inlet, British Columbia, Canada - SI_118_April2016_100_MG | ecosystem: Environmental > Aquatic > Marine > Inlet | place: Canada: British...
CACCAGTTGAATCTACTCTACGGTGAACGTTACCATAAAGCCTAAAATAATAATATATAGGCTGACTTTCTTCTGTATTCTTTCATAAATTCTATTCCAATCTATAAGAACCATTGCCTATGCCTTACAAAGTTTCAATAGGGATTAGTCATGTTAAAAACGCATATCAACTATTTAATACTTAGTGGTTTTGAACTATTTCCACTCTATTTTTATTATTCTATATTAAATATTGAAGTTTAGGCTTTGCTCTTCATAAAGCGCTGATAACCCTTAAAGGGAGCAAAGGGTTATCAGCATCTTCTATTATAAATTTACTAAGTAAACTTAATTGCTCAAAAGATATACTTATAGCTGGCATATGGAGTATGTTGTGGTATGAGTATACTAGAGAGAACTTAATTACTACAGTCTTATTTTAAAAGTCTTTATTTTTATTATGATCATGATCATAATTTTCTTCTTCATTATTATTTAATTGGTCATGACTAAAGGATATATTTAGAAAAAATATGGAGCTAATTAAAGTAATAATTATTATTTTCATAAGATCTTCCTTTTATTTGTAATATTTAAAATAAATACCACATATAAATAAACTTATGTATTTATTTTGTCCCATACAGGGATTTTTTTAATTTTTGTTTGTTTTTGATAAGTAATATATTTAAGAATCCTTGAGGTATTATTAGAATCTCGCTACACATAATCCACCCTCTGAATTTTTACTGAATTCACCTACCCTTGTTTTTAATTTCTTATCAAGCAAGCCTTATATTATATTTTTGCTACACGGAAACTATATTCTTCAAGCTTGACAACTGTTGTCCCAAAAAATGCGCAAGGCGCTGCATACCATATATTCCCGCCTGTTGCTCGGCATCATCATTGTAATTTGTATTGGTATTCAAATCGTATGCAAAAGGTTGGCCTGCAGCGTTATAAACAAACTCGATCGCGGCAACCTCAATACCATTCGCCGCAAGAACGTTCTCACACTTTACCAAAAGTTCGGCCGACGGTTGTTGAGACGGTGGTAGAATTTTAAATTTTTCAGTCCTTTTTACCTCTCCTCCCTCAACCTGACAAACATCTGCAGGGCATAGCTCGAACCCATCCCGCGTGTCAACTTGTACCGCATACATGAACTTTCCACCAATGAACTCTGTCCTAATAATTTCTTGATTTGGAGCCTTAATATATTCTTGCAGCAGGGATACACCATCAATAGGGGCCTGATAACTCACGCTTTTAATGTGCTGTTCAAGATCTAATTTTGAAGCAATCAGGTGGACACCATTCCCTGTTCCTCCTCGGTTTGGCTTTATAATAAGGGGAAAACTGCCAAGAATGTCGGCGGCTTGGACAATCTGTCCCTCACCCGTAGCCGCAATTGAACGAGGTGTTGTAATGCCTCCAGCGTGAAGGGCAGATAATTGGGCGCCCTTATTAATTTCTAGCTGCAGTGCCCGGCTATTATTGATAACCCGCCTGGAATGGCTTTCTAACCAGTTTAAAACTACAGAAGTTAATTCCACTGAATAACGATGGTCGCGTGTGTGGGAAGAGGCACTCATGCGGTTATAGAACACGCCTTCGGGCGGAGTGGCACTGAGATCAAACGAACCTTCAGCCAAGTCCCATTCTTCATAGGGTAATCCTAGACTTGCAAACGCATTTCGTAAATTACCAAGCCAAAGGCTATTTTCATGAATGACATATATTTTTGCCATTATGTTTCTCCCGTCTAAAATGTGTTTACTTAAGACAATAGTTCCGGTTCCGTTTCAATCATTAGAGCGTCGTTGAAACGATTATAGAATCCACATAATGCTATCCTAAATGTCAACTCTACAATCTGCGGTTCTGTAAAATGCTCTCGTAGCCTATCAAATAAGGCTTCTCGAATGCGCTGTGGCGTTTCTGTCACGGCAACAGCAAACTCAATAACCAGCCTATCGATTTCCGAAAATTCTGGATGGTCTTGATAGTCGAGTATCCGCTCAACGCCTTCGAGTGAAACACCGGCGACTTCCAATTGTGGGGTGTGATGAGATATGCAGTATGCGCAGGCGTTCAATTTCGAAACGGTGACCACTGCCAGCTCGATATAGCGACGCGACACATTTTGATTTTCAGACAACTTCATCAACATGGGTAGGAGGTGCTCGATAACAGGCGGCATATGGGCGAGCACGCCTACCTGATTGCGAAAAGGACCAAAGTCAGTTGCGAACCGTTCAAAGATATTAGCGAGTTCGTCTGTTAGAGACGAGCTTTCTACATTGCTAACGCGTGCCATAATCTTAACTCCTTTAGATCAACCTAGCTTTCAATAATATTCGTTACATCCATTAAAAAGGTTTCAGGCTACTCATTCACCAACAATTATCTATCGCCCAATCAGTATACTTTACTTTACGCAAATAATCTATGGTTCTTCGTTTAGCAATGATGTATAACCACGGGCCAAATTTTAATTTAATGTAACCTATTTGACTCCAACAACGAAAGTATTGTGGATAGGCAAAATACTATGTAGGATATGAGAGAAGATAAAATGATGGTCTTTAAAAACATAAAACGTAACTTTGGCTCACTTATACATCTAAAAATTGCTCTATGCAATGGCAGAGAGCTTCATAAACACCTAACCCATTTTTAAAGGAGTCAATACCCTAATGCATGCAGAACATAAACTACTTTTAGCCCCAATATCCCTGAAAAATGCAGATGGAGAAGTAAAATCCGTTCTTGAAAAAGCCAAAGAGCAAGTCGGTTTTATCCCGAATATGTACGAGGGGATGGTTAACTCTCCGGGACTTTTGAATACTTATCTTGATGGTTATACGGCATTCCGGAAGAATTCAGGTTTTAGCAGCATTGAGCAGGAAGTTATTTTTCTGACCATTAGTAAAATCAACGGTTGCTCCTATTGTATGGCTGCCCACAGCTTCATTGCCGACAAAAAATCTATGGTGCCGCCCGAAGTGATAGACGCTATCCGCGACGGCAACGAAATTTTAGATCATAAACTAGCAGCCCTCAATGCTTTCACCACCACTATGGTTGTTGAACGAGGATTACCCAACAAAAAAGATGTTAAAGTCTTTGTTGATGCTGGTTTTTCAGAACGTCAAATTCTTGAAATTATTTTAGCAATTTCTGTCAAGACCATCAGCAACTATTCAAACCATCTTTTCCACACTCCCATAGATGAAATGTTCGTCGATCACATATGGGAAGATTAAAAATTATCATATGTAGGCGGGGCTGGTAAGCGCCCTGCCAATTATGGTTTTTATTTGAGGTATTTGTCATCAGAGTATAAATCTAAATTTATTTATCCTATGATACTTTAAATATTTTTAGTCTTCTTTAAAAATAACTATTTAATAATCTTAACTATTACTGCAATATCAGATTTTAAAGCAGTTTTACAAGCTAATACATAACCAGACTTTAGTTGTTCTGCATTTAAAACATTTGCAAAATCTATCTCAGGTTTAATAGTTCCTTTTAAAACTATACATTTGCAAGTACCACAACTTCCTACTCGACATTTATGCGGCCATGGTATGCCTTGTAATAAAGCAGCTGAAAGTAAATTTTGACCAGACTTTACATCTATTTTATACATGCTTGAATTAATAATTGCTTTAAAATTTTTATTCTTTTTTTTTAAAAACTTAAACATAATTTTACTCTCTATAACTATTCTGGGTTAAATGAAGGGAATATTAACCCAGAATAATATTATGCAAATAATAAGTATTCTTACTTATTAAAATTGTTGAGCAATCTTCTTTTCTTCATCATTTGCAAAATTAGTGTCCCAATTATCTAGGTGTTTTTTTACATATTTTCTAAATAATGGAGGTATTAATGTAATTAAAAATAATGAAAAATAACCAATTCCATAGTTAGGACCCTTAACATCATCCAGTTCCCAGAAATAGGTTTCTCCTCTAACATGATGATCCGCTTGACGACCAATTGCTATAAAAAACCAATCGGTAAAGACAGAATCATTATCCCAAGAGTGTCTATGTTCAACATTTTTACCTTTTCCTCTTATCAAACCATAGTGACCCATAAAATTTAAAGCTTCTAATTCAAAATTAGCTATAATCCATAAAGTTAGAAGAGCGGCTAAGCCTAAAAACCCTCCAGCCCAAATAAACAAAATAACTGAAGGTAAACTATAAATATAGCCAAGAATCCATTTATTACTTAAACTTAAAAAAGGCTTTTCTTGTTTTTCTAATCTAGATTTTTCAAGATCATATGAAAATTTACATTGCCCTGCATGGGATAACCATGTGTGCATATAAATATTTCTTCCACGTGGTGCTGTTGCAGGATCATCTTCATTTCCAAGATGTAAATGATGCTGATAAACATGCGCATAAGTAAAATGTGAAGCCCCACTTAAAGACATTATCAATCTAGACATTAAGAAGCCTTGTTTTTTATTATGTGATAATTCATGGCCATAAATAATACCTATACCTGCCCATAATCCAGCAGAAATAACAGCTCCGATTAAGTTTATAGTAGTTATTCCATTTTGAATTGTTAACCCATAAATAATTGATGTGTCAAAGGCTGTAGTATTTACATATTGATATATTCTCCATGCTAATGCTAATTGTAATGCTATGAAGACAAATAACATTAAATACATAATGGCATACTGAAGAGATTTTATTCCATCTGAATTACCATTTTTATCAAAGTTTGCCTTCAAGTGTATATTTTTTGTAATGGTATCTAATATGATACATAAACCAAATAAAAATACACCAGTCCATATATATAAACCGCCAATTATTAAACCATAAATTGTACCAATAGACATGATAGGTACAATTAAATATCGAATATTAACAAACAATGTTTTCATATCGAAGATCCTTTTCTTTTATATTTTTGCCATAAATACGGCTTATTTCCTCTAACTTTAAAGTAAATAGCCATGTTAACCATATGAGTGATTATTAAACTAAAGCCTATTGCAATAGCCCAATAAATTTCTTGATAATGGAGATGAGCATCAGTTATATATAAAATAAAAGATACTGAACCAGTCCATAAAAGTATTAGAAGAAAAGCTAAAATAGTCATTATTATTACTCCTTTTTAGTACTTTGACAAAATGTCAGGTGTACAATACAGATAAATACCCGGTAAAATTTTGGATCACCAAAAAAAAACCACCGGCTAAAGCGGTGGATGAGAAGATCGCTTTAGCAGGATTTATAAAGCGCTCTGCAATTAGATTTAAATCAGCGCATCTTAATATAACTTTATTTTTAGTATATGTACAGTACCTACTACTTGGTAAGGTAATTATGTCTAAGAAGTTATATTTGTGACTTTATTCTAAAGTTTTCCAGCAGATGCACATAAGATAGGCAATGTCTCGTCATTACAGCGGGAGTACCGTTTGCCACACCCTGATCAACAAACGTATTGCGCATTGTTGATATGAATTAAACCCATATTACCTTGAGAAAACCATCAAAAAAAAATATTTAGAAATCTAACTATAGAGTATCTAAAAAGCCTTATCTCTGTTGAGACACCCTATACATTCAGACGATTTTGTGTCCTTGAACTTTTTAAATGAAGGAGCATATCCAGCATCCTTTGCAGATCTACTAGCATTTCCACAGAGTGCATATTGTTGGCAGAAAATTTCTTGCTGTGTATTTAGTTGTTTCTCCTGTACCATTAGTTAGAATACACAGTCTTGCCATCTTTCTCTACAGAGGTTTCTAAAGTTGGGAGGTGGTCTTTTACTGTAAATATGATGCAAATGTCTTCCTTTGTGACAGCACCTTACTCTTTTAGAAAAACATGGAGACCATCATTCCAGACATGTTAAGCTATGGAATATCTTCGAGCAAAATCTAAGTTTTCTATATTTTCATAGTATTTGCAGATGCCTCTTAAATTTTACTAGAATCTTTAAGAATATTTTCAATTGTTGTTTTATTTTGAATGCCCCACTCGCTAATAGCTATGATAGAAGAACTAAATTTTTTTCCTAACGTATCCAATTTATATTCAACCTTTAAAGGCATAACTTTGTAGTCAATTTTTATGATTAATTTATCACGTTCTAATTCTTTTAACTGCTGTATTAACATTTTTTCAGTGATATCTTTCATCTCTTTTTTTAATTGGCTATAACGTAATATACCTTTTTGTAATTTCCATAAAATACAAATTTTCCATTTTTTATTTACTAGTTCTAAAGAACGCTCAACGGGACAATTAGTTAATAGCTTTTTAGGCATAATGACCTCACCAAGTAGTAGGTAATTTACATATATTAAATAAAAATTTATATTACCTTATTTAAAGATAATAACACATATTGGATAAGAATATGAAAAAATTTAAATCATTACTAATATTAGTTAATTTATTTACTAATACTTTGTGTAAAAATCTAATTGCTCAAATAAATAATGGTGAAGCTCTAAATGATAATAAAAAATTAATAGGTTTTGGATATACAATAATCTTAAACTTAGAGATACAAGAATTGATAGTATTAAATTATAAATCTTTATCTAGTAAGCAAATACAATGAACTTTCTTCCAATAACCTCAATTTTTGCATCACTTTTTACTCTATTTTATTTGTTCTTATCATTTCGTATTGGATATATGAGAGGTAGCCCTGTGATGAAACTGGTTTTTAAAATGGATAAAAAAATACCAGAGGCTAAATTACAAAGAAATGTTAGAGCACATGGAAATTTTTCTGAATATGTTCCTATTTTTTTGATTCTTTTAATGATATTAGAAACTTTAGAACAATTTTCTTTTAGTTATTTACTAACAATTTGTTTGATTTTTTCATATGGAAGACTAGCACATGCTATTTGCTTTGCTTTCTATGACTCCAATCCATTTTTGAGAATTTCTGGAATGCTTTGCACCTATTTAGGTATAGGAATATTAGCAATCAAATTGCTTTTAGATATAATCCTTTCTTTATTTAATTGACTATAAGCTTGTAGATGTTGGAGAATATAAAAAAAACCTGAATTATCTGACTCAGATTTAGTTTATACAATTGACCATGCTGCATTTATTTATTTAATGGATAAAAATGAAAAATATTATACGCATTTTTCCCATAATACAGAACCAGAAGACATTATAAAAGCATTAGATAAAGTTTTATAATTAGTCTCTATACGAAGGGGAAAATAATGAACATGAATAATTTAATTGAAGTAGACTTTTTTTATTCTATGAGAAGCCCTTGGTCATATATTGCTACCTATCAAGTTCAAGAAATTAGTATTAAATATAATATAAAATTTAATATACGTTTTGTTTATCCTATTGCCTTAAGAATTAAAGGCTTCTTTGAAAAAATTGATCCCTTATTTATTTCTTATTTAGTAAGAGATGCCTCCAGAGTTGCTGAGATGAAAAATATCCCATATAGATGGCCATCACCTGACCCTATAGTAATGGAAATGCCTAATAAAAACTCTAACAAAGAACTTAAATCTCCTAAAATAGATAATAACCAACCATATATTTATAGGATTACAAGGTTAGGAGTTTTAGCAGGGTTATACAATAAAGACCTAGAGTACGTATGCAATGTAGCTAAGTTAATATGGGATGGTAAAACAAAAGATTGGGATAAAGGAAACCATATCAACAATATCTTAAGTAATATAGGATTAAATGCCGAACAAATGAATACTGAAGTAATTACTAGAAAAGATGAAATTGAAAAAATTATTTCTAATAATCAAACATTACATAGAGAAACAGGGCATTGGGGAGTACCAGTATTTGGTTTTAATAATGAACCCTTTTTTGGTCAGGATCGATTAGATGTTTTATTATGGAGATTAAAACAAAATGGCCTTGAAGAAAGATAATAATAATGAGTGAATCACCACTTGGCCTTGAATTAAGAAGGTATAGGTAAGTCCCTTTATTCAAAAACATATATAGGTGTATCTGCTGGAAAACTTTAGAATAAAGTTACAAATATAACTTCTTAGACATAATAACCTTACCAAGTAGTAAGTACTTTACATTTATTAAATAATAAAGTTATCTTAAAGGTTATTGAAACACAATAATATATGATGAAAGGTATTATGAAATATATTAGCTCATATTTTTTTTTATGTATTGTCTTTGTAAGCTTTAATGTATTCGCAGAAAACAAAGATTTTTTAAAAGCTGTTGATAGCTCACATACTTCTAAAAGCTTTATTGAGGCAAGAAGTTTATCTTTGCCATGTTTAGGGTGTCATGGTCAGAGTAATGCAAGTATTCCTAGTTTATTTCAATTAAAAGAGGATTATATATATAATGCATTAATTGAATATCAGTCAGATAAACGTGAACATTACTTAATGCAAATAATATCTAAAGGCTATAGTGATGAAGAGCTAAAAATTATTTCTAAATATTATTCGCTACAAGGACTTTATAATGAATAGGCGTCTTTTACTTAAAAATATGGGAAACCTAGGTGTTGCTACATCTTTGTTGCCATTCATAAGTATAAGTAATACTAACGCGAAAAATGTTGGAAGAGTTGTGGTTCTTGGAGCAGGTTGGGGTGGATTAAGCGCAGCTAAAACTATAAAACAAATAAGCCCTGAAGTTGAAGTTATAATAATAGAGAAAAATAAAGAATTTACATCTTGTCCTATGTCAAATTGGGTTATAGGCCAGTTAAAATCTATGGAAGATATTACCTTTAGTTTTGACAATTTAAAAAATAAATATTCTATTAAATTTATTCATGAAGAAGCTATAAATATTGATCCTTCTAAAAAAGTCATTAAGACAGATAAGCAAGAATTAAGTTATGATAAATTGATACTGTCTCCAGGCGTTGAATTAGATTATTCTTCGATAGAAAATTGGAAAGAAGATTCTTTATATAATTTTCCTGCAGCTTGGAAAGCTGGTCCTGAAACTCAATTGCTTTCTAATAAGGTTAAAAATATATCTAATGGGGGAGTTGTTGTTATTTCCATTCCTTTAGGTCCCTATAGATGTCCTCCAGGACCTTATGAAAGAGCTTCATTAATTGCTTCCTATCTAAAGAAGTATAAAAAAAATACAAAATTAATAATATTAGATTCAAATCAAAAGATAGTTTCTAAAGGAGCTTTATTTCAAGAAGCATGGGATGAGTTGTATTCGGATATAATAGAATATAGGGCTAATTCTGGTGTAGTAGGAATAGATAATTTAAACAATAAATTTATGACAGACTTTGAAGAGATAAAGTGTGATGTTGCTAATTTAATACCTTCACAAAGGGCCCCTAAATTTCTAAAAGATAATGGGCTTATAGATAAAGGCGCTAATTGGGCAGCAGTTAACCCCTATGATTTTAGTTCTTCTATTACAAATGATGTCTTTATTATTGGAGATTCTACTTCCCAATCTAATGTTGGGGGAGTACCTAAGTCTGGTTATGTAGCTAATTCTATGGGTAAAGTATGTGCTCTAGCTGTTATAGCGGAACTATATGATGTAGAAAAAGTGTCTCCTTCTTTAATAAATACTTGTTACAGTTTGGTTTCTTCAGAGGAAGGAATATCTGTAAGTGCAGTCTATAATTATAATAAAGAAGATAATAAAATTAAAAGTATAAAAGGCGCTACTGGTTTGTCCCCTAATAGATCGAGCCTAATAAAGGATAATGCTTGGGATTGGGCAACTAATATATGGAAAGATATGTTAGGCTAGAAGCTATTTTATTTTTATAGGTTGTCCATCTGAATTAATAGATACATAAACAAATTTTCCTTCAGTAACTTTTATTTCTTGGACTAGTGAATGAATAAAGAAGAAAAATGGTCAGAATGGATGACTCTCGCCCAAGGTGGGGACGAGGCTGTGTACCAGCAATTATTAATAAGTGTCCTTCCTCGTGTGCGGGCCATTGTGAGGCGACGGGTAAAAGATCCTGACCACGCCGAAGATGTTGTTCAGGAAGTGTTATTATCCGTTCATAAAAGCCGGCACACTTATGATCCTAATTTAAAATTTGGCCCGTGGTTACACATCATTGCTGAACGGCGGACCATAGATTATTTGCGCAAAGTATACCGGTTAGCAGAGAGGGAAGTATTGGTGGATGAATACCCTGAAACCTTTTTAGCAAATGGAACGAATACTGTTGAAGATGAGATTCTTGTCTTTGAAGACTTGGGCCGATTAAAAGTGGCCATGGAACATTTGCCTTTGGGTCAACGTGAAGCTGTAAAATTGTTAAAGTTAAATAAGTTGAGCCTTAAAGAAGCTTCTAAAGTAAGTGGTATGACGGTTGCATCTCTAAAGATATCTATGCACCGTGCCTTGAAAGCCTTACGCGCTGAAATGACTATGCATAATAAACATGAGGGTGATAAAATATGACCACGACAACAGATGACTTAATCTCTCAATTGACAAGGAACTTGCCTCCTGTAACCCGCTTGGGTCATCCGCTT
>Ga0233427_10005160_pt1 | contig 10508 bp, 8 predicted proteins | sample SI_118_April2016_5_FD_179885 | JGI IMG/M metagenome (GOLD analysis project Ga0233427, IMG submission 179885) | Seawater microbial communities from Saanich Inlet, British Columbia, Canada - SI_118_April2016_100_MG | ecosystem: Environmental > Aquatic > Marine > Inlet | place: Canada: British...
CGCTTGTTCACTTATCCATATTTTAGGCATTGGTTTTTTGCCAGTAGGATTAATTTTACTCAACCTAACTATACGATGTTCTTTATCTCCACTTGATCTTAAAACTATTCTTTTTTTAGACCTCACCAACCATATAATAGGGGTGCTTCTTAAATCACAAATTATATCCCATCTTGTGAAACGTATTTCTTTCCATATATTTATCCAATGAAGACTATATTTTTTTTTTTTAATTGTAATCACTTTATCAACAATTGGACAATCATCAAATACTGGTGCCGCAACTTTACCGCAGACTACAGTTGCCTTTGCATCATAGTATTTGCATAAATCATTTAAGAGTCCTGTAGACATAATTGCATCACCTAATCTAGTATTTCCAATAAATAGTAATTTTTTCATAACTTATTTTTACCTAATATTTAAATACTTGTAAGAATTCTTCTGCAACCTTATCCCAACTCCTCACTTTATGCATAATTTTAGATTCTTTATTAACTCTTTTAAAAGAAGATAAATCACTTAAGAACCTTGTAGCATATTCTATAAATTGGGCCTCGTCATTTGCTATAAAACCTGTTTTACCATTATATATTTTCTCTACAGCCCCACCTAAAGGTCTAATAACAGCGGGCATTCCTAATATTTGAGTGTCTGATAATGAAAATGCGGACACTTCAAATTTATGAGAGGGGTATAAATGCACCCTCATATCTCTAATTTCTTGTAACATTTCAGTATCTATTTTTGGAAGATTAATTTTAATATTACAATGCAAGTTATCCTCTACTAATTTAAATATTGACTCATATATGTCCGGGATTTTTTTTCCTGACAAAGCTTTATGAAGAGTGTAAGAGTATATATGTAGTTCAGCCCAAGGAAGCTTAGTATGTATATGTTTTACCCATAAATTTATTATCCAATCTAAACCCATTAATGGATGAGTAGTCACCAATGCTTTAGGAGTAACTGAGGGTAACAAATCTTTATTCTCTATAAAATGAATACTATTTCCTGAAGGAATAATACTAGCATCTAATGATTTTAATCCATCAGGTATAGAATTAATATGGTTTTCACCTTGGATTATAATAGTTGGCTTATACTTCATAGACGCTAAAAAGTTTTCAGGTCTAGCTAATTTGAGCCCTGAAGATGTTAACCATAAAATTTTTTTAGTATTAGAGGGCGCTAAATCAAATAACTTAGGATCATTATGGGATATCCATACATCTGAATGGTTTGCGTCTATATTTTTAATTTGATTCCAACTTACATCATTAATTACTTTTGATTCTTCACAGTTGTTGTAAACTCTTACAACATGTCCTATACTAGCAAGCGCCTCAGTTAAATGGATTAGAGATTTCTCTGCACCATCTAAAGGCTTTATATTAATAGTGGACCCATCATATACATGATTTTTATCTAAGAATGTTATTAACATAAATAAGGGTTTACGTAGGTAACTAAGTGATTGCAAGTATTTTTAAAAATTCAAAAAATAAATTGGCCTTAAAATGTATGAAAATATAAAAAAAATAAAACTTAATGATCGAATCATAATAGAGCTAATAGGAACAGACACAAAAGATTTTTTACAAGCATTAGTTACAAATAATATAAATTTAATTTCTTATAAGAAGTCGATTTATGCAGCTTTATTATCTCCGCAAGGAAAATACATATTTGATTTCTTTATTTTTGAAAACTCTATAAATGGCCTAATAAGTATTGATTGTGCAAGTAATAGATACGAAGAATTATTAAAAGTATTAAATATGTATAAATTAAGAAATAAAATAGTTTTTAATATTAATAAAAATGTTTGTGTTTTAGGTATTTACGGTTCAAATTATTCTGAGTTATTATTAGACATAGATATGAACTACCTTGAAGGTAATACTAAGAAGATTAATAACACCATAGTTATTATCGACCCAAGAAATAAAAATTTAGGTTTACGAATTTATTCAAATATAGCTTGCGATATAGAAAAATTTGATCACATACCAAATGGAACATTAGCTGAATTTGACTACAATAGACTTCAACTTAAAGTACCAAACCCAGAAATAGACTTAGAAATAGAAAAAAGCTTTTTAATAGAGAATAATTTTGAATCACTTAATGCTATAGACTTTAATAAAGGCTGTTACATTGGACAAGAAAACACAGCAAGACAAAAATATAGAGGTACTGCAAAAAAGAAATTAGTTCTTGTAAGAATTTATGGCCAAAATATAATTAACGGAACAAAAATTTACGTTAATGAAAAAATTATTGGCACCATGAGGTCTTCATGCAAAGATCTAGGCTTGGTAACCATTAAAACAGCTATTTACGAAGAATATAAGAACAACAAATTAACTATTAAAACTCTAAAAAGTGAAATAGAACTTTTATAAAATTTAATTGTTATTTATTTTTGCTTGAGCTGCCGCTAGCCTTGCTATAGGAACTCTATAAGGAGAACAAGAAACATATTGTAAACCAGTGTTATGAAAAAAACCAATGGATTTTGGATCCCCACCATGTTCTCCACATATACCTAATTTAAGAATCTTATTAGCTTTTAAACCCTCTTTTACAGCAGACCTCACTAGTACTCCTACTCCATCTATATCTATAGATACAAATGGGTCATTTTCCATTATTTTATTCTCTAAATAATCTGGGAGAAATTTTGAACAATCATCCCTGCTAATGCCTAAAGTGGTCTGCGTCAGATCATTTGTGCCAAAACTAAAAAAGTCTGCATGCAGCGCTATATTTCCTGCATTTAATGCCGCTCTAGGTAATTCAACCATAGTCCCAAGTAAATACTTTGGAGTTTCTCCGTATTCTTCTGTTATTTTACTAGCAACATTTTCTACTAGTGTTTTAAAAAATAAGAATTCTTTATCACTAATAATCAAAGGAACCATAATTTCTGGCTTAATCCTAATTTTCATTTTTTTAGAAACATATAATGCTGCTTCAAAAATAGATCTAACTTGCATTTCATATATTTCGGGAAATGTAATACCCAGTCTACAACCCCTATGACCTAGCATAGGATTTTGTTCTTCTAATTGTAGAGATCTAGAATGTATTACAGCTATATTTTTATCTAAATGTTTTGCTAATTCTTCTAATTCTTCTTTCTCTCTAGGTAGAAATTCATGTAAAGGTGGATCCAATAATCTAATAGTAACTGGTAAATTTTTCATTAATTCAAATATTTCTGCAAAATCTTTCTTTTGCATAGGAGCTATTTTTTCTAAAGCTTTTCTTCTTTCAATTTCAGTATCAGAATAAATCATTTCTCTCACAGCTAATATTCTCTCACTATCAAAAAACATATGTTCTGTTCTACATAAACCTATTCCCTCTGCACCAAATTCTAAAGCTGTCTTAACATCATTTGGAGTTTCTGCATTAGCTCTAACATCTAAATCCCTAATTTCATCTGCCCACTTCATTAATTCTGAAAAATCCTTGGATAATTCTGGTAAAATCGTAGGAACTTCTCCTAAAATTACTTCTCCTAAGCTTCCATCAATGGTAATCAAATCACCAGCTTTAATAATTCTATCACTTACAGTAAAGTTATCTTTAGCATGATCAATTAATATTTCTCCAGCTCCTGCCACACATGGTCTCCCCATTCCTCTTGCAACTACTGCTGCATGACTTGTCATACCTCCCCTACTTGTTAATATTCCCTTAGCCGCGTGCATTCCATGAATATCTTCAGGGCTAGTTTCCATTCTAACTAAAATAACGTCTTCGCCATTTTTTGACATTTCCACGGCAACATCTGAATTAAATACTACTATACCAGATGCTGCTCCTGGAGACGCAGGCAAACCTTTAGATAAAATAATCTTATTAGCTTTAGGATCTAAAGTTGGATGTAATAATTGATCTAGACCTAATGGGTCAATTCTAGAAACTGCTAATTTTTTATTAATAAACCCATCATTTTTCATTTCTACTGCTATTCTCACCGCTGCAGCAGTTGTTCGTTTTCCTGATCTCGTTTGTAATATCCATAATTTATTTTTTTGAACTGTAAATTCAATATCTTGCATATCAAGATAATGGGATTCTAATTTAGTAAAAATATCAACTAACTCTCTATAAATATTAGGAATAGATTCTTCCATAGATAACTCTTCTGAATTATGATCAAACTTTCCTTTTATAGTTAAATTTTGAGGAGTTCTAATGCCAGCAACAACATCTTCTCCTTGAGCATTTATTAAATATTCTCCATAATAATTATTCTCTCCAGTAGAGGGGTTTCTAGTAAATGCTACGCCTGTACAACAATCATTTCCCATATTTCCAAAAACCATGGCCTGAATATTTACAGCTGTTCCCCATGATTCAGGAATATCATTAAGCTTTCTATATGTTATAGCTCTTTGATTCATCCATGAATTAAATACTGCTCCAACTGAACCCCATAATTGATCTATAGGATCTTGTGGAAAATCTTTACCTGTTTTAGATTTCACTAAGTCTTTAAACTGATTAGTTATTTTTTTCCAAGATATGGCTGACACTTCTGTGTCTAATTTAATATTTTCTTTATCTTTTTCATATTCAATTATTTCTTCAAATTGAGAAGATTCGATTTCTAAAACAACATCTCCATACATTTGAATAAATCTTCGATAACTGTCATAAGCAAACCTATCATCTCCGCTTTCTTTTGCTAAACCTTCCACAGTAATATCATTTAAACCTAAATTTAAAACAGTATCCATCATGCCAGGCATAGATGCTCTAGCTCCTGAACGTACAGATAATAACAAAGGTGAATTTGGATCACCAAATTTCATTTTTGTAATATTCTCTATATTCCCAAGTGCCAACTTGAGTTGTTCTTTTAACTCTGAAGGATAATTTTGAGAATTTGAATAATAAAAATTACAAACTTCTGTAGTAATTGTAAACCCTGGAGGAACTGGAATACCAATATTGTTCATTTCTGCTAAATTAGCACCTTTACCTCCTAAAAGATTCTTTAGTTTAGCTTCTCCTTCTGCACTACCTGCTCCAAAACTATAGACCCATTTATTCATTCAATATCCATCCAATGTAATGTTAAAATGCTATATATTTACTTAACTTCGTTTTCCACATCAATCAATGAAAAATCTGCAAAATTTATAAAAGTATTTCTAATCAAAGATAAGAGCATTAATCTATTATTTTTAATATCTTTATCTTCAATATTAACTTTAACACTTTCAAAAAACTTCTCTAAAGAAATAGCAATTCCAGAAAAAACTTCCATTGCCTTTTCATATTTTTCATTTTTCAATAAATCTCTTACTTGCTTTGAAATTTTAAGATGATGAGTATATAAAGCTTTTTCTTCTTCCATATCTAACAAACTTTCACTAACTTGATCTCCAATAGGCATTCCTATTTTTTTTTCTTCTATACTCAATATCCTCCGTACTCTTTTTAAGGTATTGAGAAACTCTTTCCCATCATCATTAATAAATTTATCTAATGCTTCAACCTTATTAAAATCATCATATATATCAGAAAAATTAGATGCATTATAAACAGCTTGTATACTTGGTTGACTTAAACCCTTATCTCTCATAAAAACTTTTAGTCTATCATAAACAAAATCTATATAAGATTTCTTTGTTTCTTCTTCAGAAAGTATTAATTTTACCCCTTGTTTCTTATAAAACCCATAAGAATCATTTGCTAAACTTTTCATAGAAACTCTAATATTATTCTCTAAAATTATCCTAATGATACCCAAACAAGACCTTCTTAAACCAAAAGGATCTTTAGATCCTGTAGCTTTCATATCTATGCCAATAAAACCTATTAAACTATCCAACTTATCAGAAAGAGATAATAATGAGGCTTCTGAACTTGTTGGGCAATTATCAGATGGGCCTAATGGTGAATAATGTTCTTTAATAGATAAAACAACTTCGCTACGCATCCCTTGCAGACTTGCATAAACACTTCCAATATTTCCTTGCAACTCTGGCATTTCATAGACTACTTCACTACATAAATCTGCTTTACATAATTTTGCAGCAGAAACGACTAACTCACTGTTAGCTTTAAATATATCTGCATAATTCTCTACTATAAATGACATCCTTTTTACTTTATTTTCCATAGATCCAAGAGAGCGATGAAAAATAATATTTTTTAATTTCTCAGATAATTTCTCTAATCCACTTTTCATATCATTATCAAAAAAGAAACGAGCATCTGATAATCTTGCTTTTAAAACTCGTTCATTGCCAGAAACTATTTGCATATTATTATCAATAGGGATATTTGAAACACCAATAAAATTTTTACTTAAAGTTTTATCTATATTGTACACAGGGAAATATTTTTGTTGTTTTACCATAGTCAATTCTAATATCTGTTCAGGTAAAGATAAATACTCTTCGTCAAATGTTCCTAAAAATAAATAGGGATATTCTATGATATTAGACACCTCACATAGCAAGCTTCTATCAGGCTTAAAAACTAAATTATATTTTTTTGCCAGATCATTGCCTAACTTTAATATTGTATCCTGTCTTGCTTTTGGGTCCACCAATACATTAGCATCTAATAATTTTTTTATATATTCTGCTTTATTTTTTACTATTATTTCACTATGTGAAATATACCTATGTCCATAAGTTTTATTATCACTATAAACATTTTCAACATTAAATTTTAAAACCCTACCATCAAAAACACATAAAATTTTATGAAGAGGCCTAATCCATTTAAGTTTATTAGTTCCCCAGCGCATAGACTTTTTCCAAGGAAAGTTTAAAATTAAATATTTAATAGCCTCTTCAATAATAACTAAAGAGCTTATTCCTTCTTTGGTGTTTTTATAAAAATAAAATTCTCCTTTATCCGTTTCTATTTTACTTAGCCTTTCTACATCTACACCTAAACCTTTTGCAAAACCATTAATAGCCATTTCATTAGCATCAACTCTTGGACCTTTTTTATCAATCTCTATATTTGAAGACTTTAAAGTCAACCCTTCTACACAAACTGTTAATCTCATAGGCCCCCAAAATACTTCTGAAGCCTCATAATTTAAACCAACTCCATGAAAATATTTAAGAAGCATTGTCTCAAAAGTTTTAGCTGATGATTCTTGTAAGCCAGCAGGAATTTCCTCAGAATATAACTCTACTAATAATTCTGCCATTTGTTATTTTTCATCCAAATTATTTATATATAAATCTGCGCAAGATTTAACCATTGCCCTTACTCTTCCAATATAATCAGCTCTTTCATTTACTCCAATTACACCACTAGCATCTATAAGGTTAAATATATGGCTTGCTTTAATACATTGTTCATATGCAGGCAATACCAATTTATCCTGCACTAATTTATTATTTAAATTTTCTAATTCTTTAAAATTCAAAATAAGCACTGAAGGATTTGATTTCTCAAAATTATATACAGATTGTTCCTTTTCATTTTGTAAAAAAACTTCACCATATTTTGTACCATTATTATCCCAAGCAAGGTCATACACGTTATCTACACCTTGAATATACATAGCCAGTCTTTCTAAACCATATGTAAGCTCACCTGTGATAGGGCAACAATCAATACCACCTACCTGTTGAAAATATGTAAACTGTGATACTTCCATTCCATTACACCATACTTCCCATCCTAATCCCCATGCTCCAAGAGTAGGGCTTTCCCAATCATCTTCAACAAAACGAATATCATTTTGTTTAGAATCAATACCAAGAAAACTTAAACTTTGAAGATACAACTCTTGGATATTATCAGGAGAAGGTTTTAGAACTGTTTGAAATTGATAATAATGTTGAAGCCTATTAGGGTTTAAACCATAACGACCGTCCGTCGGCCTCCTGCATGGTTGAACGTACGCTGCTTTCCATGGTGAATTTCCTAATGCTTTAAGAAAAGTAGCTGGATGAAAAGTCCCTGCACCCACCTCCATATCAATTGGCTGAAGTATGAGACAATTATTTTTAGCCCAAAATTGTTGTAATTGGAATATTATAGATTGAAAAGAATTATCTTTTAGAGACATATCATAAACCTGCTCATTTAGTAGGATTGCATTCAGAACACTTTGAACCCGCTAAGAAATAGTTACTACACACTGGGCATTTTTCTAAGTCTTGAACATCATCCGCTTTAAACTTACTAGCACTACTTTTGTTATTTTTATTCGAAGATTTATTTTTTTTTATATGAGTCCTTTTTTCAATTATTTTAAACCCATACCAAACAAATAATATTATAAAACATAATAATAATATTTTTGGTAAACTAAAACCTAACATTAAAACTCCTATACTATTTTAATCAAAAACTACTATAATCCAAACTTAGCAAATGCAATTCTTTCTTCTATGTAATCAATTACTCCATAGTAACTTGATGAAGACAAACCAAGTCTTTGCCCTAATTTTTTTCTTCCAGAAATTTCTTTAAAAATTACTTTTTCATTAAAACGTTCTCTCATTACTTGTTTTAGTTCTCCCATTGAATCAGCTAAACCAATTTCACAGGCTTTAGTTCCAGAAAATATCTTTGCTTCAAATATACCTTCTGCTTTAACAACTTCAGCATTTAATCTATTACCTCTTCTCTTACTTACCCAATTTTTAAACAGCTGATGTATTTCCTCTTGTAAATCTGTAATTACTTTTACATCATCAGAATTTTGAGGTTGAAAAGGGTCTAACATACCTTTATTTTCTCCTTTAGAAAACACCCTTCTTTCCACTCCGATTTTTTTAATAACTTCTACAAAACCAAACCCTGCAGATATTACCCCAATAGAGCCTACTATTGATGCTGGCATAACAAATATCTCATCCGCTGCACACGCTAACCAATAACCCCCAGAAGCTGCAACATCCTCTACAAAAGCAAAAACAGGAATATTATTCTTTTTAGATAGTTCTATAATTCTTTCCGATATAAGAGCAGATTGAACTGGAGAACCTCCTGGAGAATTTATTATTAAAGCAACACCAGCAATTTTTTTTCCAGAAAAAGCTCTTTCAATTTGCTTTTCTAAGCTTTCTAAAGAAAGGTTACTTGATCCAGGAAACTTAGAACCAGAAGCTATAACTCCATTGAGTCTAACCACATTTATAACCGATGATTTACTTTTAAAAAATTTAGAAATAAAACGCATTAAAATATCCTCTTTCTCAAAATAATTATTTATTGTTAATCCAGTTGTATATCGCTTTTATTATTTAGTATACTATTACAAGCATCAGTATAACTTCCATCATTATTATGTAATATTAGACCAGGCAATATTTGTACACCTGATTTAGCATTTTTTTTTGCCTGCAATATCATTAATTTAGATTTAACATTCACTTTGGGCCACAACGGAAAGATCTTTATCTCCCCCCATGATCCATTTAAATTGCTTAAAATTAAATCTAAACTTTCCGTTCTAAATACAAAATTCATATAACCTTTGGGTTTTAATTTTTTATATGCAGCTTCAAACCATTCGTTTATATTAGATTCATATCGTGCAGAAGCTTTAAACTTATTATTTGATTTAATTACATTATTTGAGATAAAATATGGAGGATTCATAATTACTCTATCTAATTTATTATTATATTCTTGTAAAAATGGTTTATTAAATAAATCATTACAAAGAATTTTTGAATTTATATTATTAATATTATTTTTTAATAAATTTTTATTTGCTAATTTAACCAACTCTATATTTTTTTCTACACCTATTATTTTCGAATTCGGGAATTTTTTAGATAGATAAATTATTATGATTCCTGAACCTGTTCCAAACTCCATACACTTTGAATACTCTTTAATAGAAGAGGATAATAAAATAGAATCTATACTAACACGGAAACCTTTTTTAGGCTGGAATATAGATATGCTTCCATCCAAAATTTTATTTTTTGATACTTCTAATTCACTTTTCGACACAAATCACCATTTAGATAGCTCCTAAACAAATATATTAAATACTTTATAGAGAAAAATAATAAATTAAATTAATATTTATATTTATATTTATATGTTAAATATAAAAATTTTCTATATAAATACTTACTAAACAATTATCAAATTAGAATGATTAAAACTATGAATAAAACACATCTTAATATTAATGAAATTCAGAAAATTGTAAGTATAGATTTGCTTGCCGTAAATAATATAATTATTGATAATATCGGAAATGAAGTTCCTTTGATAAATGATTTATCAAAGCATATATTAGCCTCAGGTGGGAAAAGAATTCGCCCAATGATAACTTTGTTAACTTCATGTATATGTAATTATAATGGCAAAAATCATCTTTTTTTAGCTGCTTGTATTGAATTTATCCATACAGCTACTTTGCTTCATGACGATGTGATAGATGAAAGTAAAATGAGAAGAGGATTAGCTACCGCTAATGATATTTTTGGAAACAAGGCCAGCGTTTTAGTTGGTGACTTTTTATTTTCACGCGCATTTGA
>Ga0233427_10005164_pt1 | contig 10503 bp, 8 predicted proteins | sample SI_118_April2016_5_FD_179885 | JGI IMG/M metagenome (GOLD analysis project Ga0233427, IMG submission 179885) | Seawater microbial communities from Saanich Inlet, British Columbia, Canada - SI_118_April2016_100_MG | ecosystem: Environmental > Aquatic > Marine > Inlet | place: Canada: British...
CCTCCAACCTGGCGTCACCGAGATCGTGATCCAGCCGGCCGCCGACACACCTGAGCTGAGGGCCATCTGCGATGAGTGGGGTCGCCGTGTGGAACACATGGACCTGGCCTGCGGGAACAGTGAAATCCGCGCCGACCTTGACCGTGGACAGGTCACCCTGGTGAGTTGGAGGGACCTCCGGGAGGTCCAGAGAGCCGGCTGAAGGCCAGCTCAGGAATCACTTCTGGCAGCCAGATCCCGGAGCATCTCGGCCCACTCCCCGCTTCCGAACACCGGCCGCAGGTCGAACACATAGCGGGCGTAGTCGCCCTCCACCTTGCACCGACCGGTCATGTAGGCCTCATCGGGATCCAGGTCTCCGCTGAACTGGGCCACCGCATCCGGATACCTCCAGGTCACGGTCGCCTCGGCCTCACCGTCGCGACCGGGGAGCAGTTCGACGACACGACCGTCGGTGATCACCAGCCTGAACTGGACCTTTCCGTGTGGTGTGGCGGTCACCACGAACCTCACCACACCGTCCACCCCCGGCTGGACCCGGAGTGCGGCACCGGCCTCGCCCAGGGCCTCCAGCCACCCATCCGACAGGAACGACAAATCAGCCATCAGCCGGTGGCCGTCGTGGTCCCACGCAACCCGGCGAACAGGTCGTCCTCAAGGTCGCCCTCAGCCGGATGACCGACATGGCTGACCTCGAGGCGGTAGTCGTCGAACGGGTAGATGGTCCTCGCCACGTCATCCGGGAGACCGAACCAGAAAGGTGATGAAGGGTCGATCTGCGTGGCATGGGCCCGCAGCGCCTCGAGACCGACATCCCAGTGCTCGCCAATCGGCACCTTCGTCGTCAACAGGTGGTCGCGCGACGGACGCTCGAACCACCAGTCGTCATAGGGCGAATCGATACCGAGCTCCAGGAACTTGGCGTGCCTGCCGATAATGCGGGCCCGCGACCACATCGTGTAATACAGCTTTGACGGCTTCCAGGCCGGACCTGCCTCCGGGTACCTATCAGGATCGCCGGCGGCGTGGAAGGCCGGCACCGTCACGTCGTGCACCTGCACGTGGTCGGGGTGGTCGTACTCGCCCCGGGCATCCGGGTAGGTGACGATGACCTGGGGTCGGACCCTCCGGATGATCGCCACCAGGCGACCGACGGCCTCGTCAGGGTCGGCATTGGCGAACGCCCCGGGATGGGCGTTGGCTTCCGAGTCCTTCATTCCGGAGTCCCTGTAGCCGAGCATCACGACCTCGTCGTATCCGATGATCGCCGCTGCCCGGGCCAACTCGGACTCCCGGACCGCAGCCAGGTCGCTACGGACGTCGGGCCGGTCCATCTCCGGGTTCAAGATGTCGCCCGCCTCGCCACCGGTGCAGCACACCAGCACGCAGTGCACCCCCTGGGCGTTCAGGCTGGCGACCGTCGCCGCTCCCTTCGAGGCCTCGTCGTCCGGGTGGGCGTGGACCGTCAGCAGGCGTAGTGGGGCATCAGGGGAAACTGCTGGCACGACCCGAAACGGTATCCGCATAGACAGTGACACCACGTCCGACGCGGACACCATTGCCGACCTCCGTAGTACATTGCCGATACTGGACGGCGAGCATCTCGGAAGTGCCGTTCCGACGCCAACCGAGGAGCACCTGCATGGATCCCGAAGTCTGGCGCTGGATCTGGCTGGCGACGGCCGCCATGTTCGTGGTCGGCGAGATCGCCATGACCGGCGCCTTCTTCCTCCTACCGTTCGGCGTGGGCGCCATAGCCGCCACCGCCATCGCATTCACCGGCGCCGATCCCGTCTGGCAGTGGCTGGCCTTCGTGCTGGTATCCGTCGCCTCGTTCGGCGCCATGCGACCCATGGCCAGACGGATGGAACGGGACGGCAACCCGGTAGGCGTGGGTGCTGGCCGCCTCGTCGGCAAAACCGGCGTCGTGGTCACGGACCTCTCCCCGGACCCGGAACGGATGGGAACTGTCCGCATCGGCCGCGAGGAATGGCACGCCGAAACCTCCGAAGGCGACCACCTGCCCGCCGGAACCCCCGTCCGGGTGGTCCTGATCGAGGGCACCCGGGCCGTGGTCCAGCGCACGGACTGAGCGCCCTAGAGTTGATCGACCCAACCACCCAACCACCTGAGGAGTCCCTCTTATGGCAGCAGTGATAGTCCTCATCGTCATCGCCTTCGTCCTGTTCGTGTTCGCCGCGGCAGGCATCAAGATCGTCCGGCCATACCAGAAGGGCATCGTCGAACAGTTGGGTCGCTACAAGTCCACCGTCGGACCGGGACTGAAGCTGATCATCCCTGTCATCCAGTCGCTGACCCGCGTCGACATGCGGGAGCAGGTCGTCGACGTGCCGCCGCAGGAGGTCATCACCAAGGACAACGTGACGGTGACCGTCGACGCCGTCATCTACTACGAACCCACCGACCCCCAGCGGCTCATCTACAACGTGGCCAACTTTCTCATGGCCATCACGAAGTTGGCACAGACGAACCTACGCAACGTGATCGGCGATATGAGCCTGGACAACGCCCTAACCTCACGGGACAACGTCAACGTCACCATGCGCCAGGTACTCGACGACGCCACCGACAAGTGGGGCGTCCGGGTGGTCCGCGTCGAGATCCAGCGGATCGATCCGCCGATCGATGTGATGAACGCCATGCACGAACAGATGAAGGCCGAGCGGACCCGGCGTGCCGTGGTTCTGGAAGCCGACGGCACCCGCGAGGCGGCAATCACCCGCGCCGAGGGCGACAAGCAGTCCGTGATCCTGAAAGCCGAGGCGATCAAGCAAGAGTCGATCCTGGAGGCCGAAGGCGAGGCTGATGCAATCCGGGCCGTGGCCGACGCCGAGCGCTACCGGCAGATGACTGTGGCCGAGGGCGAGGCCGAAGCTGTGCGAAGTGTCTTCGGGGCCATCCACGACGGCAACCCCACGCCTGATCTGCTGGCTGTCAAGTACCTGGAGGCCCTCGGGACCATCGCCGACGGACGGGCCACCAAGATCTTCCTGCCGGCTGATCTGAGCGCCACCCTGGGTTCCTTGGGAGCCATCGCCGAACTATTCACCGGCGAGGCCCCGGATGCCGGAGCCGGAGGAGAGTCAGAAGCGCCACCGGCACCCGTGGATGACCTGGCGCAGGCTGACTGATCACGGGCCGACAACCGATTCCTGGTCGTCCGACTGACCACACGCTCGAATAGCCGGACACCTAGCCGACGGGTACCAGTTGGTCCTCGCCGTCCCCGTCCTCGACGAGCTCCCAACCGCACATGGCGGCCAGGAGGACCTGGCCCTCCTCGGGGCCACTGGCGATCAACTCGTCGCCGGCGGCGAGCCGTACCGGCCCACGCGGCCGGTAGACGTAGCCACCACCCCGCCGGATCGCCAGGACCGTGAACCCCGGCTCGATGTTCAGCTGGAGGTCCTTCAACGTCGAGCCGTCCACGGTGGACCCCTCTGCGACCGGAAACCGGACCGCCACCTCATCGGCTTCGCCCAGGGCGATGCCGAGGATCGGGTGGAGTTCCTCGCCCTCCTCGATCAGCCAGACCATGGCACGGGCCTGGTCGCCCAGGTCCTCGGCGGCCTCGGCCAGGTGGAGCAGTCCCCGCAGCGACGACGGGTCCATGCCGTCGGCGGCGGCCCGGAGCACCCAGAGCTCCAGGTGGTCACGCATCTCATCGAGCCTCTGCTCCAGGTGGCCCACCTCAGCAGCCAGCCCCCTGTCTCCAAGGACCAGAGCGCTGTAGGCCACGCCCACGGCCGCCTCGGAGAGGTTCTTCATCTCGACCAGCACGTCCACCGCCCGATCCAGGTCGGTGAGGGCCTCGCCGCCGTCGGGGCGGGGCGGTTCCCAGACCGGAGCACCGGCCAGCTCGCGCAGTCGGGTTATGCCGTCCGGTGAGCCGTGCAGGAACAACACGTCGCCGGGCACCAGGACCGTGTCGCCATCCACGTCGGTGATCCACTGCCGTCCGCGGCGCACAGCCATGACTCTCATGCCGGCCTGGACCGTCAGCTCGAGGGCCGAGAGCGGCCTATGTGCCATGTGGGATCCGTCGCTCACCAGCACACGGTGCGAGACCTCCTCGGCATCCGAGAGGTCGGCGACGAGCTGCCGTGGAATACCGAGACGGTGGGTGACGATCCGCGCGATGTCCACGGCGTCATTGGCCATGCGCTCGATGGCGGACACCACCTGGAGCACCGATGACATTCCCTCGGCCTCCCTAGGGCTACGCGCCGCCATGACGCACACCGCGCGCATGTCGTGGACCAGTTCACTCATCTGCTGCTCCAGCTCGTCGACCTCTTCGGCCATGTCCGGGTCGCCGAAGTAGACCGAGGCGTACGCCAGGTCGACCATCAACTCCGAGGTGTCCTTCGCCTCGGCCAGCATGGCCCGCAGGTTGCGTGGTCTCTCGTCCATCAGGTCCTCGCTAGATGTCGTGGGTGAATGGTATTCCCGACCGTCAGACGGTCGTGGAGGGTTGTGCAATGGCATTCGGGCGGCATGGTCATGCCACCCCAACTGCGACCATGGCCAGGATGAGGGTGAACGCCCCGACGAGGTCGAGGGCCGACATCACCACCGGAATGCCGTAGGTGTCCGGATCCAGGCCGTACCGGTAGGCGGCCATTGTCGTGTAGTACGCCACTACGACGACGAGCACCGTTGCCACCAGGCCCGCCATCAGGACCACCGCCATGAGCGAAGCGATCCCGGGCGTGGTCTGACCCGTAGCCACCGAAGCCAACTGGGCGACCACGGCACAGCAGGCGAACACTGGAAGGGCCAGGAGGGCCAGCGACCGGACCTCACGCAGGCTGGACCGTGACGGCAGCGGGGTGGCGTCGTCCAGGCCCAGGTGGAACTGGGTGGAGAGGCGACTCGAGAGGATCCCCCCGAGGGCTCCCGCCGTTCCAAGGAATGCCGGGAGCAGGATGAGTATCGCCTCGGCTGCCAGCAGGTCGTCCAGACGCCTCTCGATCGTCACGCCGGCGACCAGGTCGAGCACCCCGGCTACGGCCAGCACCGGCAACGACTGTCGGACGATGCGCCTGGCGTCAATCAGAGGGGAGCGCCATGCCGTCACCAGGACCACGACGGCTGCCACCCCCAGGCCTCCACCCAGCATCTCGGTGAACCCGGAGTGGCCAGCCAGACCGGCTGCAAGGACCAGGGCCGGCACGGTGGCCAGGTCGCCGAGGGTAGATACCAGCGGCGCAAGGACGTTGTCCAGGTCCCAGCCGAAGCGGACCGATCCGGCAGCCAGGGCAAGGGTCACCGCTCCGACCAGAACCGAGGCCAGCAGGCCTCCCAGGGTCGACACGACGACGAAGTCGGTCAGGGTCATGGTCGGGGCGACGCCGAACACGATGGCCGTGCCGCTGGCCATCACGCCCAGGGCCGCACTCATCACCACGCTCAGGGCGGCAGCCCCGATCAGGTTCTGCCCGACCACGCCATCGGGTCGGGCCGAGAGCCGGAAGGTTCCGGCATGCACAGCGGTTCCCAGACGACTCCCCATCGCCCCGAATACGTTGCCCCGAAGCGCTATCGCACCCGGAACGAGTAGGAGGAGGCCCGGCAGCTCAGCCAGCGTCCCCTCCGAAGCGGCCAGAACCATGCCGCCGGCGGATGCGGCAAGCACCCCGATGGAGAGCGCCACGATCCGCTGGCGCATATCGGCCGAGGGAGCAGCCGTGAGGAGGCGCTGGGCGGAACGCATTGCACCATTGTGCTGGACCACCGGTCCGCCCACGGGATCATTGCCTACGGCATCTGCGAAAGTGTCGTCCACCGTTGCATCCCCGGCCGCTGGCCGGTGTGCCCGGCGGCCTGTACAGGCACTACCCCGCTCAGCGGAAGTCCCTGGAACGTGCCGGTGATCGGACCCAGAGGGGGGCAAGGTGCTCCGCCACCACGTTGACGACTCCCTCGGAGGACTCCACCCGACCCCGTACGAGCAGCGCCGACGACGATGTCGCCACGTGGCGGTAACGGACCCAGCAACCCTTCGAGACCACCACGTTCACCAGCCCTGTCTCATCCTCCAGGTTCAGGAACGTGACCCCACCGGCGGTGTGCGGGCGCTGCCTGTGGGTGACCACCCCCGCCACCCTCACCCGGGCCCGGTCACGCACCGACCGCAGGTCCACCGCTGTGATCACGCCCTCGGCTGTCAGGCGGTGACGGATGAACCTGGTGGGATGCCCCTCGGGAGATACCCCGGTGGCCCACAGGTCCGCACGCGCCACCTCCCGGTCGTCCATGGTCGGCAGCGGTGGAGGGAAGGTGCCGGTGACCACACCGGGGAGGCGGTCGGGCCCGGTGGAGGCCAACGCCCCCGCCGCCCACAGGGCCTCTCTCCGATCCACGTCGAATCCGGCGAACGCTCCGGCGGTGGCCAGGGCCTCCATGACCGGGCGACCGGGATCCACCCGCCGCTGGAGGTCCTCGATTGACGCGTACGGCCGGCCGGCGGCGATGGCACCGGCGAGGTCCCCGGTGATGCTCCTGACCGACCCGATGCCCATCCGGATCGCCGGCCCACCATGGCCCCGACCGCCTCTGGAGGGCCCCGGTACTTCCGGGGCGGTGGGCATCTGCTCGAGGGTGGCATCGGCGTCAGACCTGTTCAGGTCCGGAGTGCGGACCTCCACGCCGTGCCGACGGGCGTCCTGAACCAGGGTGTGCGGCGAGTAGAAGCCCATTGGCTGGGCATTCAGGAGCCCGGCGCAGAACGCCGCCGGGTGGTGGAACTTCAGCCAGGAACTGGCGTACACGAGGTGTGCGAACGACACGGCGTGGCTCTCCGGGAACCCGTAGTCGGCGAAGGCGGCCAGCTTCTGCCATACCTGTTCGGCGACGTCGGACGGGACCCCCCGCCCCCCCGCCCCGTCCATGAAGCGCTGGTGGAGGGCCTCCATCCGGGCATGGCTGCGCTTGGAGCCCATGGCCTGCCGGAGCCTGTCGGCCTCGCCGGCGGTGAACCCGGCGACGTCCATGGAAAGGCGCATGAGCTGCTCCTGGAACAGCGGGATACCGAGGGTTCCCGCCAGGGCGTCCTCACACAATGGGTGGAGGTAGGTGACCTCCTCCTGCCCGTTCCTGCGCCTGATGTAGGGATGGACCGACCCACCCTGGATCGGTCCGGGCCGGATGAGGGCGATCTCGACCACCAGGTCGTGGAAGCAGCGGGGCCGCAACCGAGGCAGGGTCGCCATCTGGGCCCGGCTCTCGATCTGGAACACCCCGATGGTGTCGGCGGCGCAGATCATGTCGTAGACCCCATCGTCCTGCTCCAGGCGTGACAGGTCGACCCGGATTCCCTCGTGGGCGGCCACCAGGTCCAGGGTGTGGTGCAGGGCGCTGAGCATGCCCAGCCCCAGCAGGTCGAACTTGACCAGCCCCACGGCGGCACAGTCCTCCTTGTCCCACTGCAGGACGCTGCGGTTCGCCATGCGCCCCCACTCGATCGGGCACACCTCGGCCATTGGCCGGTCGCAGATGACCATGCCGCCGGAGTGGATACCGAGGTGCCTGGGGGCGTCGCACAACTCCCCGGCCAGGGTGGCCACGTCAGCCGGGATCCCGGCCGGGGCCTCCCCGCCACCGCTCGTCAGCGCTGTGGACGGGAGCTGACGCTCCAGGCCCTTGGCGAAGGCGTCCTGGAGGCCGGGGGCGTATCCCAGTGCCCGGGCAGCGTCGCGCACCGCCGAACGGGCCCGGTACGTGATGACGTTGGCCACCTGGGCTGTGTGCCTACGGCCGTAACGGCCGTACACGTACTGGATGACCTCCTCCCGGCGACCGCTCTCGATGTCGAGGTCTATGTCGGGTGGCCCATCGCGCTCCGGGGAGAGGAACCGCTCGAACAGCAGGCCCAGACCCACCGCGTCGGCGTTGGTGATGCCCAGCGCGTAGCAAACGGCCGAGTTGGCCGCCGACCCACGGCCCTGGCAGAGGATCCCCTCCCGTCGGCAGAACTCCACGATGTCCCACACCACGAGGAAGTAGCCGGGGAACCCGAGTCCTGCAATGACATCCAGCTCACGGTCGATCTGGGCCCATGCCCCGGCGACGCGTTCGGAGGTGCGCTCTCCGTAACGGTCTGTGGCCCCATCGGCGGTCAGTCGGCGCAGGAGGGACATTTCGTCCAACCCGTCGGGGCACGGGTAGGGCGGCAGGCCCGGAGTGACCAGGCGGAGGTCGAAGGCACACCTGGCACCCAGGTCGGCCGCCGCCACCACCGCCGACGGCCACCGTGCGAACCGGCGGGCCTGCTCCACCCCGGAACGCAGGTGGGCCGACCCCGTGGGCGGCAGCCAACCGTCCAGTTCCTCCATGGATCGGCGGGCCCTCACCGCCGCCATGGCTGTAGCCAGGCGGCGGCGACCCGGGCGGTGGTAGTGGACGTTGTTGGTGGCCACCAGGTCCAGGCCGGCATCCGCTGCCAGCCGGGCCATGGCCTCGTTGCGCTCGGCATCCAGCGGATATCCGTGGTCCCAGATCTCGACCACCACCCGGTGGCGACCGAACCGTTCCACCAGGTCGTCCAGGACACGTCGCGCCGCCGCTGGCCCACTGTCCTGGAGGGCCGCCGGGACGGCTCCCTTCCGACACCCGGTGAGGACCGTCCAGTGTGGATCCGTCCCCGCCAGGTCTGTGAGTCGATCCAGGGAGAGTCGGGGGTGGCCCTTGGTGCCCGCCAGTTGGGATTCCGATATGGCGGTGCCAAGCCGGGCGTAGCCGGCCGGGTCGTCGGCCAGCACCAGCAGGTGGGTGGCCGACGGGTCACCGAGGGCGCTGCGCGACGTGGATGCGTCCAATGACAGCTCGCTGCCAAAGACCGTCGGCAGGCCGTGTTCCCGGGCCGCCTCGGCGAACCGCACCACCCCGTAGAAGCCGTCGTGGTCGGTGAGCGCAAGGGCGGTGAGCCCCAGGCGCACGGCTTCAGCCACCAGCTCGTCGGGCGACGAGGCCCCATCCAGGAAACTGAAGTTGGAGTGGCAGTGCAACTCCGCGTAGGGAACCACGCCGTGGGCTACCGCACCTGGCAACGGCTCCACGGGCCCGGATCGCCCCACCGGAAGCGGTGTCGGTCGAGGGGTCGGATCGAACTGACGGTCGGAGAGGCGGCCCTCCAACTCACGCCACGACATCCGGGAACTGGACCAACCCACCTCTGGACAGTATCGAACATACGTTCGATACTCAACCGGACCGGCAGGCCTCCGGTCGATGTCGTCGGGACCGACTCAGCCCACTAGCCCCCTCACCAGGGCGTCGACCTCGGGACCGCAGTCGCTCAGGTCGCCGTCGGCTATGCATGGCTGACCCAGCAACTGGGCCATCAACTGGGCCCCGAGGTTCCCGAACATCCCCGCCGTGGTGCTGGGCGGCGGCACCGTAGTGGTCGGCACGGCCACCGTCGTGGTCGGTGGAACCGTGGGCGTGGACGCCACCGTCGTGGTCGGCGGAACCGTGGTCGTGGACGCCACCGTCGTAGTCGGCGGAACCGTGGTCGTGGGCGCCACCGTCGTGGTCGTGGTGGGCGCTGTCGCCACGGCATCCACCGGGAGGCCGCGGGCCTGGTTCTCGGCGACGTGTGCAGCCCGGGTGGCAGGCCCGTACCAGCCGTCGGCCTCGACGCCAAGGACCTGCTGGAGAACGGCGGCGTCCGCACTGCGCCCCCACGCATACGAGGCGGTCAACACCGCCACCTCGTCCACCGGAGCCACCGTGGTCGTCGTGGTCGTCGGCACTGTCGTGGTTGCAGCCAGCGTGGTGGCCACCGGCGCAACCGAGGTGGTGGTCGAGGCGGTGTCGACCGACGACGCCTGCGAAGCCTCGACCGGCGATGCAGCCTCGACGGCCACGGACGCCACCAGGGCGGCCGGGGAGGCCGAGACCGGGTACAGGATCGGCCGAACCGACGGTTCGGCCACGCGCGCTGCGAACACCACCACCACTCCGATGACGCCGAGCGTCACCATGGCATTGAGCATCCGACGAATCACGGGGTACAGCCTCGCATTGCGGAGCCTGAATTCCGCGGCACCCGGCGTGGCGAGTGACACCTGCCACGACCGGTGCCGGACCGGGGTGGGCGGACGCCTCCGGATGACGCAGGCTGCCATCATCTCGAGTCAACATTTTGTCAATGTGTCCGGTGGCCAGTGGCTAACCTTCGCTCATGAGCAAACCAAGCGACGTCGGAATCGGCTCCTTCGCGGCCCCCACCTTCGACACATCCACCTTCAATGCCTCCAGCTTCGGATTGTCCACCGAACTGGTCGACGGTGACCGCTACCAGCGCAGCGTCGACAGGTTCAGGGAACGCAGCGTCCTCCTGCCCACCTTCACCCAACTGGCTGACCCGTCCAGGATCCCCGACGGCATCCGATCGGCGATGGCGGGCGTCGACCGCAACGCCGCCGATCCCCTGAACCTGTTCCGGGTGCACTGGTACAACGACCTGCACGGTGGCTT
>Ga0233427_10005172_pt1 | contig 10491 bp, 9 predicted proteins | sample SI_118_April2016_5_FD_179885 | JGI IMG/M metagenome (GOLD analysis project Ga0233427, IMG submission 179885) | Seawater microbial communities from Saanich Inlet, British Columbia, Canada - SI_118_April2016_100_MG | ecosystem: Environmental > Aquatic > Marine > Inlet | place: Canada: British...
TCTGGAACACCGATCCATTCGAGCCAACGCAAATAGGTGATCGACTTTACGGTCGAGGAATGTCTGACGACAAAGGCAACATCGGCGCCCGACTCGCAGCAATAAGGGCGTTCATTGCTGAGCGAGGTGGCGTGCCATGTAACATCAAGATGTTCTGCGAAGGCGAAGAGGAATCAGGCTCGATTAATCTTCCATATTTGATTGCTGAGCGAGGAGATGATTTCAAGGCTGATGCATGCATTTGGGAGGGCGGTGGACGAAATCTTAACGGCGACCCATTCATGTATCTAGGACTTAAAGGCGTCCTCGGGGTTGGGCTAAGCGTAAGCATGCTTTCTGGCGACGCACACTCGTCGTATGCCGCAATATTACCGTCCGCGGCTTGGAGACTTCTTCAGGCTCTCCAGACAATTAAGGATGTTGATGAACGCATTCTGATCCAAGGCTTTTACGACGGAATCACAGAACCAACCGCCGAAGCGATAGCTGCGGTAGAAGCGCTTCCCGACGATGCACCAGAATGGCTCGAAACGTTTGGCGTATCAGGTTTCGTAAAAGGGCTTGATGGCGAGGATCTTCGCAAGCAGCTTACTTTCCAGCCGACAGCGAATATCGCTGGTCTCGACTCTGGGTATCAGGACGCCGGTCTCAAGACCGTTCTTCCAGCCGTTGCCAATGCGAAAATGGATTTTCGCCTGGTTCCTGAACAACGTCCTTACGATATTTTCGACAAACTTCGAAAACACCTCGACAAGCACGGATTTGAAGACGTCGAAATCGAGGTTCTCGGTGCTGTAAATCCTTATCGAACCGATCTAAATTCACCGTGGGTGCAATTAGTCGCTGAGACGGCTGAAGAGATTTACGGTCGTAAACCAGTGATGACTCCGAACATGGCAGGGACTGGTCCGATGTTCGATTTCGGCGACACGCTTGGTATGCCGATCGCTACATCGGGTATCGACCACCCTTCTCACAAAATTCACGCGCCAAACGAAAACATTACGGTTGAGGATTTTCTATTCGGAGCCAAGCACGCCGCACTGATAATAGAACGATTCGCCCAAGACTGGGGTTAGAGTCGGAACTCCCACTGTAGAATTGGCGAGTTTCGTTGAACCTTTAGCCGGAGAAAGTTTCCGCACATGTCCGTAATTCAGCCCACGCCTGACCACGTATTGGACAAGGCGACTATCGAACAACTCAAACGAGTGAACACAACCGCAGTCGTAGACGTACTAGCCCGAAACGGCTACGAACCTCACTACGTTTATATGCCGAATGTTCGAACGATGAATCCCGGTCAACGACTGGTTGCTCGAGCTATCACCGTTCGATTCGTCCCCGCTCGACCCGACGCTATGGCAGAAAAACCGGGCGGCGAAGAATCGCCCGAGTTCGCAGCATTCGAACTGGCTGGCCCCGGCGACGTTATCGTGATGGAATCGATGCGCAACAAGCGAATGTCGATTGGTGGCGACATCAAGTTTCTCAGGCTTAAGCAGCGTGGAGTGGATGGACTAGTTTGCGATGGCGGTATTCGGGATATGCACACCGTTCAGGATTACGGCGTTGGAATGTGGGGACTCGACAAGACTTCGAATCTTGGAACACGAGTAGGAACGCCTTATTCGACAAACGATACGATTGCTGTCGATGGAATTCTTGTTCGACCCGGTGACTACATCGTTGCCGATGACGATGGCGTGGTTGTGATTCCTCGTGGAGTTGCACCAGAGATCGCACTCAAGGCAATCGAGTACGACGATCTTGAAGAATGGATCAGGGCACGACTCGATAAAGAGCAGCTAACACCCGGTCTTTACTATCCACCTGACGACGAAGTAATCGCCATGTATCGCAAAGAAAAGGCCGAGAATGGGGGGAGCTAGAGCTCGACCTCGATATCCAGACCGTCATAGGCGTATTGAATATCTAGACCTTCTGAATCCTTTAGCTTCGCCAATTCGGTGTTAACCGGAACGTGATCGATATCGTGCGTCGCATCGACCAATAAGGTGCGCTCGGCTCCAAGTCGGAGCGCTTGGTCGATAGCCTGTTCTACGGTGAAATGCGTGCCGTGAGTTCGAGCGGGTCGGAGTGCATCGACGACTAAGATCTCAGAGCCTCGTATTAGCTCGGCAGTTTCTTCGGAAATATGCGAAGCATCGGAAATGTAACTGACATCACCGAAGCGATATCCAAAGCATTCCCAGTTCTTACCGTGCTCGACCGGTAGCGGAGTTAGCTCTAAACCGTCGGCTCTGAAGGGCGATGAATCGATAGTCTCGAAGTTCAACTTGGCTACTCCACCGCCGCCAGTTTGCTTGCTGCGGTCGACCAAGTAGTAGAACAGTTGCTCGACAACCTGAAGATCGACTTCGCGCAGGTAGATCGGTAACGACTCTTGGGCATTGTTCGTCCAATCTCGCAGATCGTCGAATCCCCCAACGGCGTCCGCATGGGCATGCGTTATGACCAGCGCGTCGATAGTGCGCACATCGAATTTTGGGAATAACTGGATCGCAGATTCATAGAAGAATTTTCCTGCGTCGATAACAATATTGCTTTTGCGGCCATCGTCGAATTCGCGCTGAATAAGTAGCGACGTATTGCGACGTCGATTCGGCGAACCGGGTTTTAGCGCATCGGGACACACAGGGCAGTTGCTGTCTGGGCTAGTGAGACACGACACTCTCGGCACACCTTCGGATGTACCAGTACCAAGAAAAACGATACGAGCTTTAGCGACTGAATTTGCACCAACGTCAGAGTCGAGGCTTGAGTTATTCTTGGGTGTTCCAGAAATTGGCATCAGCAAAGGATACCGGTTCGATGACGATTTATTGGTGGTTATCTGAATCAACTCACGGTGGACGGACTCCTCACGAAATGATCGTGCCGATCGTGATCGCTTAGCAGGCGATTAGTGTGCCAGCCACCTCAGACTCACGGTAAACTTCGATTCGTTCAAGTCAAAATCCATGTTCGTCGGTGAGCACCGCCACTTGAACGTTGAATCGAAAGCAAAGAAAAGAATATGAAAAAGACCATACGTGGCGAACTAAAGAAGAAACTTCAAGCTGGTGAAGTCGTTGTTGGCCCGTTCACAATCGTTCCTTCGGTAACGATGATTGATGCGCTCGGTTACGCCGGTATGGACTTCTGCATCCTCGATACAGAACACGGTCCGCTCTCTATGGAGAAGGTCTCTGATCTTGTTATCGCGGCGCAGGGCACCGGTGTTGCACCGATTGTTCGAGTTGGTGGCAATGAAGAATGGCCGATTTTGCGGGCTCTCGATATTGGGGCAGACGGCGTACAAGTTCCGCAGATCAACCAGAAATCTGACGCAGAGAAAGTAGTTCACGCCGCCAAGTACGCACCTATGGGCGAACGCGGCGTTTCTGTGTTCACCCGAGCTGGAAACTACTACAAAGACGATGCAGTTGACCACCCTGCGCGCCAGAACGAAGAAACGATGACGGTGGTTCACATCGAAGGGCAAAAGGGTCTGAACAACCTTGAGGAGATCATGACCGTTGATGGAATCGATGTTCTCTTTCTCGGTCCATACGACATCTCGCAGTCACTCGGTGTTCCCGGCGACGTTCGTTCGAAGATTGTTGAAGATGCCCTCAAAGAGGCTGCAGCAAAGGCTCGGGCGCAGGGCCGGGTGATCGGCTCCTACGCCAAGGACGTCGAGATGGGTAAGTGGCTCATTGATCTCGGCGTACAGTATCTGTCGATCAACGTCGACGCCACGATCTACATGCAGGCCTGCGAACGTATTGCTCGGGCTCTCAAGTAGACCAGACTTACGCCAATAATCCGATAAGTTCGCTCAGGTCGTCGACCGACTCGCCATTCCATTGGTTAGAAAAGTCGGCGTCCGGAGCCTAAACGTGTGCGTTCCTAGGTGTAATTCGTATGGCACGTATTTCAAGCCGAACTGCGACGACTAACTCCTCGTCGTTCCCGTCGGCAACATAAGCACACTCACTGGGCTGAACCTCTAGGCCGCGTGCAGCGTTTTGCTAAAGCTTATGGTTTGGGTTTTTCATACCCGACTTACTTGAATAGACAGGCAAGTCGATCAAATCTGCAAACGGCGAAGTTCTCCAATTGTGAGGCACCCAGGGTCCGTAGTCGGAGAGTGATCCAATCTTGAGTCCACGTTCTTTAAGGTTTGTTAGCGTTTCTACTCCGCTATCTCCTAGCGTCATCAAAAACGGTTTGGCGAAATCTAAATAAATCTGATTCGACTGTTCTATTCCGTGGTCATCTATAGCTACATCGAGCTTGTCGTAGACCCATTGAACGTTCGCCGACTCGGTTGCGTGCACACCGGTTAATCGATCGACGTACTGTGTGTGCCATAACATTCGAAATTCTGTTGCTTCGGCTCCTGCGGTAGCTGCCATGTTGTCGATCACGTCTAGATAGTGGTAGTGGGCAATAAGCGTACCGAACAGATCGAAAATGACCGCCGCGGGCTGCTAGGCGAACTCGTAGTTACAACAAATCCTCATTCAGCTTTACCGCAAATCCCGGTTCATCTTTGATTCGAATATAGCCATCATCGGCTTCAGGTGCTCCGATCCAGAGATCATCACTGTCTCCTCCACGAACTCCTGGAAGTATTTCAGCGAAGTCTGCGCATTCAGTTGCGGCGATAAGATGTAGGCCCCACGGCTCGGCACCTCGATGTGGCACGACTTCAGTATTGTTTAACTTTGCCAAATCCATAATCCGTAGCCCAGCTGTTATGCCGCCGCACCACGTGATGTCTGGCTGCCAGATGTCATACGCATTGGTTCTCGCAATATCGACGAAACCGTGAGCCGTGAATTCATGTTCGCCACCTGCCATATTCACTGGACGAATCTTAGTACGTAGGTCGCCAAGTTCTTCGAGATCGTCCGGAGTGAGAATGTCTTCGTACCAGTGAATGCCGACGTGCTTGAGAGCTTCATGCATTCGTAATGTAATCTCGGAATCCCAAGTCATGTAAACGTCGAACATAACTTCAGCATCTTTGCCAAGAACTGAACGGGCTTTTTCTGCAATCGCAACGCCAGCTGCTTCCGACTCATCGCCCTGCCACTGGAATGGGAATTTTTGTGCTGTGAAACCGAGCCCAGCGTAGTAATCGGTGTCAGGCCCGGTCGCGTAGCAACGCATTCTATCCTTCGTTGAGCCGTTGAGCAGATTGGCAACCGGCTTCATTTCTGCTTTACCGAGAGCGTCGAACAAAGCAAGATCGACACCGCTGAGTGCCATGATCGCTACCCCTTTACGACCGTAGGGAATCGATGCGGTGTAGAGAAAATCCCAAAGATCTGAAATATCGGAAATCGAATCAAACGATTTTCCCATTAGAATCTCGGCAAAGTGGCCGTTCACTATCTCGACCGCTGCTTTCCCGCCACCGCCGTAGCCCCAACCGATTTGGCCAGTGGTTGTTTCGATACGGACCACAATTTGCCAAAGGTGAGTACGCCACGAGGGAACCGTGTATTTGTAGTTCGGGTAAACTGCTCTAACGGATTTGATTTTCAATCGAGATTGCCCAGTGATTCAGATTCCAATAATTCTCATCGTAGGCAGAGATAGTATCTCGACATCCTGGTTCACGACAGTCGAATTCGCGCCGGGGTGGTGTCGATCACAAATTGGCGACCAGCCTATTTCAGGACGCACACTGAATTCGATTCGATTGAGAACATCGGTCGTGGCTCCGCACTGCAGACAGTCGAGCTATTCGCCATGCTGATCGGATTTAACGTGAACGTCGCCTTGGCAACGTGAGCAAGATTTGAAACGATCATTTGATACTCCTCTGTAGTGAGTGAATTGAACGATGCAGGTAATGCGGCGTTTCGGAAATCGATCGCCCGTTTGTTACGAGAAACAGGCGCCCGATACGGGCATTGACCCGGCACCAGTTGCTCGATACACAATAGTTTTATTCTGCCGTGCTTACGGTTAGGTTACGAATTGCTGGGAGTTCACTGAGAGTCTGAACCGGAGAATATGCGTGATGCGATCTGCACCAGAGCGAATCCCACCGCACCAATACCCGCGATGATCGCTACAGCAGTCGGCGCACCCAGTGATTCGGCAGCACCGCCCATCGACAAAGCACCAAACGGCATAAGACCGATAACGAGGAACCGTACGCTCACGACTCGACCGCGCATGTGGTCGGGAGTCATGATTTGAACAACTGTCATGTTCACAACCATGAAACCGGTCGTTGCGAATGCGGTAATCATTACTAAGAGAATCGAAAGCGCAAAGAAAGGCGACAGAGCGAACGCAGTTAGAGATGCGGCTGCAAGCAGACCGAACAATAATTCAAGCTTCTGGTGAGCAACGGATTCTCCGATAGCGACAACGCTGATCGATCCCGCCAACGCTCCGAATCCAGCTGCAAGCATCAGTACTCCAAGACCGCCAGCACCCACTCCAAGCACATCTTCGGCAAAAACTGGCATAAGCGATTGGAAAGGACCAACAGTAAGAATCATCACCATCGCACCGAGCATCAAGAAGCGTATGGTCGAATTCTGGAATGAATAGGCAAGCCCTGCCTTTACGTTTTCGATGATAGAGCCCTTCGCGTCGTTCACGCTTGAGTGCTCAACTGGTTTAAGGGAGATGTAGAGAAGAATCGCAGGTATCACGACGATTGTGCTAACACCCAACGCCCAAGTGGCACCTAGCAACGGCAGCATTGCACCGCCTATAGCCGGGCCAATTATCTGCGCCGAGTTGTAAGTGGTAGCCGAAAGCCCCACAGCCGTTCGCATTTGCTCTCGATGAACTAGCCCAGAGATTAACGCCTGTCTTGAGGAAACTGCCATCGAGAAAGCGATTCCGTTGACAACGGAAACAGCAAGAATGTGCCATGGTGCCATGATACCTGCCGCCGAAACACCGAACAAAACGGCGAAACTTCCTAGCATGATGACATCGGAAATCATAGTGATCTTTTTGCGATCGAATCGGTCGGCTAGCGCACCACCTACGAGTGAAAGGAACAACATCGGCATCATCATTGCCGCTGTAACCATCGTCACCATAAAAGGCGATTGAGTGAGCTCGTACATCATCCAACCACGAATCAACATTTGCATGTTGAAGCCGGTGAAAGATGCAAAGCCGGCTGCCCAGTAACGTCGGTACTGGCTGTTACGAAGTACGCCTAAGGGGTGACCTCGCCTTAAACGTCGGACCGGGTGTGAGTTTGTTGCGGATCCATCGACTACTTTAGTAGTGCGCTGTCGGTGGAGCATTCGTAGGGTTGCCGTAGCTAGAACTCCGTCGCAGTCCCGTGAATAGGATCCGCGCTTTATCTAGTAATCTTTTTGAATATATAAGTAAGAAATGGCTTAACCGCCGTTCTTACTATTAACGCTCGCACTTCACACGCCCAATTCCTATACTTCTGACCCCAAAATATTTGACAAATTGCCCAATATGTCAAAAGTTTAACTTTTAGTTAGTCGTCGCTCACTTACGCTGATTGCCGTGAATGAACCAAGAGATTTTCAAAGTTTGTCGATAATTCGTCCAATTGGGTTATGTGAATTAGCGTTTACGGTCATACAATAGTCAGGTTGCTTTGTTTCGATATCGGAATAAACGACTTTGTCGGGGTGTGGCGCAGCGGTAGCGCACTCGCTTTGGGAGCGAGGGGTCGCAGGTTCGATCCCTGCCACCCCGACCAACATAGAATCCCAACAAGGACCCAGCCAAGTGCTGGGTCTTTGAATTTAAGGTTTTGAATTACTGAAGATGAATGGTGCAGGCGTGTGAAAGTCGAAGTGATGAATTATGCAGAACGAAATTATGATTTGTTGTCGTTCGATGGAGATGTATTAAACTCAACGATACTACTTCTGAACTGGTTCGATCATTGCCTGAAACGCCCACTCGCTCAATATGTAAACGAATTTGAAGTCTTAAAATGCATCGAGTTTTTTGTTCAGTTCATCTTGGGTGATGAAGTTCTTTTGATATCTCTGTTTCAGATTATCTGACCACAGTGCCACCAAAGCCGACTCTGCGCGTAATTGCCTGTACGTGCGGTTTTTACTCATAAAAAGTTAGATAGAGCCTGATATAAATCGACCCGGCAAACCAGGTCATTTGGAATGATAATTGTGATGCAGTGAGGTTTCAGAGCTTATCCGACGACATCTCACTCTAGTTAGGCTACAGGCGGTTGAAGACTTGAACTGACTGACTAATAGTGTTTTTCACGAAGGTAATCTCAGTTACACCTTCGATTTCGGTTGATATATCTGGGCGATATTCGTAACCTTCAGGGTGCGAAAAATTAGCTAGAAGTTCAGGTGCCAACTCAGTTGACCCAGCTGCTTCAGGGTTCGATACGAGATGGCGAATAAGCGCTCCTTTCAGTAATTTCGACCAGTGATTAACCGTCCGAAGTTGCCCATCCACATTCGCTTCCAGAAACTTAACCGTGAACCGATTCCGAATCTTTACTTTTGAAGGTTCCCAGGCTGCCATGTGTTCTCTCGGCAGCAAATCCCAAATGACACGGTCTTCAGCAATCGGTGTTAAAACCTTCGTGACCAATGGTTGCCAAATCGTCGAACAAGCCATATTGCGTCGAAGTTTTGCACTCATTTTCAACTTATATGCCGGAATAAAATCAAATGGTCGAAGCACCCCGAAAAGTCCCGACATGATGATTGTACTTTCCCCGAATACTTTTTTCGCAGAATCGTCGAGAGATACGTGGTTGATAGAGTCGTACATCACTCCGGTGTAGCGTTCGATCGCCAAAGCCGTTGGAGAGCTCGAAACGGCCGCATTATCTGTACGTGCTTTTTCAAGGGCGCTTCCTTTCACTCCCAGCATCTTTTGAGCTACCTGAGGCTTACCACTAAGCTGAACGAGCGCCTTCATCATCAACAGCCGGGTTGGGTTGAGTTGATCGAATGATAGAGATGGAAGATCGATCGAAGGCCCATGTCCTCCCGATGATTTGCCTTCGGAAGGGGGTAACAGGATCAATAGCGTATTAGACATGAGGACAGATTGTAGTCGACTGGGCCTAAGTTCAACTTAGAGATCGATGAGTAATAAGTCGCACATAATTTCTCCAAGTTCTGAGCACATCGGACTGGACTATTTAAGACTCGACTTCGATGTTTTGTTTGCGATGCTGATCAGATCGGAATCAAACCTTAGGCCCAATATCATAGCTCGTGAGAGTAATTGATAACCAACCGAATCCCATTTCATTAAGATTCATGATTCCCACGTACACGCCGGAAATTGGATCTGCGGTGCGACCGTATTAGGATGAATTCTGAAAGTACGCTCTTATAGAGCACCGTCGATGATCATGTCTATTACCGCTGGCTTGCCAGAGTCTATTGCTGAATTCACAGCTGAATCGATATCGGCAGGGTCTTCGACTCGAATACTTTGCATTCCGTAAGCTTGAGCCTGTGCAGCGAAGTCGATCGGGTTTGGGAAGTCCATCGCAAAATACGAATCAGGTTGTTCTAATTCGTTCAGACGGTGATAGTGATTCATATTCACCTTCAACACCCGGTACGAAGCGTTGTTGCAAATAACGAATACGGCGGGGATTTCGGAATTCACCGCTGTCCACAACGCTTGGACAGTCATAATTGCACTTCCATCTCCGATCACGCCGACTGCCGGTCGGTCGGGGCTACCGAGCTTCACACCCATTACGGCGCCCATACCCCAGCCGATAGCCTGTCCACGACAGCCGTAGTAGGTTCCTTGATCCGACGGCGACAGTGCATCGAAAATATGACCGCCTGTACTTACTGAATCGTTGAATACTGCTGAATTGTCGGGCAGAGCCTTCGCAAGATGGTCAGCCATCATGGCCGGTGACATCGGTCGACCCTTAGCCGTGATACCCGCTAACTGTCTAAACGCCTCGATCCGTGCGGCGCTTTCTGCTGCTGCTTCTTGCTTTCGACCTGCCGCTGCTTCTGACTGTGATCCGTTAAAGCTAACTTGAAGCGCTTCCGCTAGTTGACTAAGTGCCTTACCTGGCGAGGCGATAATACCGAGATCGGTCGGTTCGGATTTTCCGATTGCGCCCGAATTGATATCGATGTGAACCAACTTTGAGTTGGCTGCTACGAACTGGCCTGGCTGATAAAAGAAATCCTCAAATACGGGGCAGCCGACCGCTATAACAACATCGGCTGCTTTAACCGCTGATACAGATTCGATAGTTCGCATATTCAAATTGCCCTGCCACAGAGGGTGGTCAGCAGGGAAGTTGATTTCGTTCGATCCGTGTCCGTAAGCTCTCATTCCCCCTGCTTCAGCCACTGCAACTGCTGCCGCTGTGCCGTTGGTATCAGAAACGCGATCACCAACGATAAGGATGGGGCGATTTGCTCCAGCTATCAGTCCGCAGATCTGGTCAATAAGTTCGGGATCGGCTGATGGCGAAATATC
>Ga0233427_10005176_pt1 | contig 10487 bp, 14 predicted proteins | sample SI_118_April2016_5_FD_179885 | JGI IMG/M metagenome (GOLD analysis project Ga0233427, IMG submission 179885) | Seawater microbial communities from Saanich Inlet, British Columbia, Canada - SI_118_April2016_100_MG | ecosystem: Environmental > Aquatic > Marine > Inlet | place: Canada: British...
AGGCCCACCAGATCGCCCTCGCGGCCGGCTGGGTCACCATCGAAGAAGTCCGAGCATTGGAAGGACTCCCAACATGAGCAACGACATCATCATCCGAGCCCTGGCGGCCGACACCCTCGAGGTGCGAGAGTCCCCCGAGGGGCGACGCATCTGCGGCATCGCCGCACCGTTCGGATCTGACTACGACGCCGGCGACTACGTCGAACGCTTCGCCCAGGGGGCGTTCACGAAGTCCATTGTCGAGCGCGGCGACAAGATTCCGCTCCTCGAGGCACACCGCCAGGACGCCATGCCGCTCGGCCGGGCCACAACCCTCGAGGAACGATCCGACGGCCTGTATGCCGAGTTCCTCGTCAGTCGAACGGGGCGAGGCGACGAAGCCCTGCAACTCGCCCGCGACGGTGTCATGCACTCGTTCAGCGTCGGGTTCGTACCGGTGCGCGACCACCGCCGCAAGACAGCCGACGGCCGCCCCCTCGTCGAACGCCAGGAGGTGAAGCTGCACCACGTCGGCCTCATCTCAGAGGTTCCCGCCTACGGCGACGCCCGGGTCCTCGCCGTGCGCGACTTCGACCCCGACGACGAACAAGCCGCACCGCTGCTGTCTGTCTGGCGAGCCCGCCTGCTCTAATCAACCAACTGTCACGCCCTGTGGCTAATACTTGAAGGTACTGCGCCGAACCATGCGCCGCCGGTCGTGCCGGCACCCGTGGGACACCCAGATACCAACCCACCTACACGACCGGAGAAACACATGGACCTCCTCGACCAGCTCGTCGAGAAGCGTGCCGAGATTGCCGACACAATGTCGGGAATCTGCGACACCGCAGCCGACGAAGCCCGAGACCTGACCACCACCGAGGACGAGAACCTCAAGGCGCTCCGCGAGGATGCCGAGAAGCTCGACACCAGGTGCGCCGAGCTGCGAGACATCCAGCTCCGCAACGCCGAAGCCGCGAAGCTGCGCGCCGAGGTGACATCGACCCCCGAGGAAGCCGACAAGGCAACCGAAGTCCGGGTCAAGGACGAGCCGCTCACCTACTCGACGCACGGCAGTCATTCGTTCCTGCGGGACGTCTACCTGTCCCAGCACCGCCAGGACCCCTCCGCAGGGGCCCGCATCTCCCGCCACTCAGCCGAGATGGAGGTCGAGCACCGCGACGTCGGCACCGGAGCGTTCGCCGGGCTTGTGGTACCCCAGTACCTCACCGACGAGGCCGCTGCGCTCGTCAGGGCCGGCCGGGTCACAGCAAACCTGTGCAACCGGTTGCCCATCGGATCTGATGGGATGACCATGAATATCAGCAGGGTTACCACCGGGTCCGCGACAGCGGTCCAGGCAACGGAAAACTCTGCCGTCCAGGAAACCAACATGGACGACACGCTGCTCACGGTGAACGTGCGGACGATTGCCGGCCAGCAGGACGTGTCCCGCCAGGCCGTCGAGCGTGGCACAGGCGTCGACTCGTTGATTATGAACGACCTGGCAGCCGCATACGCCGCCAACCTGGACACCCAGGTGCTCAACGGGTCCGGGTCATCCGGGCAGCACCTCGGCATCCTCAACACGACAGGCATCGGGTCACAGACCTACACGGCCGCCACAGCGACCATCGCCGGCCTCTGGCCGAAGCTGATCGCCACCATCGGCGACATCGGTGCCAACCGTTACCTGCCATGCGACGCGCTGATCTTCGCCCCACGCAGGTGGAGTTGGATCATCGCCCAGCTGGACGGCAACTCGAGGCCGCTGGTGCTCCCGGCAGCGTCGGGCCCGACCAACGCAATGGGTGTCGGCGATGCAGCCGGCGTCGAAGCGGTCGGCCAGATCGCCGGCGTGCCCTGTTTCGTCGACGGCAACATGCCCGTCTCGCTGGGCTCGGGCACCGACGAGGACGCCATCATCGCAGTCCGCAGGGCCGATCAGCTGCTGTGGGAGCAGGGCAACGGCTCCCCGGCGTTGCTCCGCATGGAGCAGACCGCAGGCGGCAACCTCACCGTGAAGATGGTCGTGTACGCGTACACGGCGTTCACCGCAGGGCGCTACCCGACAGCGGTCAGCGTCCTTAGCGGCACCGGCCTCAACGACACCCTGTAGGCCCCTCCAGAGCTCCCCGCCGGCCCCCCCGGTAGGAGCACCCCGGCCAGTCCAGGAATCACCTCCTGGGCTGGCCGGGCCCACACCCGTAAAGGAGAACGCTGATGGCGCAAGACGACCAGGCGAGGCGAGAAGGCAAAGCGAAAGCCGCCCAGGCAGACGCCGATGGCCGCAACGTCCCCAAGCCCGCGAAGAAGGCGAAGGCGAAGAAGTAGCTCGTGGGCGACTATGTGGCTCTGAGCGAGCTCAAGACGGCGCTCGGCATCTCCGGGTCGGCCGACGACGACTTCCTGAACCTCGCGATCGACGCGGCCGAGAAGTCGATAAACGACCTCTGTGGGCGCAAGTTCACCGCCGACGGCTCGGCCTCGGCTCGCACATACCGGGCTCAGCCGTACCTCGCCGTTACCGACGACATCTCGACGCTGACCGGCCTCATCGTCAAGACGGACACGTCGGCCGACGGCACATTCGACACGACATGGGCGTCGACCGACTACCAGGTCGAACCGCTCAACAACATCACGAAGGGGCGCAGCGTCAACAACCTGCGGGCCATCGGGTCCTACACGTTCCCCGTGTACGGCGACGGCCAGGTGAGCGTCGAGGTGACAGCCAAGTGGGGGTGGCCGGCTGTACCGGACCCCGTGAAGCAGTCGACGCTGATGCTCTCCTCGAGGCTGTATGGCCGCAAGGCGTCCCCTATGGGCGTCATCGGCGTCGGGGACTTCGGCCCGGTTCGCATCTCGCGCTCCGACCCCGACGTTGCATTCCTGCTCATGGACTACAAGCGGGCTGGGTTGGCCTGACGATGGCCGACTACTCGGCGATCCGCGACGGAATCAAGACCCGCCTGGCGACGTCGTCGACGTTCATCCAGGTGGCCGACACCGCCCCGGACACGATCAGCCCGCCGTGTGCCATCGTCCTACCCGGCTCCCCGGTCGTCGAATACCACCAGGCGTTCGGCAACGGCCTCGAGCGCTACGTGTTCACCATCCTGGTGCTCATGCAGCGCTTCGACGTGGCCGCCCAGCAGGACCTCGTCGACAGCCTCATGTCGGGTGCCGGCTCGGTGCGGGCCCTCATCGAGGGCGACCTGACCCTCGGCGGCAACGCACAAACCTGCCAGGTCATGTCGGCGACCTCGTACGGGGCCGTCGACTTCAACGAAACCACCTACCTCGGGTGCGAGTGGACAACGGAGGTCTACGCATGACCAAGAAGAAGAACGACTACACGGTCGTGGGAAACCACGCCGTCCTGGGGCACGACCCCGGCACAACCTTCTCGTCGGACATAACCGACGAGCAGGCCCAGCAGCTCATCGACGGCGGCCACCTGGCAGCCGGCAAAGGCCCCAAGGAGGCATAAAAAATGGCAGAGTTCATCGGAGGTGCTGGCGCAGCAGTCACTGTGAATAGCGTCGACCTCTCAGACCACATCACCCAGGCGTCGCTGGAAATCAACTACGACGACGTCGAAACCACCAGTCTCGGAGATTCGACGCGGACACGCATCGCCGGCCTCGGCGACGCAACCGTCAACATCAGCTTCAACCAGGACTACGCGGCCTCAGAGGTCGACGCCACGCTGAACGGCATCGTCGGGACTGCCGTTGCCTTCGAGTTCACGCCCGAAGCCGGATCAGTGTCAGCCACCAACCCGAAGTATTCCGGCTCATGCCTGATCACCAGCTACACGCCGATCTCGGCCGAGGTCGGATCACTCGCGACACTGTCTGTGTCGTGGCCGGTAACGGGAGCCATCACCAGGGCTACGACCTAACCAGGAAGGGGGGCCAACGATGCCCAAGGGAATGAAAGTCGACTTCGCCATCACGCACGACGGCGAAGCCCGAACCGTGACAGCAGGACCCGTGTCCATAGTCGCCTTCGAGCGCAAGTGGGGCGTCGGGTTTATTGCCATGATCAGCCAGCCCCACGTCGAGTACCTGGCATGGCTGGCCCACGATGCGCTCCACAAGCAGGCCCTGGCCGGCAACGGCCCGGCGATCAAGCCGTTCGACGAGTGGCTTGCGGGCCTCGACGACATTCGTGTCGTCAACGAGGGCGACGAGCCGGTCCCTTTGGATGGGACTCCCTGACCGTCCAGGTCGCCGCGTTAGCGGTGCGGACAGGGATCTCGCCCAGGGAGCTGTACGAGCTCGACCACACGATGCTCGACGCGATGTGGCGGGTCCTGTCCTGGCAGGTCGACGAGCAGAAGAAAGCAGCAGACCAGGCGAAGTCGAGGAGGCGCAGGTGACAGTCAAACCGCTAAAGACATCCAAGAAGCTCGCCGGCGACGTCGAAATCTTCGGCCTCCAGGAGATGCAGCGGGCCCTACGCAAGGCACCACCGGAGACCAGGAAGCGCGTCAACGCCGGTTCCAAGGAGGTCGCCGAGCATGTCGTCAAGTTGATGAAGGTTCGCGCCCGCACCGTTCCGCACGCCCGCCAGTACGAGCTCGTCGTGCCGTCGCTGCGGGCCATCGCCGGCCGCACCCCCCGCATGCGTATAGGTGGGACACGCAAGGCCCGCGTGTCGCGCAAGCCACGCCCCTCTGTCGGCGAGTTCATCCACGGCGTCGAGTTCGGCGGCGGCAAGCAACGCTGGACGGAAAACGGCGGTTCGACGATGCAGTTCCCGCCCCACCTGGGCCGCAAGGGTTACGTCATCTTCCCGACGATTGTCGCCTCACATGAGTTCATCAAGAAGGAATACTCCCGCCAAATCTCGAAAGTGCTGAGGACACTCTGATGGCATCACCGGTTCGTACCCTCACAGTCAACTTCGTCGGCAAGACGAAGGACCTCGACCGGGCGTTCAAGCGCGTGTCCAAGGGCTCGAGCCTCATGTCGGACAGGATGGCGCGGGCAGCGTCGATAGGCATGGGGGCGTTCGCAGGCATCGGCGTCGCTGTGGCCGGCGCTACAGCGGTGCTCAAGCCGATGATCGAAGCCGCTGCCGACGTCGACGAGTCCCTATCCAAGAACCGCGTCCTCTTTGGCGACGCCGCCGCAGCTGCGGAACGGTTCGCGGAGAGCTCTGCATCAGCGTTCGGCATATCACGCCGCGAGGCCCTCGAGTCGGTCGGCGTGTTCGGGTCGCTGGCGCACGCGATGGGGATGCCCCAGGCCGAGGGCGTCGACCTGTCGGTCACGATGACGAAGCTCGCCGCCGACATGGCGAGCTTCAACAACGCTTCAATCGAGGAAACCCTGACCGCCCTCCAAGCCGGCCTCCGGGGCGAAGCCGAACCGCTGCGCCGCTTCGGCGTGCTCCTCGACGCTGCAACGCTCAAGACGAAAGCCCTCGGAATGGGTCTCGTCGACACCGACAAGAAGGCCCTCACGCCGCAGGTGAAGGCGATGGCCGCCTACGAAGTCATCCTGGAACAGACGTCGATCCAGCAGGGTGACTTCTCAAGGACATCTGACGGCCTCGCCAACCAGCAGAAACTCCTAGCCGCCGCCTTCGACGATGTCAGCGTCGAAATCGGTGAGAAGCTACTGCCGGCGTTTACTTCCGCGGTCACATTCCTCAACGAGGAGTTCGTCCCCGCGTTCGAGGACGCCCTGGACGACCCGTCGGTATACAACATCTCCAAGGGGTTCGGTGCGGTGCTGCACTCCGGGATCAAGGCCGGCTGGGTCGAGGGCGAAGCCGACAGCCCGATGATGGTCAACATCATGGAACTCCTGACCATCGGCCCCGAGGACATCCGCAACCTGGTCGACATGGGCTGGGATGTCTACACCGGCATGAAGGCCGGCTTCGATGGAGCAGCAGACTTCGACCCCGTGAACTTCGTCGACCCGGCCGTCATGGCCGAAGCCGGCGTGAAGATCGACAACATGTTCGCCGAGATAGCCGAGAACTTCGGTGTCGACATCTCCGACGTCATCAACCGTGGCGCAAGCGGGGCGACACTCCCTGATGCAGCTGGGACAGCTGCGTCCGACGCCGCCGTCGTAGCCGACGCAATCGCCGAGGCCGCGGGCCTCATCACCAACCCCGAAGTGTCCAACATCCTGGGTGGCACCCCGGCCACCTCGCCGGGCCCCGGCTCCCAGGAGGACGCTATGGACGCATTCCGCGGCGACGAGCTCCCAGACCTACCACCCGGACCAAGTAAGGGCGGCTTTTCCGGCGGCAGCACCGGCGGCAGGAGGCGCACACCGGAGGGCCCGAGGGGACCCAGCGGCGACTTCCTCGCCCCCGTTGCCGGTTTCCTCGCATCCGGTGGACCACCAGACACCCAGATCACGATTATCGCCCCAGCTGTCACCGGGCAGGAGGTGTGGGACGCAATGGGCGAAGCAGTCAAGGCGAACGGCCCGATGCCTCCACACTGGCAACAAAACGCGAGCTGACATGGCGACAGCAACGCACACCGTCGAAATCTTCCTCGACGGGTCCCGCCGTACTGTCACCTCCGACGTCCGAGCCGTTCACATCTCCTACGGCCGCATGAGGGTCACAGACTCGTTTCGGGCCGGCACCTGCCGCATCAGCCTCAACAACCAGGACAACGCCTACGGGCCCCTGGCAGGCGGCACATACGGCGACGCCCAGTGGTTGAACGCCGAGGTGCGGGTCATGACATCGATCAACTCCCCAGGTGTAATGACCACCCTGTTCCGGGGACGCATCGAGGACGTCGACACCCTCTACCCGAACTCGAGGGATTCGACGGTCATCGTCAAGTGCCTCGACGGCCTGTCGCTCCTGGCACGAAGCGAACTAACCGACGTGACGTTCTCCCAGGAGGTCGGCTCGGTTCGCTTCTCGGCGGTGCTCGACGACTCCCAGGTCGCCTACCCGGCGCAACCCGGCTCCCCGACGACGGCAGACCCGACGACGCGAGACATCGACGCCTCGTCGATCACGATGCAGGCCGCAACCGTCGCACAGCTCAACACGACGACGTACACCGAACGCCTCTCACAGTCCGAGGACGGCGCAATCTTCGTCCGACACGGCATGGCAGGCGGCGGCACCGTCACCGCCGGCGACCGCGGCGACATCCTCACCTACAAGAAGCGCTACGCCGACTCGGCGGTCACCGGGCTGACGTTCGGGGCCGGCGACGGAACCGCCGCAGCCGAGCCGGCGTTCACCAACATCACGACAATGTTCGGCACCGAGCTCCTCTACACGCGAGGCGTCTACCAGCGCACCGGCGGCACCGACCAGATATTCGACGAGAACGTGATCGGCCAACCCGCCTACGGCATCCGAACCCTGGTGCGCCGCAACCTGCTCAACGACTCCGACGACGATGTGCTCACAGCCTGCAGGAACTTCATCGCCCTGCACTCCACGCCTGCTCTCAGGGTGTCGAGTTTGGAGTGCAAGCCGTTGGCGCTCACCGACGCCCAGGCCGAGAAGGTCGCCAAGCTGACGATCTTCGACGGCATCCGCGCCCAGTTCCAACCCATCGGAGCCGGCGCAGCCATGAGCCAGGTGCTGCGCGTCGAATCGGTCACCCACGACATCACGCCGAAGGACTGGACTATGCGCCTGGGCACGTCCGGCAGCGGCGACACCGTGTTCTTGATCCTCGACTCGGCCGACTTCGGCATCCTCAACACAAACAAGCTCGCACCGTAAGGAGACCCTCATGCCGGCACCAGCTGGTTACAAGACATTCGTGGCCGGAGCGGTGCTCAGCGCCACCTCCGACGTTCAGGTGTACCTCATGGACCAGGTCGTCACCGTCTGGAACGACGCCTCGGCCCGCACGTCCGGCCACGGCTCGCCGGCCGAGGGCCAAATCAGTTACCTAAAAGACACAGACTTGATCGAGTATTTTGATGGTAGCGCCTGGCAAGCCCTCCCGACCGGTGACATCACCGCAGTAACGGCCGGAACGAACCTGTCAGGCGGCGGCAGCTCAGGTGACGTGACCGTCAACCTGGCTATTGACGCTGAGGTTGCCGCTGCGGATCAGATCATCTCGCGTCCGGTGTTCAAGGATTACGGCGAGACAGCGGTCACGAACGCCACGTCTGGCAGCACGGAAACACTTGACCTCGAATCAGGCAACGTGTTCGACCTGACCCTGAGCGCTAACTGCACGATCACCTTGTCGAACCCACCCGCCTCGGGCACGTCGGGTTCGTTCACGCTGATTCTGCGTCAGGACGGCACCGGGTCTCGGACTGTCACCTGGCCTGCCTCAGTTGATTGGGCTTCTGCTACCGCTCCAACACTCACGACGGATGCTTCAGCGGTTGACGTGCTCACCTTTATGACGGTTGACGGTGGGACGATCTGGTTGGGGTTCGTCGCCGGTCAGGCTCTCGGCTAATGCCGCTAGGTGCTGTAAAGGTCGGCCTGTTCGCAGCCGCCGGGGCGGCCGGTGGGATGGCTTCTGTCGCTGGCTATTTCGCTGGTGGCTATAACGGGGTAACGCTTGCAAGCGTCGAGCGCTACGCCTTCCCCGCGGAGACCACTTCGACGATCACGGCCCTGTCGTCGGCCAAAAGCGGTGTCGCTGGCATGGCCGACAGCACAGTCGCTGGCTACATAGCCGGGGGATCGTGGCCGCCGGTCACAACTGTGGATCGGTATGCGTTTCCCGCTGAGACTAGAACGACGATCACGGCGATGTCGGTTGGACGCTTGGGGGCGGGGGCTATGGCTGATTCTGGAACGGCAGGCTATTTCGGCGGGGGCCGCTCAAGTGCAACCTCGTATCTCTCGTCTGTGGATCGGTATGCGTTTCCCGCGGAGACCACTTCGACTATCACGGCCCTGTCGACGGGCCGTCGAAATCTGGCGGGGATGGCTGATTCTGGAACGGCAGGCTATTTCGGGGCTGGCTACAACGGGTCGTATCTCTCGTCTGTCGAGCGCTACGCCTTCCCCGCGGAGACCACTTCGACTATCACGGCCCTGTCTGTTGGACGGGGACGGACGCCAGGCGCTATGGCTGATTCTGGAACGGCAGGCTATTTCGGCGGGGGCTACACCGGTTCCATTGTCGCAACTGTGGACCGCTACGCCTTCCCCGCGGAGACCACTTCGACTATCACGGCCCTGTCGACGGCAACTATGTATCTGGCGGGGATGGCTGATTCTGGAACGGCAGGCTATTTCGGCGGGGGCTACACCGGTTCCTACGTCGCAACCGTCGAGCGCTACGCCTTCCCCGCGGAGACCACTTCGACGATCACGGCGATGTCGGTCAACCGCTATCAGTTGGCCGGGATGGCAGACTCGGGGACGCTGTAATGGACATTCGAGAGGCAATCGCAGAGATCCAGCAGCCCCGCTCCCGCTACCAGATAGTCCATTTCGTACTCGGCCAACACGACACACCCGAGATGCGGTTCTACCAGCTGTGCCAGGAGCTAATGGATACCGGGACCAAACTCAGAATGGCCGGTCTGGCAATACAAAAGGCCGAAATAGAGATCAGTCGCCTCCAAGAAACAGGCGACGAACTAGACGCTGTTGAAGCGGAAGAAAAGCAGGTCGGCCTGGAGCAAACTGTGATCGTCATGAAAGGTGCGGAACGTGAACTGGCCGTCATGCAAGACATCTTCAACGAGTGCCAGCATTACACCCGTGACGAAATAGAGCACGCCCAACCCGAATACTGGGAGAAGCGGCTAACAAGGCAGACGAACCTGCAACTGATGACAGGCAATGTCCAATGGGCGCAGTTGGACACGTTGCGTCAGGCAGGACTACTTGACGAACTCGTCGCTGAACGGGAACGGCAACTCTCCAACGGCCACAAGGAAATCACCGGATGAACTACCTGAAATGGAAACTGTCTGACGCTGGCGTGTCCGGTACCGGCCCCGAAGAAACGATTGCCGACCGTGGCGGCCTAGCCGAAGCCTCCTGGGCAGTAGATGGTGACGGCTACCGCATCGGCTACCTGACCCAGACAGCGAACCTCGACGACCTCGACACCTGGGACGTGACCGAAGTGACCGAAGCGCAGGCCCTCAGGTTCTGCAAGGCGATCTACGCGGAAGCGGAGGTGCTCCCCGACGGGCGCATCTCAGGGCCGCCACCACCAGACGATGACCCGGAGTGACGACCTCGAGCTCCTCGAGGGCTACCGCGATGACGGAGACGAGAACGTCGACCTCCTCGACCCGCTACTCGTCTGGCGACTCGCCTCGGCCTACCGGGCCAGCGAGCTGCTACGCAAGTACGTCACCATCGAGTCGGCTGTCCGAACCCGCACCGAGCAGGAATACCTGTACGACCGCTACAGGTTCCACAACGGCAACCTCGCCGCCAACCCGGAACGCCTCATCGGCAACGGCTCCGGCGGCACCTGGAACGGCTCGTACCATATGGAACAGCAGGGCACCGGCTTCGGCTACGCCGTCGACCTCACCCACCACGGCAAAGCGTCC
>Ga0233427_10005178_pt1 | contig 10486 bp, 7 predicted proteins | sample SI_118_April2016_5_FD_179885 | JGI IMG/M metagenome (GOLD analysis project Ga0233427, IMG submission 179885) | Seawater microbial communities from Saanich Inlet, British Columbia, Canada - SI_118_April2016_100_MG | ecosystem: Environmental > Aquatic > Marine > Inlet | place: Canada: British...
GCACTGCAGTGTTACGGTACTCCTAGCCGTCCTCAGTTTGACTATAACCGAACATAAATCATGGCAACAATCGATTACGAATCTAAAATCCCGAACAATGTTGATCTCGCTTCTGATAAGCGCTTGCAACGTGCTCTTGAAAAGTGGCAGCCAGACTATCTTGATTGGTGGAAGCAAATGGGCCCCACTGATTTCGAGGATAAAGATATTTACCTACGCACTGCAGTGTCGGTTGAATCTGCCGGCTGGGCGCACTTTGGTCACGTAAAAATGCCGGACTATCGTTGGGGTATTTTTCTAGAGCCTCATGCTGCCGACCGTAAAGTTTCATTCGGCGACCATATCGGCGTGGATGCTTGGCAGGAAGTTCCAGGAGAATTCCGCACCGACTTGCGGCGCATTATTGTGACTCAAGCCGACACTGAGCCGGCTTCCGTTGAGCAGCAACGTTTACTCGGCCATACTGCACCATCGCTTTACGATATGCGAAATCTGTTTCAGGTAAACGTAGAAGAGGGCCGTCACCTATGGGCGATGGTTTACTTGCTGCACCGGTACTTCGGCAAAGATGGGCGCAACGAGGCAGATGAATTATTAGAGCGCCGCTCTGGCAACGAAGACCGTCCACGTATTCTGGGTACATTTAATGAACCGATTACGACTTGGCTCGACTTCTTTATGTTCGCGATGTTCACGGACCGTGACGGTAAGTTCCAACTATTGGCACTAACCGAATCAGGTTTTGATCCTTTAGCGCGAACGTGTAAATTCATGTTAACGGAAGAGGCGCACCACTTGTTTGTGGGGCAGACGGGTATTGGGCGGGTGATTATGCGCACATGCGAAATCATGAACGCTTATCCAGATGCTGATGTTACCGAGCATGGGGTTATCCCACTCGATATGATTCAAAGGTACATCAACTTTTGGGTTAGCTCTTCTACCGACTTGTACGGCGGAGAAGTGTCATCCAATGCGGCTAACTTCTTTGCTGCAGGACTAAAAGGTCGTTGTTATGAAGAGAAGAGGTACACCGAGCATACTGCGATGCAAGAATCTTATGTAATCGAAAAACTTGTTGACGGCAAGATCGTTAAAGAAGAAGTGCCTTTACGTAATGCGCTCAATGAAGTGTTGCGTACGGATTACCTCGATGATAATCAGAAAGGCGTTGATTACTGGAATCGCATTTTGACTAAGGCAAACATAGATTTTGAGTTCTGTCTACCACATCGTCGCTTTAACCGCGCGATTGGCATCTATGCTAGTAACCGTTTTGATACACAAGGCAATCCTTTGACCGAGGCCGAGTTCGTCGCCAACCAAGACAAGTGGTTACCGAAGGGCGAAGATCGCCAGTACGTTTCGTCGTTGATGGTGTCGGTTACCGAGCCAGGAAAGTACGCTGGATGGATTGCTCCACCGTCGAAAGACTTAAATGGTCAGGCGGCAGATTTCGATTATGTGCGCCTGTAAGACGTATAGTTTATTATTGGAATGTAACAGACAGAGGTGGGGTTAGCCCCGGCTCGAAGAAGTCCCAGTCGTACGCCTGGAAATATGCAGTTCGGCCACTTACGCTTGCGGGCGCAGTAATCGTTTGAGCGGTGAAGTTGCCAATTGAATTAGATTGATCACCTGGACTGCCAATGGCTATCGCGTTCCGTAAGTTTAAGTTCCAATTGCCATCTGGCGCAGTATTTGTCGCATTGCCAGAAGGTGTTGCTAAGGAAGCGTAAATGTAAACGGGGCTATTGGGGATTCCCCATTTAGTGCTAATGAAGACATTAGAGCCCGCTTGGTTGCCGTCAACAAACATGGTCACGCCTGGGTCGACAACATGACCACCGTCGGTAGTAGACGAGCGAACGAAGCCACTACGGTCTTCAATTACTTGAAAGACGAGTAACTGACCATCCGGCATTGTGTCAGGGATGGTGTATATGTATTGCGCTTGGACGCCAGGGTTACCAGTGACGGCTAAAAGCTGAACATTACCGCTAATATCTAGGTTATACCCTTGGTTAGAGACAGAAGGTCCTGCTTGACTACCCATGTACCAGTAAAGGTCGCCTCCGCCGCCCTGAGATAGGTTGGTAGCATTTAGATTCATATCGGTTTCCCATTCATAATTACCCACAACTTCTAGCTCTATAGCGCCGATGTCTTCTTCAGGCGGAGAATAAATGTAAACGCGGCCCGTTCCGTTGTTTGCGCCAATGGCACCCACCAGAATTTCTGATTTAGTCGATTGGTTAATGTCACCTGCAGTCGCAACAGCACTGCCGAATAGTTGCCCTGTTAAGCCGTCCTCAGCGTGGAGGACATCTTGAGACGGACTTGACATATCGTGGACAGCGAAGCGGCCTTTGCCGTTATTGGCTTCTGGTGCGCCGACCACTAAGTCATCGGAGCCGTTAAAGTTTGCGTCATCGGTGATGGCAAGACTGTAGCCGAACTTTTCGCCGTTGTTGCTGCCATCCAGTGCTTGACCGGTCAACTGTGAACCCTCCCAAGCAAAAACGGTTCCGGTCCCTGCGTTAGGGGCAGAAGCGATGAAGTCGGCGGTGCCGTCTCCGGTAATGTCGCCACCCGCTGCAACTGCGAAGCCAAGGTTGGCATCTGTTGTCGGTGATACGTTTGCTAGAGTAGTCGATGAATGAGTTAATGCGGTATACAAGACAGCTGCACCATAATTGTTAATGTCGGCGAATGGCGCGCCGATCAACAATCCTTCGTCACCATTAATGTCGGCATAACACATGGCAAAGCCGAACATCTCGCCAGAGCTTGAGACACCATATTGAGGCATGGTACCTGTTTCGTCAGCATTCAAATTGTTGACGTTGAAGAATCGAATACTACCATCGAGTGCTTGGCCAGTAGAGGCGCCATCGCCAAGTGAACCTACCGCTAAATCGAGATCCCCGTCGCCGTCGTTGTCGAGGGCTGCGACGCTGACGCCAAACATTGCACCGCCATTGTCACCCGCAAGTTCCTGCCACAAGTAAAAATCCGAAGTACTTGGGTCGAAGGCGTAAATATTAACAACACCAGAAAACATTCCGTTGTTGGTATTAGAGAAAGGGGATGAAGCGGCAATTTTTAGCAAACCGTCACCGTTGTGCCCACCGAGTACGCAAATACTGTAACCCATCTGCTGCCCGATGCTGCTGCCGCTGACACTAGCGATAATACTATCGTCTTTACCACTGATAATACTCAGTTCACCAGCACGGCGTAGGTATGACCCCGATTGCGGTGAAGCGACTAGGTAGTCGTCGTGACCGTCGTTATTGAGGTCACCCAGGGGCAACATCGCGCTGCCGAAAGAGTCGCCCGCATTGAGTCCGTCGATGTATCCCCATTCGACCCAATCGTCTTGGGATTGAGCTGTTAGGGACGTAGAAGAAATGGCGGCTAGACCAATCGTGCATAAGAACAGTTGTAGGTATTTCATTTTCGGGGAATGGCGTTACAGGAACACAGGACTCAATATGAAGATTACCGTAAAAAACGGCTCTTATGGCAATTATCTCGAAAAACTCAGTAAAGTGCAGTATCCTAGGGTCATGAGACTTAATAAGACTGCTTTGGGAGTGCTGATGATTTGCTTAGCCATCGTTTTAGGCGGGTGTGGTGATAATGCGCGCTCCACGTCAGATGTAGACACCGTGTCTTCCGCCAAAGAAAATAGCGAGAACGTAGATGCGTTGAAGCCAGCTGTGCTTGAAATCCAACTGTTGCTGCTAGATTCTGCCCGCAAGATGAGCGGAGTGAAAGTCGATATCCAATGGGACGACAGCGGTATTCCTTCGAGCACGGGTGCTTGGTCTAATAAAGAAGGCTTGGTCCATGTCGAATTCGAACATGGCTCTCAATTACTCTCGGTGCGCGCGAATCCTGGCAATTATTCGGCCCCGGGTTCCATCGAGGCACCTGCCGTTCTATTCGGCGGACTCACTCACAGCATCGAAATGGTGCTGCAGCCCGCTGGTGCTGTGTATGGCACGGTGTACGACATCGAGGGCTCGCCAGTCGCAGGCGTAAAAGTGGGCTGTTACTTTAATTCACCCGAGTTCGTTGATAACCAAGAAGAGTTGAAAATAGACGTCTTTACCACCAGTGACGATCAAGGACGTTTCGCACTTGGCGGTATTCCTGCAGGTCCGTTCGTGCTTGAAGCCGCCTTCGAACAACAGATGAGTGTTTGGCGTCCAGGCGGAATGATGGACGCGGCTGCTTCTTATAAAGGCTTAGAAATATTCCTTGAACCCGCGCATCCCGTTTACGGACAGGTTATCGACCAGAATGAAGCGCCCGTCGCCGGCGCAAGAATTATCGCGGGCAAACCTAATCGTCGCAAAAATCGCCGCGATACCGACTATGAAAATGTGTTTAACTACGGGACACGCTCTTCGGTAACACGCTCTGCTGACGATGGTACCTTTGTACTTAGCGCAGTACCCGATTCACAAGCATGGAATGTCAACGTGCGCCATCCTGATTTTGCGCAAACGCATATGGTGATTGATGCGGGGCAGATTGATGTCTGGGTAGAGCTTAAAGAAACCATTTCTCTGACTGGCGTGGTTAGTGATGGCGACGGCACGGTGTTGAATAATGCGCAGTTGTGGTTGTTAACCGATGAGCGTGATGTAAGTGTTGGCAGTGATATCGAAGGCTTTTATAAGTTTTCTGGTTTGCACGGTGTTGACGATGTTTACCTGATTGCACATCATCCACAACATGGCACCGCGTTAATGGGGCCGGTTATGTTTGCAGGCCAATCACAAGTGTTAGACGTGCGCTTGATTGCGGGTCAGAGCATCTCTGGCACAGTCGTTGATGCCGATGGCGCGCCGCTGGCGAATGTCGGAGTGCAAATTAAAGGGACATTGCCGCGTGACAATTTTTCTGAGTCGCGATTGCCAGAGCGTTTTTTAGGTATTGACTCGTCGTTAACAAGTTCAGACGGCGTCTTTGTCTTTGAGAATTTACACGCTAGCTCTTTCGAAATTGTGGTCTACCCTGCAGGTAGGCCCGCAGTGTTTGAGCGTGGTGTGAAAATCGGAGATACGCTCGAGATAAAGGTGATGGAATAATGATTTCACAGTGGCTGCTAGAGCGCCGGCAAGGTGTCGAGCAATGCGATGGGCAAATAGAAGCCTTTGTACGTGGTGTCACTGCCGGCGAGATTAGCGACGCTCAAATAGGCGCGTGGTTGGCCTTCGTTGTTTGCAACGGCATGACCGATGCCGAGACCGTTTGCTTAACTAAGGCAATGGTGGATAGTGGCGAGAAACTCGATTGGAGTGGTATCGAAGGTCCTTTTGTTGACAAGCATTCCACCGGTGGCATTGGCGATAAAGTCTCGCTAGTGTTGGCGCCGTTGTGGGTGAAGATGGGCAAGAAAGTACCGATGCTTTCGGGACGCGGCTTAGGTATCACTGGAGGCACTTTAGACAAACTAGAATCAATCGTTGGGTTTAGCACTGAATTGAATACGCAACAGCTGCGCCGCACTTTGCAAGACGTAGGTTGTTTTATGAATGGGCAAACCCCAGAGTTGGCGCCCGCCGATCGTATCCTTTATGCGATGCGCAATGAGACACAAACCGTGCCCTCGGTGGCCTTGATAACCGCATCTATCTTGTCAAAGAAGCTGGTCGAAGGCATTGAATCGTTGGTGATGGATGTCAAGTACGGTAGCGGGGCGTTCATGAAGACGCGCGCCGAGGCTGAGGTGCTTGCCGATTCTATTATGCGCGTTGGTAATGGTGCGGGTGTAAAGACCACCGCATTACTTAGTGATATGTCGCAGCCTTTAGGGCACGCCGTGGGCAATTCCCTTGAAGTGCGTGAGGCCGAGCAGACTTTATTAGGCGAGGGTCCGCAAGATTTAATAGACCTTGTTGCCGAACTTAGTGGTGATGCCGAGCAAGCTAAGCGCATCTTGGCAGACGGCAGTGCTTTCGAAGTGTGGCAGCAGCTAGTCGTGGCGCACGGCGGCGACTTAAGTGTTGCTTTGCGCGGTAGTGAAGGACTGGTACAACAAGATTATTGCGCAGCGCACGATGGCGTTGTGACACGATGTGACGCTGAACAAATTGGCCTAGCGGCATTTGTCCTGGGCGCAGGCCGAGAACGTGCCGATGCCGCGATACATCATGGGGTAGGCTTAGTGGTGCACTCTAAAGTGGGCGACCGCGTTGTTGCAGGTCAGCCGCTTGTCTCCGTGCATCATGCCGACAAACATCTAGATAAAGCGCTAGCCTATGTGGCAGCCGCATATGACATTGCATAGTAGCCTCTTTGATTCCGATTCAGAGCCCCTCACTAAAATGTGGGTGCTTGGTGATGGAGAGGATGGGTTCCTTGACTTGGCCGACATTCGTTTTGACTTTAAGCGCATCACTGTCGCTGAACTGGCGCATGTGAATGAAGGTGTAGTTGCTTTTACCTCGCCACTGCCAACAGTAGAGATGGTGCGCTCGGTTCTCGCTACATCGCGCGTGCCTCTCGTGAAAATAGGAGCATGGGCAAGCAGCGATGTTTACGATGCCGAATGGGAATCGTTGCCATCTAAAGAAAAGATAGATGCTTTAATGCGTGTTTTCGATATTGAAACAGTTGTGGAAGCAGCTGAAGTTGCCGATGAGGTATTACTAGCTAACGCTAGTAAACGCGTCAATATCGATGTGCAACGTTTTCTTCCTTATGCCACGATTTCGTTTCTCGGTATCGCAGTAGTCGCTGTTTGGTATGTTGTTTACTCGTCAAATCAGCAAGAGCAAATGGCTAGTCAAGTGGTCATTACTGATCCGCTGCCCATCATTGAGCAACTGCCACTATTGACTCAGACTGCGAGAGCCGAGTTATTGGTAAGCGCAAAGTGGGTGATACCACAACTGCAGCAAACTTCTGATTACAGCGGCAAGCTGCACTGGTTGATTGCGGATAACAGTATGGTGTTAGAGGGCTCGCGCATTGCAACGATTGACCTTGATGCCGATTTGATGATGTTAAGCACCGCCTTGTCGTTTAAGGCTCAAGTCCTTGCCGATTCTTCCCGGCGCCAAAGCGAATTTGATGCAAGTTATCAGGTGCAGTTGCGTAACCTAAATCTTGCGATTCGTAATAATAATAGCGCAATGACTCAGCTAGTAAGAGATCTAGATGAGCAAGCGCGCAACTTGCAAATGATGAAATTAGAGGCCGCGCAGAGCGTGCGCAGTTTTTCTGAGTTGCAGCCTTTCGAAAATGATTTACAGCTAGGGCAATTGCAGCGCGAGAAGTTAGTTGATGCATTGGGCCTGTTGCAGTCGCAGAAGAATGCTGCCGAAAGTAATGAAGTTAATTTTGACAGCGATGCCATGTACTTGTCGTTACTAGCCAACGCCGATGATTTTATTGAGCTGGCTACGCAGTCTTTGGCTGTAGTCGATGTTTATGCGCAGCAAGATGGCGTTGTCAAACAGTACGCAAGGTCTGGCGAGCAAGTTTCTAAGGGTGGCCGCTTGTGCGATATTGACAACGTCGATCTCTCGCACTTTATCTGCACCATTAAAGAAAGCGATCATCATTCAAGTTATCGGCGCGGACATTTCTTTTTGCGACTCGATGACCAGCGTGAGTATTTGCTCGACATCCATTCGGAAACATGGAATCACGGAGTTTTCTCCTATAAACTAAAGATGGACGTCATCCGTCATAACGAAGTATTTGACAATTTAGACTCTAACCTGAATTATGACATCCTCTTCAGAGCACGATAAACCGGTCAGCCTTAGTGCGAGTGCCGGCGATATCGTTATTGATTTTGTTAACGGCAAATTAGATTATCGCCGCAAGTTTGGTGGCGGCAAGAATCAGGCTTTGTCGAAAGCGGTCGGCCTGCATAAAGCTAAGCAGCCACTGCGAATCTTCGATGCTACAGCGGGTCTCGGGCGCGATAGCTTTGTGTTGGCCTGCTTGGGCGCTACAGTGCTGGGTTGCGAGCGCCACTCGCAAGTGTTCTCTGCTTTACACGACGGCTTACAGCGCGCGTTGGCCGATGCCGAGTTGCAAGAATTACTCGATGGCAGGTTGTCTTTTATTAAGCGTGATGCCATTGAGCTGCTGAGTGACTCAACCCGTGGCTTAGCCGCAGAGTTTAGGCCGAATGTGATTTACCTCGACCCTATGCATCCACCACAAAAGAAAACGGTGCTGGCTAAAAAGGACATGCGTATTTTCCGCGAGATTGTCGGTAGTGATGCTGACCAGTGCGCATTGCTTGAAGCCGCATTGGGTTTCGGCGCAAGTAGGGTGGTCGTTAAGCGGCCTTCACACGCTGGACCGCTGCGCGATGAAGTCAGCCACTCGATAAAAGGTAAGACCACACGCTTCGACGTATATATGGCGCAAAGTTAAACTATGCACCCTGTCATGGAAAACGCCACCTTAGATTTAGACTTACTACAAGTGCCCGAGCCATCCGTGATTCGCGAATGGGCGACTGAACGTGGTATTTTGATTCTGGCTCACAGTTACCAAGATGGGTTTCTGCAAGAGGCCGCGCACTTTGTAGGCGATAGTCTCGAGTTGGCGCGCAAGGCAGCAGCGGCCGATGCTAAGTCGATTTGCTTTTGCGGTGTGCACTTCATGGCTGAAACGGCTAAGTTGCTCTGCCCAGATGCCAAAGTGTTTGTGCCCGATTTAGATGCCGGCTGCTCGCTTGCTGATTCATGCAAGGCCGAAGACCTCAAGCAGTACCAACAACACTTAACTGAAAAGTTAGGCCAGCGTCCGACAACGGTAGCTTATGTTAATTGCTCTGCGGCAGTGAAGGCATTGTGCGATATCATTTGCACAAGTGGCAACGCGCGGGAAGTGGTCGAATCTATCCCGGCTGACCAGCCTATTTTGTTCGTGCCAGACAAGCATCTCGGTGGTTGGTTGAATGAAACCTTAGGCCGTGAAATGATCCTCTGGAATGGCGCCTGTGAAGTGCATGAGCTGTTCTCTGTTGAGACTCTTAACGAAATGAAGGCCGAATATCCGGCGGCGAAGGTCATCTCGCACCCCGAGTGCCCGAAACCGGTTCGCGATGCTTCTGACTATGTACTTGGTACCGCCGGCATGTTGCGTTTAGTTAAAGAGTCGCATGGCGAAACTTTTATCATTGGTACCGAAGCCAATATGATTTATCGTTTCGAAAAAGAAGCGCCGCAAAACACATACTTAGCTGCACCAGGTGCGTCCTGCGCTTGTAATCTTTGCCCATACATGCAAATGAATACGCCCGAAAAACTTTGGCACGAACTTCATGTTCAAGCAAACGAAGTCACTATCCCAAGTGAACTCTTTGCTGATGCGCAGCAATCCTTGCAGCGCATGCTGAGCATCGTTTGATTTTACAGTCCGGTAACGTCTGTCCAGTTGCCGCCGATTTTTATTTCGTCAACCACAACATTGTTGGTGCCTAAAGACGATCCAATCGCGCCGGCGCGAATGAACAGGTGATTGAAAACACCATTGGCGTTGCCGGTAGTTGAGATTAAATCCCATTGATCATTGCCGGTGCCTGAGCCACTGAGCAACGAGTCACTTTGATGGACTATATCGCTAGCGCTGTTGTAGATTTTCATCGAAATGACATCATCGCTTTGATTGTTAGCATCAATTCTGACCACGACAAACTGAGTGTTATTGCGAGGAGCAGTACTGCCAGTTATGTCACCTGCAGCGCCACTAATCGCCCAACTGCCATCATCGGCACCCATGAGAATAGTGTCGCCAGTCGTTGAGTCAAAGAGACCGACCATCGCTGACATGTTGAGATTCGAGCCGTTAAGGCCTAATGCAAAAGAGAGGTAAATGCTGGTGTCACCAGACATGTCAACTTCGACAGCGGCAGAGTCGAACATCCGTTGGCCTTCCATCGGCAGTGAAGGAACAGCCCTGCGTTGCAGGTAACCGTCGGTCTCGGTTAACGGAACATTAGAAGGGTAGGCCCCGATGCTACCGCTATAACGTATATATTCGTTATTCGTTGGTACGGACCAAGCATTGCTAAATCCGCTGCCACCGCCCAAGCCATTGAGATGGTCGCCACTATTACCGTCGCCAAATCCCTCGCTGACGATAGTCGTCCATGGCAGATGAGTCTTAAAGCGCCAAACTTTGCTGGAGACAACGTCGCCATTAGTGTGGACTTCATCCACTTTCCAGTAATGCCATTCGCCAGGGCTTAAGTTTTGTAAGTCAAGGTAGTCGTTGCTTTGGCGGCCGAGATAAGTACTCGAAGCGGTGGACGCATCTCGTACCGCATAGTAATCGGTGCCAAGGTAAACATCATGCTGCGGAGTGTTCAATGCCGCCACCCATTCAAGTCGTGGCGAGTTGAGAATGTTACGCTGCGTATCAAACGGGGTTGGACCACATGCTGCGCCGCCGGTCATGAGCCCGGAAATTTCGCTGTCACTCATTGAGTAATCCCATA
>Ga0233427_10005187_pt1 | contig 10472 bp, 7 predicted proteins | sample SI_118_April2016_5_FD_179885 | JGI IMG/M metagenome (GOLD analysis project Ga0233427, IMG submission 179885) | Seawater microbial communities from Saanich Inlet, British Columbia, Canada - SI_118_April2016_100_MG | ecosystem: Environmental > Aquatic > Marine > Inlet | place: Canada: British...
TTATCTGACATGGATAGAATCATATGGAATTGTTTCGTTATTCTTGAAAAATTCAAACCTAAAGCTCTTTTGTATCATAACACACCGCATGGCCTTGATTGGTTTCTTGCTAAATCGGCTGATTTTTTTGGTGTTAAAGTTTATCTTTTTCGACAAGCTCCAATATATGATATGTACTGGTTAGTTGAAGGGTTTATTGATCAAAAACGATGTGTGGGCTGGTTAAATGATTTTAACCGGCCTCAAAAAGATGATTTCAATGATAAATCTATAAAATATATAGAAAGCATATCGGGGATCTATAATGATGCAATACCAATATATATGAAAAATCGTGAAAAGGCTCTAAATGGAAAATTTATATCGTTTAATACTGAGTTTATGAAATTGACAAAAAGTCTAACTAGTTTTAATGAATTTGGCAGACAAGTCATGCGAACATTCCATAATAATAGAATGTTTAATTATTATGAAAAAATATCTAGTTTTAATAATTTTGGCAATAAAAAAACAATATTGGTTTTTTTACACTATCAGCCTGAAAGAAGTACTCTTCCAGAAGGGGGGGTTTTTGTTGACCAATTTCATATGGTAAGGCTTTTGTCATTATTTGCTCCTAAGGGGTGGTCAATTGTTGTTAGGGAGCATCCATCGACATTTAGAGTTGGAAGTCATCCGCATTGGAGATTAAAATCCTTTTATGACTCAATTTCCAGTTTATCTAATGTTGAATTCACCTCAATGACTCAAGACCCTTTTGATCTTATTGATAAGTCTGAGATAGTTGCAACAATCACAGGCACAGTGGGCTTTGAAAGTGTCATACGTAAAAAACCTGTTCTTTTATTTGGAGAGGGCTCGTATAAGGATTCTCCAGGGGTATATATTGTTAGAGATTCGAATAGCCTTAAATCTTCGATTAATCACATTTTATCAAACAAATGTAAGATTAACTCTAAAGATTTAATTGAATACATTAGTGGTGTATATTCAGACACTATTAATGAATTTGATGATAATAGATGTGGATTCGCTTTAGCTTTAAAAAGTACCTACCTACGAGAGGTAGGTAATTAAACTTTATAATTTTAAAAGTAGCTTTGATTTCTTCATAAGATTTTTAACGAGTATGGTATGAATAAATATTTCGCAATATGTTCCCCCAGCTTAGGGTTTCTTGATAATTTATTGCCAATTCTTTATGATCTTAAAGTTAGGGATTCTGACTGCAATATAACTCTTATTATTCCTAGAGCTTTCGATACTGACCAACTTCGAAAAAACAATCAATTTCTTGAGGTTTCTAGTGATATTTTTGATAGGGTGCTATTCAGAAAACATTCTGGTAAATGGGAATCAGAATCTAGTCTTAAGTCGTTGTCAAAAAGAAAAAAATCAAGCGTATTAACCCATTATTTATATGGACTATATAGAAAAATAAAAAGAATATCGTTGTTTTCGAATTTTTTAAGCACTAGTGAATTTGATGCTGCATCTAATCTTAAAAAGATAGTTAGCGTTGATGATGATACATTTTTGTTTTACGATATTAGGTTTGAGAATAGGGTTGGCATTAAAGAATTTATTGATATTTTTAATAATAATTTGAAAATATCAATAAATCATGGCACTGGAATATTTTTAGATAATGCCAAGAGTAAAAAAAATTCCCTTAAAGACCGAAAAGATGTCTTAGTTTTAGCTGTCTCTAAAAAAGAAGTTAAGCCTTATATTAACTCATTCAATATTAGTCAGAAAAATATCTTCTTATCTGGAATTCCTAGGCATGACTTAGAATGGATTAAAAAAATGAAGAATTCGAGTATGTTTAGCAATCCATTTATGAATAGAAAATATGTCCTAATTGTATCTAGACGTTTAAAAGGTAATTTCAAAGATAAGATACGCGTTCTTAAGCAAATTCGTGACTATCTAATATTAGAAAAAGGGATTCCAATATTGATAAAACTTCATCCAACTGAAAGGAGTTTTGCTCTTGATTATAAATTAGTCTTTGGAGTCAATAATTATGGCAAAAATTGGAAAATAGTTGACTCACATGCATTTCATATTTCTCAGAATTGCAAGTTTGTTATTTCATTTTATTCTGGACTATGTTTAGATATGCTAATAGATGATATCCCAACTATTGAATATATGCCTATCCGAAATGAAATAAAAAACCCAGCAAGTACCAACGTTTTTAGATATTATGGTCTTGTTTGTGTGGCATATGATCTTATAGATTTTAAACAAACCATTGATAAAATTCTTGATGATAAATTCTTGAGTGAAAAATATTTAAATAACTACAAAAAACTCTATTTTTATCCAGTTGGTAATGAGTTGGTGTCAAATCGTATATTGTTAGCTAGTTCCAAATATAAAAAAGAAAATAAAAAAAATTAATTCATTTAATTTTTTTTAACTAAATACTAATACTAATAGCTATTTAATTTTGTTGTAGAATTATATTTTTATTTTTTTATGAAATAAGCTTTTAAGGAAAAGTAAATTAGTCTAATGTGCAAAATACCCTCAAAAAAAATAACAATATATTTACCAAGCTTAAATGGTGGTGGGGCTGAGCGTGTATTTGCAATATTAGCTAACGAATTTATTCGCTTAGGATTTGATGTTGTATTAATTCTTGGGATAGCTGAAGGTCCATATTTAGAAGAGATTTCAGCAAAAGTAGAAGTTGTTGATTTTCAGTCAAAAAGGATTAGAGGTAGTTTTCTTAAACTTGTTAAATATTTTAGAAAAAATCGCCCAAATATAGTTTTAACTGCCATGCGACATGCAAATATAATGGTAACTATTGCGTTAATTTTATCTAATGTGAAATCAAGACTTATTTTAAGCGAACGAAATTCGATTTCAATAAGTCTTAAACATATGTCAACTTTTAAGGCTATTTTTCTTAAGTTTGCAATGTTTGCTACATACAGATATGCAGACAAAATCATCTCAGTTTCCAAAGGTGTTTCAGATGACTTATGCTCGACACTAGCAATTAATAGGAGTAGAGTTCAAGTAATATATAATCCAATTGAAACTAATTCAATAATTAACTTAAGTCAGGAGGATGTTGATTTAAATTGGTTTTCTAAGATCTCTTCACCAATTGTATTATCAGTAGGACGTTTGACAAAACAAAAAGATCATGAAACTCTTTTATATGCTTTTAGCAAAGTTATTAAGAGGAAAAAAGCGCACCTCGTTATACTTGGAGATGGTGATTTAAGAGATAATCTTTTAAAGAAAATTGAAAATCTGGGTTTAACGGATTTTGTTAGCCTTCCTGGGTTTATTTTAAATCCATTTCCTATTATGAAAAAATCTGATATTTTTGTATTGTCTTCATTATGGGAAGGGTTGCCAAATTCTCTAATACAAGCCATGACTTTTGGTCTGCCAGTAGTTTCTACAAATTGCCAGTTTGGACCTGAAGAAATTCTTGAAAATGGACGATGGGGCAAACTTGTTCCTGTGGGAGATATTAATGGTTTGGCTGATGCAATTATTGAAACATTAGCGGATGGTGTTCATCCTGATACTGCATGTCGTTCACTTGATTTTAGTGTTGAACATGCATCAAAGTTGTATTTAGATGCTATTTTTCCTTCATGAGAATTTTAATTTAAAGTAATTAATGAATAAAGCAAAAGTTAAAGATTATTTTTATAAAGGGTACTCTATATTACCTAAAAAATTGACTACACATATTGATATCAAACGTCGTAATAAATACTGGAAGTCTCAAGGCATGGTTTTTGTACACGTTCCAAAAAATGCAGGAGTAAGTATCAGTAAGGCGCTATATGGTCGACCTTTGGGTCATTTTTACGCCTCAGACATTAGAAAAACATTAAAGCATACTTTTGAACACTCTTTTAGCTTTGGCATTTCTAGGCATCCATTAGATCGTATTTATTCAGCATATAGATTTGCATTATCAGGTGGTGAAGAGATGTCGTTTGGTGGAGACAATAGATTGATAAAAAAATTAACTTTTGAAGAATTTATTTTTGAATGGCTAGTCTTTCAAGATTTGTCTTGTATTGATGGTATATTTCGACCACAGCATCTATATTTGTGTGAATCTAATGAAATTATTGTTAAAAAAGTATTTAAGTTTGATGAAATTGATTCTATGCAAGAGTTTTTATCATCAGTTGTTGGTCGTAATATTATAATACCCTATGCTAACAAAACTAAGAGGTCTAAAGATATATTTGTTAATCACTCGAGACCTTTGTTACAGACAATTGAAGAGATGTACGCCAAGGACTTTGAGGTATTTGGTTATTAAATATTTTGAGTAAGGTTATTCACATTATTACAGGACTTGGGGATGGCGGTGCAGAAGCGCTATTGGTACAGTTGATAAAAAATCAACATGAACCTCACAGTCATACTGTTATCTCTTTAACCGATGAAGGTAAATATGGAAAAGTTATTGTTGAGTTGGGGGTAACTTTAAAGACACTGAACCTTTCAATGTCATTGCATTCTATACGTTCGATAATAAAACTATATAAGTATATAAGGAAGAATAATGATTTTACAATTCAGACATGGATGTACCATGCTGATTTTTTAGGTGGAATAATATCAAGACTTGCAGGAAATAGAAAGGTTTTTTGGGGTGTGCATAATACTGTTCTAGATCTAAAAAAATCAAAATTTACAACAATATTAATATCTAGAATGAACTCCATATTATCATATTGGATACCATATAGAATTATCTGCTGTGCAGAATATGCAAAAAATGTCCATGTGTCCTTAGGTTTTTGTGCAAAAAAAATATTGATAGTTAATAATGGATATGACACTGATATTTATAAGCCTAATATTGAGTCTGGATTGTCTTTTCGTAACAAACTTTGTATTGATAGTGGTTTTTTTGTTATTGGAATGGTTGCTAGATTTGACCCTTATAAAGATCATTACAATCTTCTTTCAGCAATGAGCCTCTTAAAGGAAAGAAATATTAAATTTAAGTGTGTGCTAGTTGGGCAAGGAGTTGTTGATTCAAATTGTACATTAACTAGATGGGTTAATGATATGGGGTTAAGTAACAATGTTGTTCTTTTGGGGCCGAGTAATGATGTTGTAAAAATAATGAATGCTCTTGATGTACATATACTTTCAAGTTATGCAGAGGCTTTTCCAAATGTTCTATCTGAATCTATGGCTTGCGAAACTCCTGTTATTTCAACAGATGTTGGTGATGCAAAATATATTATTGGCGACACTGGCTGGATTGTACCACCCAAGGATCCGAATACTTTGTATGAAGCTACCTTGCATGCTTACATAGAGAATGGAACACCTAGGTGGAATGAGAGGTGTAAGCTTTCCCGCAAAAGAGTAAAAAGTCTTTTTGGTATTAAGAAAATGATATCTGCCTATGAAGCTGCATGGGATATCTAAGATCTAATTAAAATGTAATTATTTATTATTGGAATACATATGAAGAATATTTATTTTAGTCAATATAAGCATCGAAAGGCTAAACGAGAACTGGAAATGAACCTCATTATCAGTCATTTAAAAGGGCTTATTGATAATAAAAAGGATAAAGAAAATATAAATATACTGGAATTTGGTAGTGGCGATGGATTTCAATTAGCGTTCCTTGGTAAGCTTGGAAGAGTTGTTGGGTCTGATCTTGAGAATAAAATATCTATAAATATTGGCAGTTCTAAATTTGTCAAATGTAGCATTACAAAAACCCCATTTAATAATAATTTTTTTGATATTATATTTTCAAATCATGTTATGGAACATATTGAGGATTTAGATCAAGCGTTTATTGAATTAAAGAGGATAGGCAATAATCAATCTTTATATGCATTCTCAGTTCCTACTAATGTATGGTTGCTGGCATCACTTCCTGCGCAATATTTTTTTAAAATTAAATCATTTTTATTAAAATTTATATTTATTTTTAACAAAAAAAAAGGACAGAAGAGAGTTAAGTTTGATTCATCTAAAGGTGTTAATTCTAGTTTGAGTAATGCGTTCTCCTTATTGCTTCCAAAAGGTCACGGAGTTGTTAGTAATTTTTCAGACTGTTATAATTTTTTTAAGCTTAGAGCGTGGCGCAAATTGTTTGAAGAAAACGGTTTTAATGTGGACCATGTTTTTCCTTTGTTTTTTTATGGGCCATCTGAGTTACCTATATTTCCTATTGTTAGAAGCAAATCATTTTTTTGTTGTTCAAGTGTGTTGTTTGTTATGAGTAAAAGTTGATTTAATAAAATTATGTCTCATATAATTGGAGTATTTGGTTTATTAACAGTATCTTTATTTACAGTTTACTGTTCATTTCGTGTGCCAGAAGTAGCTAAATACTTATTTATTGCACTAATTTTAAGAATTATTTTTGCACTTGTTAATACTTATATTGTCCCTTTGCCGGACACTCAATTTGATTCTAATTTTTTTGAGCGCTATGCATGGGAATTGTATGAAAAAAATATAGGCGTTAATGACATAAACTTTTATGGAAATGGACTGGGGTATCCATTATATTTATCTTATTTTTACTATATTTTTGAAGTGAGGTCACCACTATTTTTGCAGTCACTATCTGTTGGTGCAGGTGTTGCAGTAGTATTTTTTTCATATAAAATATCTACTAAAATTTGGGACATAAAATCTTCAAAAAGAGTGGCTTTATTAGTAGCCATATTCCCTTCTCTAGTTCTCTATAGCTCCATAATTATGAGAGAAATGTTTATTCTGCTTTTTATACTCATATCTTACTATTATTTAATAGATTATTTTTCTGAATTCAAAGTCAAAATTAACAATTTATTTTTCGCTCTTGTTTCTTTTACTATTGCAGGCTCCCTCCATGGATTAGCTCTCATTTTTTTGGTTGGATTTTTTTTTACAGCTATATATTTTTGTATGCGCGGCTTTATCAAATGCAAAATTAAATATAAATTTCTATTAATTCCTCTTTTCGTAGTTTTGCTCTTTATTTTTGAGTATTTTGAATTTTATATTCCATATGTTGGTAATTTGGATAAAATTACCAACATAGATACATATATTCAAGCTTCTAATAATAGGTTATTGGGGAATGCATCTTACCCTGAATTTTTTAAAACTGATAACTGGATACAATATTTAATTTATTTGCCTTTGAGAGTTTTATATTTCATAGGCTCGCCTTTTATTTGGGATATAAAAGATACAAAGCATATTGTTGGATATATAGATTCTATATTTTATTTTTACTTGTTTTTTTCATTTTTTCGACATTATAGTTCAATTATGAACAACCAGGCTTTAAGAGGAATTTTATATAGTATCATTCCAATTTTAATGGCTTTTAGTATTGCGACATCTAATTTTGGTGGTGCAATAAGGCATCGCTCCACAATGATTGTGTTCTTTATCATCATCATCGCCCCATTTTTAAAAAAAATTCGAATTAATTAAAATAAGAGTGTGTATTTTTTTCTTAGAATGTCTTAAATTTTTTTTTGGCTTTTAAACTTAAAATGAATTATTATCAATGATTGGGCTTGTATCTAAAATGTTAAGTTTAACAAAATGTTTATAATTTCTACTAATATGGCGATATTTTAATGTGTGGTATATTAGGTTTTTTTGGCGAATGTAGTTTTGGCCATCAAGAAATTATTCTAAAAATGATGGATACTATTCGACATCGAGGGCCTGATGATGAGGGTATCTGGTATAACTCTGAGGCTAATGTTGTTCTAGGCCATAGACGTTTATCTGTTGTAGATTTATCTGTGAATGGCCATCAACCTATGGTTTCATCCAGCAAGAGATATGTTATTGTTTTTAATGGTGAGATTTATAATCATTTGTCGTTGCGAGCTACTTTAATAAAATCTAGTTCTCATGTCTTCTGGCGTGGGCACTCAGATACAGAAACATTATTGGCCTGTATTGAAGCTTGGGGAGTAGAAAAAACTATTAAAAAGTGTAGTGGTATGTTCGCTATTGCTCTTTTTGATAAAAAAGAGCAATCTATTTACCTGATTAGAGACAGAATGGGTGAAAAGCCTCTTTATTATGGAGTGCAGAATGGTGTTTTTTTATTTGGGTCAGAGCTTAAAGCGCTAAAGAAACACCCTGCCTTTATAGGAGAAATTGACAGAAATTCATTGGCTCTACAACTAAGATATAATTATATACCCACTCCATATTCTATTTATAAGGATATTAGAAAATTAACACCTGGCACTATACTAAAGGTTAATGTAGGTAATAAATACGCTAATATAGAAGCTACAGGAAAGCCCTCATCCTACTGGTCTTTAAAAGAGATTGCTGTTAATGCTAAGTCAAATATTTATACTGGAAAAGATAGCCAGGCTATAAATGATTTGGATAAATTAATTTCTCAGTCAGTAAAGGGTCAAATGGAGGCTGATGTTCCGTTGGGAGCATTTCTATCTGGCGGTATTGATTCTTCTCTGATTGTTTCTTTAATGCAGTCTCAGTCATTTTCACCTATAGATACCTTTTCTATAGGATTTGAGGAAGAAGGTTATAACGAGGCAGTATATGCCAAACAAATAGCACAACACCTTGGAACTAAGCATTCAGAGTTGTATGTATCTTCAGAGGATGCAATGAATGTCATTCCAAAACTATCTTGCCTCTATGATGAACCGTTTTCAGACTCATCACAAATTCCTACTTATTTATTATCTTCAATGACCAAAAAAAGTGTTACTGTAAGCCTTTCTGGTGATGCGGGCGATGAATTATTTGGCGGATATAATCGTTATATGTGGTCTAGTAAGATTTGGAATAAGTTGAAATATATGCCGCTACCAATTAGAAAGTTTATCAAATGGGGTATGACATCAGTTAAACCGAGGGTATGGAATAAGATTTTATGCCAGATAGTATCTATGCCACTACCTGGAGACAAAATACATAAACTTGCAAATGTAATCTCTGCTAATTCTGTGGAAGATTTTTATTTTTTACTAATTTCGCATTGGCATAACTCAGAAAACGTTGTTATAGGTTCAGAATACATAGATACCCCAGTTGTGAATCACAGTAATGGGTTAAATTTGGGTAGTGTCGAACAAAATATGATGTACCTTGATTCGATAAGTTACTTACCTGATGATATTCTTACAAAGGTTGATCGGGCAGCCATGGGGGTATCTTTAGAAACTAGAATTCCATTCTTAGATCATAATGTGGTTGAGTTTGCATACAGATTACCTTTATCAATGAAGATTCGAAATGGTGAGTGTAAATGGATTCTCAAACAAGTTCTAGATAATTATATTCCCAGAGAATTAATTGAAAGACCTAAGATGGGATTTGGAGTTCCGATTGACTCATGGCTGCGTGGCCCTTTAAGAGATTGGGCTGAGTCTTTATTAGACGAGTCTAGATTAATGAAAGAAGGTTATTTTTATTCAGAACCAATTAGAAAAAAATGGAATGAGCATCTTTCAGGTCGTCGGAATTGGCAATATGAATTATGGGATGTATTAATGTTTCAATCTTGGCTTGAGAATCAGCAATGAAAAAAATAGCAATTGTTCTTAATTCTGCATGGCAAGGATACAACTTTAGATTAAATCTTGCTAGAGAACTCAAAGAGAATAATTATAAAGTTGCGTTTCTTGCGCCAGAAGATGGGGAATATAGTTATAAGTTACGTGAAGAGTTTGATTTTTTTCCTTTGAATTTTAAAGCAGACGGGATAAATCCTATTGATGATTTTAAGGCTATTTTTTCGATGTATCAAATTTACAAAATAAATAGGTTTGATATTGTTCTTAACTTTACTATCAAGCCTAATATTTACAGCTCTATTGTGGCAAGATTATTAAATATAGATTCTATTAATAATATTACTGGTCTTGGTACTTTATTTATTAAGAAATCGCTAATTACCATTATTGTAAAGTTATTATATAGAGTCTCATTAGCCTGTACTTCAAATGTATTTTTTCAAAATAATGAAGATAAAAAATATTTTTTAAGTAAACGACTTGTTTCTGAAAATAAATGTAATCTAATTCCAGGAAGTGGAGTTGATACTTCTAAATTTAAACCTATTGATGTTGATAATGATGGTATTTTTAGATTCTTATTGGTTGCGAGAATTATCCAGCATAAGGGTATTTTTGAATATATTGATGCTGCTCGTATTCTTAAAAAAAAATATAGTAATATTGAGTTTGAGTTATTGGGAGAATTGAATTCAATTAATCGAACATCAATATCAAAAAAAACAATATTAGAGTTACAGAGTGAAGGAGTAGTAAATTATCTAGGAAAGACAGACAATGTTAAAGAAAAATTAGCAAATGCTGATTGTATAGTTTTACCTTCATACAGAGAAGGTAGTCCTAGAAGTTTAATGGAGGCCTCATCAATGGCCAAACCTATTATTACGACTGATGTTGTTGGGTGTAGGCAAGTAGTTAATGATGGTG
>Ga0233427_10005188_pt1 | contig 10472 bp, 10 predicted proteins | sample SI_118_April2016_5_FD_179885 | JGI IMG/M metagenome (GOLD analysis project Ga0233427, IMG submission 179885) | Seawater microbial communities from Saanich Inlet, British Columbia, Canada - SI_118_April2016_100_MG | ecosystem: Environmental > Aquatic > Marine > Inlet | place: Canada: British...
CTGGAATCGTTCACTGAAGAGGGGGGAATTGGCGCCGCCAAGGCTGCTGGAGAATTTGGCTGCGGCCATATGCTCAGTTCGGTCTGCAATCCAGGTCTTGAAGACGTCGCTGCTGCTGCCGATAACCTGCGTATATATCAACTTTACGTCCGGGGGGACCGGAACTGGGTTGACGGCTATGTCCGGCGCGCCATCGATAACGGCTATTCGGCTTTCGCCATTACAGTTGATTCTGCCCGTTATAGCCGACGCGAGCGTGATATTGCGAAACGCTTTGTCAAAAAGTGGCGGCGCAAAGTCGAAGATAGCATGGCTTATCAAGCCGCTATCGATTGGGATCTAATCAAATACATTAAAGACAATCACGACATCCCTCTCATCCTTAAGGGCATCGCAACGGCGGAAGACGCCGCCATTGCTGTCGAAAACGGCATTGAAGGAGTCTATGTCTCCAACCACGGCGGGCGGCAATTGGATCAAGGTCGCGGCACCCTGGATGTCTTGCCGGAAGTGGTGAAGGAAGTGGATGGCAAAGCCAAAGTCTTCATCGATGGTGGCATCATGCGGGGCACAGATATTGTTAAGGCCATCGTCATGGGCGCGGACGCGGTTGGCATTGGTAAGTTGCAAGGGCTCGGCTTGGCTGCTGCTGGGTATGAGGGGCTCGTTCGTATCCTTGAAATCCTCGAAATGGAAGTCGAAGAATGTTTGGGCCTGATGGGCGCGACGTCCTATGCAGATGTTGATCCGGCGCAATTGTTCCCGGGCGCACCCCTGGTTAATGAACCGCATGCATTAAGCGCTTTCCCGCTGTTGAACCTGGAAGACGAAGGGTATTAAGAAAAGCCATGGGCCAGCCATTAGAGGGCATTCGCGTCCTTGATCTAACCAATGTGCTGGCCGGGCCGTTCTGCTGTTATCAATTGGCGCTGCAAGGTGCCGATGTGATTAAGGTGGAGCGACCTGGAACAGGAGACCTCGCTCGGCAACTAGGCGCAGACACGGCCCTGAACCAAAAGTTCATGGGCACATCCTTCATGGCTCAGAACGCGGGCAAGCGATCCATTACGCTCGACCTTCAAAAACCTGAGGGCAAGGCGGTCTTCAAGAGCTTGGTGAAGACTGCGGACGTAGTGGTTGAAAATTTCCGCCCTGGCGTCATGGACAGATTAGCCCTGGGCCATGACGAACTTAAGAAAGTCAAACCATCGATCATCTACTGCGCGCTGTCCGGGTTTGGCCAAGACGGCCCGCTTTCAAAAAACCCAGCGTATGATCAGATCGTGCAAGGTCTATCTGGCGTGATGAGCGTGACGGGAGATGCTGAGTCCGCCCCGCTTCGCGTCGGTTATCCGATTGCCGACACCATCGGCGGCATGACGGCCGCCTTCGCGGTAACGTCAGCCTTGGTTAAAACAGGCCGCTCAGGGGAGGGTGAATTCATCGATGTCTCCATGCTGGAATCGACATTGGTCACCATGGGCTGGGTGGTGTCGAACTTTCTTATTTCAAGTCGCGAGCCACAGCCGCTGGGCAACGAAAACTTTACCGCGGCGCCTTCCGGCACGTTTCAAACAAGCGAAGGCCTGCTCAACATTGCCGCGAACAAACAGGAACAGTTCGAAAAACTATGCGACCTTGTCAGTCGCCCGGACCTCGCCACTGACCCGCGTTTCCAGGAACGTGAAACCCGCAAACGAAACCGCGATGACTTGAATACTGAATTAGAACAAGCGTTGGCAGCAAAGACTTCGGCTGAGTGGGAGGAATTGCTAAACCAAGCAGGTGTTCCAGCCGGCCGGGTCCTCAGCGTTCCGGAAGCCCTCGACCAACCGCAAATAAAACATCGTGAACTGATGAAACACTTCGACCATGTCCCCGGCATCGATCAAAGCCTGGATGTGGTTCGCGCGGGGTTTAAGCTGGGAAGTGGCGCCCCCGACATAGATCAACCGCCGCCAACCCTGGGTCAACATACCGTGGAGATCTTGCAAGAATTAGAACTTGGAGACGACGAAATCCGCCGCCTCCAAGCCCAAAAAATCGTCTGAATAACGCGGCTTAAATGCCTTTGACGTTATCTGGGCTTTGCGCCAGTTCACCGCGTTCGACCCGTTTTACCAAGTCGACCAGAGCCATGTTAACAGGGGTTTCGATCCCGACTTCTCGGCCTTTATCGACGATAAACCCGTTAATGAAATCGATTTCGGTGCGGCGGCCTTTGCGGATGTCCTGTCCCATGGAAGGCCGCTGGCCGGGAGTGCGATGTTTGCATTGTTCTGCCAGGTCATCACGGCAGCGGTTTTGCGCTTCGGTATCGCCCGCAGCCGCATCAACAATCCACTGAGTCTCCATCCCGCCCAGGCTTTCTATATCATAACCAAGCGCCCGACCGACCCGAATTGCTTCGCTGGCTAATCTAATCGATACGTCGCGAGAGAAATCTTCGGTGTCCCGTTGAATGCCGTTCATCCCGGTGCAGGCGGAAAGGCCATTGCGCATCGTGTTGATACACAATTTGGACCAACGTTCTCCCCATAGGTTGGAAGTTACCTTGGAGCTATCTCCGCCTTTCATGAGTTCTGCAACTTCGGTGGCGCGTGCTGTTATCCGGCCATGCATTTCGCCAGCCCGAAAGACCGTATGCTTTTCACCCCCCAATTCTACATTGCGCACGATATGTCCGGGTTCCGTCAATTCAACAGAGATCATACTCGCGATGCAGCCCATCGTCTTACCCCATCCGACAACCCGGGCAATGCGTTCTTCGTTGATGCAGTTCTGGAGCGACACGACGTATCCGTCTTCGGCAAGATAAGGCCGGATCAGCGTTGCCGCCCATTCCGTGTCATAGGATTTCATGCAAATAAAGGCGATGTCGATCGGCCGTTCTTTGCTGATCTGCTGGACTTCGGTCAGATGAATAGCTTTGACGGGCACAGAAAAACGTTCCTGTTCCGTGACGCCGCTGAGTTGAATGCCTTTCTCACGAATATAATTTACATGTTCCGGCCAGGGATCAACAAATGTTACGTCTGCGCCATTCCGCGCCATGTGACCGCCTGCGTATCCCCCAACCGCACCGGCACCCACCACAACAATTCGCTTACCCATTAGACTTCTCCTTCACTATTTGTATCTGGTCGATTGCCAGACTTGTCACATCCCCTTTTACGTTGCATGGTCCGCCAATCGAATCAATGCTTAAAGGAGCCATCCATGTTCTATGAGCCGGGTAAATCAGGTCACGGCCTGCCCCACGATCCGTTTAAAAGTCTGGTCGTTCCCCGGCCGATTGGATGGATTTCCACCTATGCAAAGGATGGCACGCCAAACCTAGCACCCTATAGCTTTTTCAATGCGGTTGGGTTCGCGCCGCCAATGGTAATTTTCTCCTCCGGCACCCGGCGGCCTGATCATAGCGACAAGGACTCTGCTCTCAATGTCGAAGAAACCGGCGCCTTCGTTGTGAACATGGTGAGCTATGATCTTCGCGACCAAATGACTCTGTCTGCCGAAGAAGTCGACCCTGATGTTGATGAGTTCGATCTAGCGGGACTGGAAATGGGACAAGCGAAAACCGTGAACGCGCCCTTGGTCGTTGCCTCCCCCGCACACTTGGAATGCAAATACATGCAAACCGTGAAACTGGAGAGCACCAAGCCCGGCGTTTTCAGCAAGGTTGTCTTCGGCGAAGTCGTTGGGGTGCAGATCAATGATGATTATTTAACCGATCAAGGTCGCGTTGATGTCGAAAAGATGCGCCCGGTGGCACGGCTCGGGTATATGGACTACACATCGGTGGAGACGATTTTCTCAATGAAGAAGCTGATGCCGGAAGATGGTCAGAACCCTGGCGAAGCTGGAACAGGGATCACGCGGAAATTGGGTTAACTCAACCGCCCCCAATCCAAATAACGCGTCTCCCCCACTTTACTAATCTCAATCTGGGTTTGCCGTCCGCCTGATTTTTCCGAGATTAATAATTCGGACTTATGTTCCGGCGCGTCGTTGAAATCAGCCAACGCCTCGACGAGGACCCGTCCGTCAACAGAGGGGGTCTTCACCCCTAACACATGCAGCATCGTCGGCAGAACGTCGATAATGCCGGTCGGCGTATCGGAAACATAGGCATTGCGAAAAGCGTTGCCGCCCACCGCCAACCACGAGTGAAGTTCCTTCGCATGTAGGCCGCCGTGAATTCCGCCCCCTGGCGGATAAATCGAATTATGTACCGTCGTTCCGTTGATGCCATGTGAGTTCGGCGTATCGCTGCTGCGAAGCACCAATCCAATATCCGGCGCGCGGCGATGATCCATCCCGACATCAGCCAAATCCAAAGTTCCCGGAACGGCACCTCCACGCGTGAACAAGGGTCCACACCAAGGTTGCTCTAACAACCATTCAACTATTCTAGAGATCATATCGGAGTTAGAATTCCGAACGTATAACCCGCCCGCACTCGAGAGTGCTACCGCGACGTCTATCCCTTCGGTTAGGGCCTCCCCAGCGCTATATCCGGCAGCCGATAATCTGGCTGGCAAATCTATCGCCTCATCTGGAATACCGAGTTGGCCATGATCGGATAGGGTTATGATGTTAATGTCTTTGCCTTCCAGCTCGGCTAGAACACGTCCGAATTCCGCATCTGCATGGCGGATTGCCGCGAGGTTCTCGGGCGCTCCCGGTCCCATCTTGTGATAGCTATTATCAGGTTCGCAGTACCACAAGATCGCCACGTCAGGTTTTCTCACGCCCTCAACCACGTTCAGGTAAGTATCCGTCGCGTAGGTTAGCCACTCGAGAGATGGCACGCTATGAGGCGGGATTGGATCTAGGCTTTGCGGCAGGTCTGCAGGGACAGAAGCATCCGGCCTTCGAAGCGACAATCGAAAGCCCTCCAACTCCTCCGCCTTATGATGCAGCATTCGTGTGCCGCCTGGGGTGCCGGAACTGATGACCGCCAGAGATTTTCCGTGATCTGCTAGGATTTCGCCGAGTACCGGCACGTCCGTCAGACGCCCCTCCAGCCGTCGAATGCCTTCTGAGAGTTGGTCTTCATCCCCGGTGTTAAACAGCTTGTCAGGTGATGCGGCAGGTTCCCAAAACCGATTGCCAACGATGCCATGGCGGGACGGATAGCACCCGGTCACAAGTGCTGTCTGATTGACCCGAGTTTCCGTCGGAAAAGTTGACCGATTGTGGGTGAAGCATGCGCCCTGATCTGCAAAGGCAGTGAGGTTCGGCATCAACTGCGGCGACACCATATCAGGACGAAGCGCATCAAACGCCACCACGAGAACCCGCTTATTTCCGTCAGCCATTTTACCGCCAAGTCGCAGTTATTCCACAGCCGCCAGAATAGACAGGGTCACAAGGTGTGCACCATGTTTAATTTGGATTTAATCCCGATCCACAGTCTTCCATTCCATTTCTTCGTCATCGTCGTCGAATGGAGATTTGCTAGCCTGTGTCGTTGCAGCCTCAAGGTCAAACGCCTCCTTATTTTTTTTCCAACTCATCTGCATCCAAGTCGGACTGCCGGCCCCGGGCTCACCCATATCGACCGGCACGCCACCATCGGCGACCACACCATCAACCAATGCGTGGTTAATGGCACCATCGGCATCCGTAATGTCTTCGGCCTTTGCAGCGATGATGAAGTCAGGCACTTCCATTTCCTCGAAAAGCGTTCCGAGCATATGTCTGCCAATTTCATTAATAATGAGGGCTGCGCGGTGGAAACCTTCGGATTCACCAACGTCGTCAAACTGCATTAAGTAACGGTCACCCTGGAAGGAAGCACTACCAGCACCGCCCCTATTCTCAGCAAAGACACGGGCTGCTGTCTCTTTTAAGTTTTCCGATTGTCGTCCGTCACGGCCACCGATCTTTTTATAAATTTCGGTTAAGTTAATAACATAAACCATCCCGCCCGCGACTTTATAACCGGGGTCTAGAATTGTGGCAGCATCAACCTTATCGACTTTAATCTTATCAATTTCCGCGATTGCCTTATCGAACTCGGCATCAATTTCCTCGTTGGTAGGGCCGTCATCTTTTTCTTTTAAAGCGTCTGCGAGCCGCCCGAATAGCGAACCTTTTCCCATGATATTCTTTTACCTTTAAATCTTTAAATAATGCACTTCAATTAAGTACATAAGAACCCAACCTGAACAGTACCTGACAAGATGGCCGATTCAGCAAAAAATGATCAAAATTTTCTGTATAAATTGGTTAGGCGACGTTTTCCTGGGTGCCGCCTGCGCCGCGCAGGTAGTTTGTGTCGATATAATGCTCGACATAAGCCTGCATTGAGGTGGTTTCAAATTTCGCCGGGTTGTCAGCGCTGACACAGGTATTCAGTGCCTCACTCGACGTTTCCGAGTCAGGATTAAAGAACGTCGCGATAGAGTAACGATCATGTTTCGGCGGAACAACGCGATGCGGGGTCGGCAGGAACCGCCCGTTCGTCCAGCGATTTAGAAATTCGCCGGTGTTAACGAGCACGCCATTTTCGACCGGGTCTGGCCACATCCAGTTTTTGTCCTGATCTAGGATTTGCAGCCCCGGTTCTTCTGCCAACGGCAGCATCGTCAAAAAACTATGATCGCAGTGAGGAGCAATGCCGAACTGATTGTCCTCAGGCTTCACAGGCGGATAGTACGCATTACGGCTCCACATGATAGGATCGTTGAAATAAGGATCAAAAAAGTCTGCCGGTTTGTCCAAGGCCAAGGCGTAAAGCGGTAGTAGATTATGTCCTAGCGCCGCGATGGTTTCCTGATAGGCCACAACTGCATCGCGAAATCCTTCGATCTCAGGCCAACGATTTGGTCCATGAAAGCGTCGGCGTTGCTTTACCGCAGGATGGTCAGCGGGCCGTTCGCGGGCCAAGGTCAGGGTTTCGTTGAGATCCTTCTTGGTGTTCTCATTAATGATCGACGTAATGTAAACTGTCGAGCGAATGGGCACATATCCTAGCGACGTATCATCGATAGAGAATTTTAGTTTTTCGTCTATCGGCAGGGCAAAAAACTTTTTTAAAGCCTCATAAGCAGCATCCAACCGAGAAAAATCGACACCGTTGTTGGTGACGACATAGAAACCTATGTTTTCCTGGACGTGACGAAGTTGGGTCGCCAGTTGCTCCCGCGCACCGGGCTCACCCGCCAGATACGGCCCCATATCCAGGACGGGAATCCGGTCGTATTTTCCGGTTTGTGAATTGATCGCACTGTTCATGATTCAAGTATTTAGAATCATTTCCCCAAATAATCCAGTCCTTCAATTGCCCTTCTAATCTCGGGGTCGATCCCGCAACCCACCAGCGATGTTTTTGTTGATTTCGATCAGCGCGTCCAAATATTCAGCCTGCGGGTCGGCCAGCGCTTTCAGGGTTTGTTGATCAACAAAGGTGCTGATGCCTAAAAGCTTTTGTTTCAGGTCGTCTGTCAATCGGTTGCCATCTTCCAGCAAATCCGCCTGCATCACGGTCCACAGTTTCTGATTGGATTTCAGCACATCCGAATAAGCCTCGTAGTCATGGGTCAGGCTTTTCGCCTGATCCAAGGCAACTGCTGCCTGAGTAAACACGATGGCTTCTGCCGACCGAGGGGTCGCCGCAGATTTTTGAGCCTGAAAATACGCGTTTGCCGCTGAATTCGTCATATGTTTCGTTTTCCGTCTCAAGAACTAAACAGATCAAGAATGCTTTGGTTGGTTTGATTGGCGATAGAAGCACCAAGCAAACTCAATTCACCCTGCGCCTGAAGCGACACCTGTACCGCCGCTTCTTCAGTTAAATCCGCCTCGGTCAACTTCGCGGCACCTTCCTCTGCGATGTTCGCAATGTTGGTGCTGAATTCCTCTCGGATGCTCAAAACAGCATTGTTCGTCCCCAGCGATGAAGAGGTCGAGCGAAGCGTGGTCACTGCTGAGGCGATTTCCCCAACAGCGTTCTGAATATCTGCGTCCGTTGCAAAATTATTACCGGTCGTGACCGCCGAGTTAATGCCTAAGGCCTGAGCATCCGACGGGACGCCGACGATTGAGAGCGACGAGCCACCGTTATCACTGAACGACACATCCAATGTACTGGGCTGTGAACTGATAAGATTAACGCCGCCGAAACTGACATCATTGGCGAGATTATTAATCTGGCTACGGATTTCGTCGAACTGCTGGGCTGCGGCCTCGCGTTCGGCTGCTGAGCCACCGCGTGCCGATAGCGCGACCGCCTCTGCCAAGTCAGCCAGTCGATTAATAGCGTTGATACCAGATTGGGCAGCACCTAGGGCGCTTACCGCCTGGTTGGCTCTGTCCTTGGCATCGAACAATGTACTGGCCCGGTTGGTCAGGCTTTGGGCGGCGAAGAAGGACTGCGCATTGTCGGTCGGTCGGTTGACGCGAAGCCCCGTCGAAAGCCGTTCCTGACTGACCTGTTGCAACGCCGAAAGCCGCTGCGTATCGAACAGCGATCTTTGTGTTACAGCAGAGAGCGTCACGTCGGCCATCGTTTAATATTTCCTTCTGGGCGGGACTCCTAAATTACCCCTCAAATTTATAGAAAATGGCAATATTGGGCTGTGATAAATTGCACACTTATTCTACCAATTTCCTGAGCCGCATCATTCCGCCGGCCACGCAGGCGTTCGCGATTGCCAACACTAGAAACACTTGGGGAATGCTCCAGTCATTGCCAAGCATCCAGGTCACTACCAATGATCCCAGCACCATGAATAATGCGTTGAGGATGTTGTTGGCGGCGATGGTTCTGGAGCGGTGCTGTCGTTCGCTGTGGTGCTGCAAAATCGCGTAGAGGGGGACAGTGTAAATTCCGGCGGCCATGGAAATGGCCAACAGATCAAACAGGATTCGCCAGTTCGTCGTTTCTGCAATAAATGTTGAGGCATTAATCATTGCGCCAGCAGCGGGTGTGGAACCCCATGTTGCGATTGCAAGATCGACCATAAAGACTGTCATCGCCAAGCCTCCAACCGCGACGTAGCGTGCCGAAATTTTTCCGCCTAAAAGCTTGTTGCACCAGAGTGAGCCCAGACCAATTCCGATGGAAAACATCGCCATAAACAAGGTCACAACGGTTTCATCGCCGCCGAGCACAAGCTTTGTAAAATTTGGGAACTGTGACAGGAACGTCGCCCCGACGACCCAAAACCAGGAGATCCCCAAAACCGACATAAAGACGGTTTTCTTTTGCCGGGCGAAGCCAATCATCCGCCATGTTTCGCTGGGGATATTGAAAGATATTTTAAGATCGGGGGCGGCCGCTGCTGCCTCTGGGATTGATCGGCTGGCGCCCCACCCAAGAACGGCAAATAAAATAACGCCAAAGGAAACCAGTTCGGTTCCGCGTTCGGTCAGAATAATCAGCCCCCCCGCAATGGTGCCGATCAAGATCGCCATGAATGTTGCGCCTTCGATCAGGGCATTGCCGCCGATTAGTTCATCATCGCGCAAATGGTCGGGCAAAATACCGTACTTCAGAGGACCAAAAAATGCCGACTGGGTTCCCATTAGAAATAAAACCGCCATCAGAAAATAGGGGGCCTCCATAAAGTATCCCACCACCGCCAATGCCATAATCGCGATTTCAAAGGCTTTGATAATTCGGATCGAACGGGACTTTTCGTATTTATCCGCCAGTTGACCCGCCGTTGCTGAAAACAAAAAGAACGGCAGGATAAACACCCCGGCGGCAACCGTAACAAATATCTGGCCATTGATGTCTAACGCCTGAGCCAGGCGAAACGTCACCAAGACAACGAGGGCCTGCTTGAACAAATTATCGTTCATCGCCCCCAAAAACTGAGTCACGAACAGCGGCAAAAACCGCCTGCTTTGCAAAAGATGAAATTGACTTTCCGGCACGCTCAGCACATTCCTTTCAATATCTACATCGCCAGGAGAATTTGACCATGTCTTTGCTGCCAGCGCTATCCCTGATCGCGAGTTCGTTTTTATTAGGTGCGATGTTGTTTTTCGCCAGCGTTGCAGCACCCGCGATATTTAAGTTTCTCCCGGAAGACGCACGTCCCCCAATGTTGAGAGGAATTTTCCCGAGGTATTACGCGTGGTGTGCAGTTGTCGCGCTGATTGCGAGCGGGCTTGCTGCCCCCGTCCACACAACGCCTGCTGCCATCATGGGAGCCGTGACACTCGGGTTTTTGTTTCTCCGCTACGGGCTCATTCCCAAGATCGAAATTGCCCGTGAAGGCCGCTCCCAAGGCGACGAGGCTGCACGGGCCCAGTTCGCAACGCTCCACCGCCTCAGCGTGTTTATCAATTTGGCTCAAATGGTCGCGACGATTGCGGCTGTTGGGCTAATGGTCCAGGCCGGGGTGTAGCCCTTACACTTGACACACTGGCCTATCCCAAGTCTGTTTCTTCCCGAAAGAAGACCCGATGATCGAATACTGGATTCCCATAACGGTTGCAGCCGCGTTTCTTCA
>Ga0233427_10005189_pt1 | contig 10471 bp, 11 predicted proteins | sample SI_118_April2016_5_FD_179885 | JGI IMG/M metagenome (GOLD analysis project Ga0233427, IMG submission 179885) | Seawater microbial communities from Saanich Inlet, British Columbia, Canada - SI_118_April2016_100_MG | ecosystem: Environmental > Aquatic > Marine > Inlet | place: Canada: British...
TTTTTGCGTTTTAAATTTAATGATTAAAAAAATATATTTTCAGTCAATATTTTTTAGCTTCCTATTTTCTATGGAAGCTTTTGCAGCTGAAAGCGGAGGTATGCCTCAATTAAACCCTGAATTTTGGATTTCTCAAATTTTTTGGTTAACGTTAACCTTTGGAATTTTATATATAGTTTTATCTAAAATAATACTTCCAAAAATTAGTGATAACTTAGAATCTAGAAAATCCCAAATACTAGAAAATATTGAGGCTGCAGAGAAACAAAGAGAAAATAGTGAAACAAAACTAAAAGAATATGAAAATATCATTTCAAAAAGTAAACTTGAGGCTAAAAACATCTTTAGTAAAGCAAGAGAAAAAACATTAAAAGATATTAATGCTAAAAAAGATGTTCTAGATAAACAGATTGAAGATGAGATTGGTAAAGCTGAGCAAGAAATAAAATCTCTTCGAGATGGTGCACCAGAAAAGATTAACAAGATAGCAATAGAGACTTCATCAGAACTAATACAAAAACTTATTGGTGCTGAAGTAAACAATAGTAGTATATCTGCTATTGTTGATGATTTATCAAAAAGGAACGGAGATAAATATTATGGCAATTGATGCAACATTTTGGGTAGCTGTTTCATTTGTTATTTTTTTTAGTGCTTTAATTTATCTAAAAATTCCACAAAAGGTAACTGAGATGTTAGATAAAATGATTTCTGACATTAAAAATGAAATCAATGAAAGTGAAAAATTAAGAACAGAGGCAAAAGTGCTTCTTGATAACGCCCAGAATAAATTAGACACAGCACAGTCTGTAAGTAATGAGGTTTTAGAAGAAGCTAAAAAAGACTCAGATAAACTAATAATTGAATTGAATGATAAATTTCACAAATCATCAGAAATTAAAAAAAATTTAGCTGAAAATAAGATAAGTCAGATGAAGGAAGCAGCCATCAAAGAAATTAAAGATGCTTCAATTAAGATTGTGGTGGACTCTGTTAAGAAAATTATTACTACATCTATTGATAAATCTAAAATTGATGCAGTATTTCAAAAAAATTTAAATGAAACTAAAGAAGAGTTAAAAAAAATTAATTTATAATACTCTTACAATTTATTAAAAAAACTATAAATTATTTAAATGAATTCTATAGTTATTGGTTCCGGATTTGGTGGTATTGCTGCTGCCTTAAGGCTCAAGGCTAAAGGTCACAAAGTTACTTTAGTAGAAAAACACTCAGATCTTGGAGGTAGAGCTAGAGTATTTAGAAAGAATGGCTTTACTTTTGACGGCGGACCGACAGTAATCACTGCACCATATTTAATTAACGAATTATTTGAATTATTTAAAAAAGATCCAAAAGACTATATTAAACTTTCTCCACTTAAAATTTGGTATCAATTCATTTTTGAAGATAAGTCAAAATTTGATTACTCAGGAAATGAGATAGAAATGAAAAATCAAATTGAAAAACTAAATAAAGAAGATGTTATAGGTTATGAAAAATTAGTAAAATTTACAAAAAAAATTTTTGATAAAGGTTTTACAGAGCTTGCTGATGTTCCTTTTGATAAACCGTTTGTAATGATGCATCAATTACCATCACTTTTAAAACTTAAAAGCTATAAATCTGTATATTCTTTAATTTCATCATATATCAAAAATGAAAAATTGAGAAAAATGTTAAGTATGCACCCTCTTTTAGTTGGGGGAAACCCTTTTACTACAACCTCTATATATGCACTAATTTTGTACTTAGAAAAAAAATGGGGAATACATTATTCAATGGGTGGAACTGGAAATATAATTAAAGGTCTTGAAAAATTAATGAAAGAAGTTGGTATAGAAGTTTTAAAAAACAGTGAGGTTACTAAAATAATTTCAAAGAATAATAAGGTTTATGGTATTCAAATAAATAATCAAAATAATTTAGATGCCAATAATATTGTTTGTAATGCTGACCCACCAGCTGTTTATGAAAAATTATTGAACGATAGCACCAATGGTTCGTTTCTATTTAATTGGAAAAAAAAAAGAATGGAATATTCAATGGGATTATTTGTTTATTATTTTGGAACTAAAAAAATATATGACAATGTTGAGCATCATACCATAAAGTTTGGTAATAAATATAAAGAACATCTTGATGATATATTTGATAAAAAAAAATTAAATAATGATATCAGTTATTACTTACATAGACCTTCTGCTACAGACAAATCAATGGCTCCCAAAGGTAATGATTGTTTTTACGTTTTGGTACCCGTCCCTAACAACCAGTCGGGAATTGATTGGAATATAGAAGGTAATAAAATGAAAAATTTAGTAATTAATAAAATGGAAAGAGATTTAATGCCTAATCTCAAAGAAAATATTATAGAAGATTTTTACCTAACACCAGATTACTTTGAAAATGACTTAAATACTAAATTTGGCTCAGGTTTTTCAATTCAACCAAAATTTACTCAATCAGCCTACTTTAGATTTCATAACAAATCAGAGATATATGATGGTCTTTACTTTGTTGGAGCAGGAACACATCCTGGAGCAGGAGTACCAGGTGTATTATCTTCTGCAAAAGTACTAGATAAAATTTTATAATGTCTAATCAAAACTATTTGTCCATTTATGCTAAATCTTTTAACTGGGCAGGTTTTTTTTTACCAAAAAAAATTTACTTTAAATGCTCAGCTTTATATGATTTTTGTAGAGTGGCAGACAATATTGCAGATAGTAATGAGTCAATTGATATAAAAAAAATAAAATTTATAGAATTTCAAAACAGCTTTAATAATAAAAATTTTAATGATCCTATTATAAAAAATATGTGGGAACTGATAAAAGAGTTTGATATTTCCTTAAAAGTAGTGCGTGATTTACTAGATGGTATTAATTCTGACATTAAAGATAATATAAAATTAGATAAAAAAAAAGATTTATTAATTTATTCATATAGAGTAGCTGGAACAGTTGGCTTGATGATGGCTAAAATATTAGAGGTGAGTAAAAAAAGTTCATTAAAATCAGCTATTGATTTGGGTATTGCTATGCAGCTAACAAACATATCAAGAGATGTTGTTGAAGATTTGAATAATGGAAGATCTTATATAAATTTTAATTTTGAAGAAATTAAATCTACTATAGCACTTGCAGAAAATTTTTATAAAAACTCATTTTACTCAATTAAAGAAATTCCATTTAGATGTCGTTTTGCCATTTTAGTTGCAAGAAGAGTTTATAGAAAAATTGGATATAAAATTTTAAATATGAAAAATTTGGAAAATTATAGAAAATCAGGAAAAATTTATGTGTCAAATCTTGAAAAAATAATCGAGACTTTTCTCTCATTTTTTGACTTAATTAAATTATTATTGATTAATAAGAATGATGACTATATTCAACATGATCACTTTTTAATTAATGAGAAAATAAATTTAGATGAAAGAATTTGACTACGTAATAATTGGTGGAGGTTGTGCGGGACTATCTCTTGCTTATGAATTAGATGTTAATCAAAAATTAAAAAATAAAACTCTAGCAATTATTGAAAGTAGAAGTGAATATAAAAAAGATAAAACATGGTCTTTTTGGAAAGTTTCACCTCATAATTTTGATGACTGTGTTAAAAAAAGTTGGGATAATTTTACAATTAATATGCCAAACCACACAAAATATATTGAATGTAAAAATACACCTTACCAAACAATTGATAGTGGATTATTTTATAAAAAAATACTCTATAGTTTGAAAAAAAATAATAATATCAATTTTTTTAAAGATATTAATGAAGTAAATACTAAAAATTCCTTTATCTTTAATAGTGTAAGCAATTTTGTTGATGGTAAAGATAATCTGTGGCAACACTTTTCAGGTGTAGAAATTGAAACAAGCAAAGATCTCTTTGATGAAGAAATATTTAACTTAATGGATTTTGATTGTGATCAAAGGGGTAATGTTCATTTTTTTTATACTTTACCTTACTCTAAAACAACGGCACTTGTTGAAACCACCTGGATCTCTGACCTAAACAATGCTTCATTACAAGACTACGATAATCAATTAAAGGATTATTTAAAAAATTATTTAAAGATAAATAATTATAAGATCAACTTTAAAGAAACTGGTGCAATCCCCTTATTTAGACCCAGAATTAAGAAAAAAGAAAATCAAATTGAGATAGGAACAGCGGGTGGAATGACAAGATTAAGTACTGGATATACATTTTTGAATATTCAAGAACAAAGTAAATATATTTCACAAAATATAGAAAATATTAATAATACAAAATTATTTTTAATAAATAAAAAATATCAATTTTTAGATAATATTTTTTTAAAAGTTTTAAAGAATAACCCCAATGATATGTCAAAGATATTTTATAAAATGTTTAACTGTGCCCCAAATACAGTAATAAATTTCTTATCTAACAAAAGTAATATATATGAAGATATATCCATAATTTCTAAAATGCCTAAATGGGTGTTTTTAAAGCAATTATTTTAAATATGAATAATCAAATTAAAAAGATTAATCTAAATCATTCTTTTATATTTTTTTTATTTTCTATCATTTTTTCTTTAATAGTTTTTAAATTTAACAGCTTAGACATTTCACCAATAATATGTTTGGTACTAATCTTAACCGTAGGTATGTCTCATGGATCTTTAGATCACGTTAAAGGTAAAAAACTTTTTAACATTCTTAATATTAAAGAAATTTCTATTTTCTATTTTTTATATGTTTTAATAGCTATTTTAGTAATATTTTCATGGATAATGATGCCATCTATTTCATTAATAATTTTTTTACTTACTGCTTCCTTTCACTTTGGCAAGGAAGATACTCAATTTTTAATAAGTAAAAAATCATATTTTTATCAATTACTTTTTCTCCTAAAAGGTTTGTTAATAATTTTTGCACCATTATTTTTTCACTTTAATCAAACAATAGGCATATTTAAATTTTTATTAGCTGATAATGAAATTTTTTACTTAACTTTAGAATTTATTGAGGTCAATAAGATACTACCTATAGGAATTGCTTTAAGTTTTCTATCTAGTTTTTGTCTTTTTTTTAAAAGATTTGAACTAATAAAATTTATAATCTTTTTAGACTTTTTTTCAATTCTGATATTAAATTATTATCTATCTCCTTTAGTGGCTTTTACAATATATTTTTGTTTTCTTCATTCAATCAGGCACAGTATTACACTCATTCATGAAATAGATAAAAATGACTTTATAAACGGCTTAAAAATATTTAGCAAAAAAGTTTTGCCATTAACTGTTTTAACTGCAATTTTTTTCTTAATTGGCCTTTATCTATTGAGTAATAGCTTTAATTTTAATAGTTCAATTTTAAAGATAATATTTATAGGTTTGGCGTCTTTAACTTTTCCTCATATATTGCTTGAATATTTTTTAGAAAAAAATGAAAAATAAAGAAATAAAAATTTTACTTTCTGCTCCACGTGGATTTTGCGCTGGTGTTGAAAGAGCAATCGAAATTGTTGAAAAATCAATACAAAAATATGGAGCCCCTGTGTATGTTCGTCATGAAATTGTACACAATAAATATGTTGTTGATAATTTAAAATATAAAGGTGCGGTATTTGTTGAAGAACTTGAAGAAATTAAAGACAAATCAAGACCAGTAATTTTTTCTGCCCATGGGGTACCGAAGAAAATCCCACAAGATGCAAAAAATTATAATATGACTTATGTGGATGCTACTTGTCCTTTGGTTTCTAAAGTCCATAGAGAAGCTGAAAATCTTAATAAAGCTGGCTACCATATAATTTTAATAGGACATGAAAATCATCCTGAGGTCATAGGAACAATGGGGCAATTACCAAATGGCTCTATTGACCTTATTCAAAATGAAGATGATGCTAAAAATTATGATAATAAAGAAAATAAAAAAATTGCCTTTGTTACACAAACAACTCTCTCTGTAGATGACACAAAAGAAATAGTTAAAATTTTAAAAGATAAATTTACAAATATACGAGAACCTATTAAAGAGGATATTTGTTACGCTACAACTAACAGGCAAATGGCAGTCAAAAATATTGCAAAAGAATGTGATATGTTTTTTATAATCGGCAGTAGAAATTCATCAAATTCCGTAAGACTTGTTGAGGTTGCTAAAAAATCTGGTTGTTCAAACGCTCGGTTAATTCATTCTGAAAGTGAGATACCATACGAACAAATCAGAAACTCAAATGTAATTGGGATCTCATCTGGTGCATCAGCTCCAGAAATATTGGTTGATAACTTCATAAGCGATTTAAAAAATAGATTTACTATTAATATAGATGAAGTAGAAATAATTAAAGAAAACATAATATTTAAAATTCCAAAAAAATTAAATTAAATGGCTGTTTATACAAAGATTAGTAACAGAGAAATTATTTTAATAAATTCTAAATTTAATATTGGTAAAATTAAAAGTTTTAAAGGTATTAAAAAAGGAATTGAAAACACAAATTATTTATTAAGATTAAAAAATAAAAAATTAATTTTAACTATTTTCGAAAAAAGAGTTTTGAATAGAGAAATACCATTTTTTATGCAACTAATGGATACTTTAAATAATTCAGGAATTAATTGCCCAAAACCTCTAAAAAATAAAAGTGGAAATTATTTGATAAAGCTAAAAGGAAAAACTGCTTGTATCGTTTCCTTCATAGAAGGTAGTGATAAAATTAAACTTAATTCCAAAAACTGCTTTGATATTGGTAAAATAATTGCTCGTATGCACTCCATTACAAAAAATATTAAATTATATAGAAAAAACTCAATGGGTATTGAAAATTTGAATCCTCTTTTAAAAAGTATAAAGTTTAAATCTAAAAGATTCACAAATTTAGAAAAATTTTTAAAAGTTAATTTAAATTACTTAAAAAAAAAATGGCCAAAAAAACTACCTCTTGGAATAATTCATGGAGATTTATTTATTGATAATATTTTTTTTAAGAAAAATAAATTATCTGGAATTATTGACTTTTACTTTGCTGCAAATGATTATTTTATGTATGAAATTGCTATTTGCATTAATGCTTTATGCTTTGATAGTAAAAAATCAAAATTTATAATAAACAAACAAAAAGTTAACAATTTAATAAAAGGATATGAAAGTATAAAAAAAATATCTTTAAAAGAAAAAAAATCATTAAATATTTTATGCAGAGGTGCAGCGATGAGATATTTGCTAACTAGGCTATATGATTATTCAAATACTCCTAGAACAGCATTAATTCAAATTAAAGATCCAAATGAATACTATCAAAAACTTATCGCACATAATAATTTAGGTTCTTATAAAGATTATTTAATCTAATGATTGAAATTTATACAGATGGTTCCTGCTTAACAAATCCTGGAAATGGTGGTTGGGCAGCAATCATAAATAAAAAAGGTGAAATTACAAAAATTAGTGGTAATGAAAAAAATACCACAAATAATAGAATGGAATTACTGGCGCCAATTAATGCCTTAAAAAATATGAATGCTGACTCACAAATTAAAATTTATACTGACTCTCAATACGTAAAGCTTGGCATAACTGAATGGATTAACAAGTGGGTAATTAATAATTGGCAAACATCAAAAAAAGAAGATGTAAAAAACAAAGATTTATGGATTAAATTGTATGATCTTAATAAATCTTTAAGTGTTGAATGGCACTGGGTAAAAGCGCATGCTGGTAACTCAATGAATGAAGAAGTTGATATATTGGCTAAAAAAGCAGCAAATTTAGACTAATTTTATAAAATTTTCAGCAGCAGAAATTTCACAAGAACCAACATCTTCCTCCTCTTGTAATTTAATAACCTTTAAATTATCAACTAGCATTGTATATCTATTTGATCTAATACCAAGGCCTCTTCCACTCTTATCTACGTCCGCACCTATTGCCTTAGTAAAATTTAATAAAGGATCTCCTATCATTAAAATTTTATCCTCTGCATTATTTTCATTGCCCCATGCATTCATTACAAATGGGTCATTTACTGAAATACAAATAATTTGATCAATTCCTTTTTCTTTATATTTTTCATACATATTTACGTAGCCAGGTAAATGTTTTGCAGAACATACTGAAGTATAAGCACCTGGGAGACCAAAAATTATATTTTTTTTATTTTTAAATAAATCTTCAATATTTTTTTTAATTGGCTCTCCATCTTCAAGAATAAAAACTTCAGAATTTGGTAAGTTATCACTTTCTTTTATATTCATTAAATTCTCTCTTTTATGTGCTGTTTAACTTTATCAACATTATTACCGATAATATCATAAATTTCTTTTTCATCCAAAATATACGCTAGTTTTTTTGGGAGTTCAGCTTTTAAGTTTATGGCATTTTTTATTGCATTTGGAAACTTACTAGGATGAGCTGTAGCTAAAGCTATATTATTTCCACTTATATCTACTTTGTCAAAAGCTCCATAGCCTATTGCACTATGAGGATCTAAAACTACACCAAATTTCTCATAAACTTTTTTAATAGTTTTCAAGACTTCTTCTTCGCTCATTTTTGAAGATAAAAAATTAGTATTAATTTTATCTAAATTTTCTTGATTAATTATATATTTACCCTTTTTTTTAATGTCATTCATTGCTTTAATTGTTTGTAAGTCATCACCATTGTGTAAATCATAAATAAGTCGTTCAAAATTACTTGCTATCTGTATATCCATACTTGGGGAAATAGTTTCTGCAACTTTTTCTACTTCATAACTACCATTGGAAATAGCTCTATGTAAAATATCATTTTGATTAGTTGCAACAATCAATTTGTTGATAGGTAGACCCATTTTTTTAGCTAAATAACCAGCATAAACATCTCCAAAATTTCCAGTAGGAACTGAAAAATTTATTGGTTGATTGTTATTGTCTACTAAAAAATAGCTATAAAAATAATATACACTTTGAGCAATAATTCTTGCCCAGTTAATTGAATTAACTCCTGACATTTTAATTTCATTTGAGAAAATCTTATCAGCAAACATTGATTTTACTAAATTTTGGCAGTCATCAAAATTTCCATTAATAGCAATATTAAATACATTTTTTTCTTTACTAGTTGTCATTAACTTTCTTTGAACTGGTGAAACACGATTGTGAGGGTGAAGAACAAAAATATTAACATTTTTCTTGCCTTTGATGGCATCTATTGCTGCTGCACCTGTGTCCCCTGAAGTTGCAACAACAATATTAATTTTTTGTTTTTCATTGTTAAGATAATATTCATAAAAGTTACCCAAGAGTTGCATTGCAACATCTTTGAAAGCCAAAGTAGGCCCATGAAATAACTCAAGCACAGATCTATCACCAATCTTTATAAGATTAACAACATTTTTTTTTCTAAAAACTGAATAAGATTTATCAATGATTTTACTTAAATCATTTTCACTCATAAAATTACCAATGAAAGTAGAAATAATTTTTTTGGCTAATTCATTATATTCAAGTTTTCTAAAGCTATTGATCTCAGCATCACTATACTTGTTAAGTGACTCTGGTATGAATAGACCACCATCATCTGCCAGTCCTTTTATAAAAACATCTTTAAATTCAAACGTTTTTGTACTGTTTCTAGTACTTATATATTTCATCTAATAATTTTTTTTCTAAAATATAAATATATTAATTGTAAAAAATTGGCTAATAAAAGTATGTCTACAAATATAAACTAGTTAAGAATATAATTGTAAATTAATGACTTATTATCTTTTAACTTATGGATAAATTATATACCCTTTAAGGACAAAGATATAGGGGGTAAATTGAGTGCAATTGGACTAGTTACAATGTTTCTAATTATTCAGTTAGTAGTATTTTTTTCTATATTACCAATAGATGTTAATCGAAAAAGAAAATTTTTAATCCCAGCAAATGAGGTTGGGGCACCTGAAAATCCTAAAATTATTAAAAAGACTTTTTATTCCATTGGTATTACTACTATTATTTTCACAATAATTTGCTTATTGATGAAATATGAATATTTAGATTTAAGTAATATAATCAGTTAAGAAATATCACACCACAAAATTTAGAGTTAAAAATTTAAATCAAACTATCAATTAAAAGTAATACAAAAATTAAGAATAGATACAAAATTGAGTAACCAAAGACTTTTTTAGCTTTTCTTAAATCAAATTTATTTTTTTTAAATTGATATAAATCAAAACAAATAAAATTATAATAAATTGTAAGAACTAATGCTGGAATCAAATAGATTAAACCTGAAAAATTAATCCAATATGGAAAAATTATGATTGGTAGCATTAATAAAGAATAAATAAGAATGTATACTTTTGTTTTTTCTATACCATCAGTCAAAGGTAGCATTGGAATTTTGGCCTTCTTATAATCGTCAGCTTTATATAAACTTAATGCCCAAAAATGTGAAGGTGTCCAAAAAAAAATTATTAAAAAGTAAGCCAGTGGTTCTAAACTGATAGCATT
>Ga0233427_10005192_pt1 | contig 10467 bp, 9 predicted proteins | sample SI_118_April2016_5_FD_179885 | JGI IMG/M metagenome (GOLD analysis project Ga0233427, IMG submission 179885) | Seawater microbial communities from Saanich Inlet, British Columbia, Canada - SI_118_April2016_100_MG | ecosystem: Environmental > Aquatic > Marine > Inlet | place: Canada: British...
TTAGTAATTAATTTTTCACTTAATACTTTATTTAATAAAGGAAAAATCCAAGTTATAGCACCAAAGTATTTTACCTCTACATGTCGAAATTTTTGAGTATATTCATTTATCAAGCTTATAGTTGGCATTCTTAGAAGTGTATTTTTAGTTCTTAGTCCTCTTAGATAATTTAAGTATCGATAAAATCTATATATAGGATTATTATTAAGAGAATCTAGTATAACCAGCATTCCTTCAGGTTTAAGAACTCTATAAATTTCATTCATAACTAATTTGTTATCACCATAACTTAGAGTGCCAGTACTACAAACTATATCAAAACTTTCATCTTTAAAAGGTAGTTTTTCCATATCCGCATATTGTGCTGAAAAGTTTTTATATCCATAGAATCTTTTTTTTAGGAATTCTACTGATTTTAAAGAGATATCAGTAGCACACACATTATAAGACATATCTATTAGAGAGGCTGTATTTTGTCCTGTTCCTGCACCAATTTCTAATAATTTTGATTGTTTATTTTTGTGATTTAGAATTTCAAAATAAAATTCATATGGTACATTGATGTACTTTAGAGTTTTTACAACCTGATTAAATTTATTAGCTTTAATTAATAATTCAGCTGCATCATCATAACGGTTTTTTTCAATATCTTTGTCAATCATTTTAATTTGTTGCAATATTTTCTAAGTGAGTAACTAATTTATTATAAACCATATTGAATTCAAACTTTTCAGCATAAAGCTTTTTGGCATTAATTGACATTGACGTCTGTAATTTAGGATTAGAATATAATTGAGTAAGACATTTTTCTAATGTGTTAATCTTATCATAAAACATACCAATTTCATTTTTTATAATCAAATTTTTAACTTCACCTTCTAATGAACTAAGTAAAGGAATACCAAAATATAATGCATCAAAAGTTTTGTTGGGGAGACTTAATCTAAAATTCTCTTTATTAAAATATGGTATTAACCAAACATTACTTCTCTTGGCCAACACTGAAACCTGCTCTTGATTTACCCATCCAGGAAAAATAACATTATCTAGATCCTGCATCATATGCTTAAATATTTCTAAATAATTACCTCCACCACAAATAACAAATTGAATTTTTATATTTCTTTCCTTAAATAATTTGGCAGCATTTTTTACCTCTGATAAATCAATGTTTGAGCTCAAATTTCCAACATAGACAACTTTAAATATATTGTCATTATAGACACCAATACTATCCCACCAATTCTCAACCAAATTAAAATTATTATTTACTAGTGTTAGGTTTGAAACTAAGGGAAAGACCTTATTTAATTCATTTGAATCTCTATTTGAAAAATTCTCAATATATTGTAAAAACTTATCTGTAATGGTTGTTATTCCTGTGGCTCTATTATAAATTTTTCTTGTTGCAAAATAGTAATAAGACAATAGAATTTTAGCAATTCTTCTTTTCCAGCCAAGCAAATTTTCAACAAAAACATCTGGCCACAAGTCTTTTACATCCACTACAAAAGGTATTTTTCTTTTGCTTAACCAGCCGCTCATTACAAAATTTACTTCAATTGGAGGAAAGCCTAAAAAAGCAACATCTGGTTTATGCTTCTCTTTTTTTAGAGCCTTTTTCAAATTATATCCTAATTGGATATGATCAATTAGCCTTTTAATACTTAAATTCTTTTTATAACCACAACTAGGAATTAATCGAATTTCAAAATTTTCATTTACTTTAAATTTCTTATATTCATTTGCCCTGTGTTCTTTAGTTATATGACTGAATGAGGAACTCCATAATATAACTTTATGCCCTTTTTCTACTAGTTTGTTACTTAAATTGGTTGCTCGCATTGCTCTTGTAAAACCCTTGTCTGTGGGAAGAGACTCACCCGTTTGAAGTATCCATACGACTAGTGGTTTTTTATTTTCCATACTTAATTCTTCGTTTTAAAAGAACTAAGCTTTTTAGATCAATGCTATTTAATCCCATAATTTTTTCATTTTTTTTAATATTTTTAGTAATAATTGCACCTATGCCAATCGTTGAGTTGTCCCCTATATCAATCTTTTGAATTATTGAGCTATTAGGACCTATCCAGCAATTCTTTCCAATATTTACTGAACCACTAATCTCAACACATGCGGTTATTATAGTATTGTTAGATATGTGACAGTTGTGACCAATATGAACTTGGTCGTCAATTTTTACACCACTCTCAATAATAGTACTATTTAAAGTCCCACAAGCGATGTTACTATTTGCTCCAATCTCTACATTGGAACCTATAACAACACTACCTATTTGGGGGATTTTCACTGGTGGTTTATTTTTTACAATCTCAAATCCAAAGCCATCTTCACCAATTATTGCACCTGATTTAATATAACAATTATTTCCAATGACAACATTGTCAGAAATAACGACATTGTTATTTATAATCGTATTAGCTCCAATTAAAACACCATTTCCAATTACAGAATTTACACCAATTGAAACTGATTTGCCAATCTTACAATTTTTTCCTATTACACAAGTTTTGTGAATTCCTTTTTTTGTTTTTTCTTCTAAGAAATATTTTTTAACAATTTTTGCAAAAGACAACCTAGGATTATCAACTTCGATAAAGCTACATTTAGAACCGTTGGTATTTAAATCCTTCGGTATTAAAAATAAAACATCTGTGCTGGAAATAATTTTTTTATTACTTTTATTTAAAAAAATAATAGAGTTTTTTTTAATATTATCAAATGATGCTGGTATTTTAATGGAAATATTTTTGCCAATATATTTTTTTTTTAAATATTTTGCAATCTCTGAAACTTTAACCATTTTTATTATAAAACCATTCTCACAACTTCAAAACTTTCAGCATATTTAACTCCAATTTGTACCCCTCTTGTTTTGGCCAAAGAAAAGATAAAATCCTCACTCATATAATCTCTTGAAGCTTGAGATGTATACTCTTTTAGAGAGTCACATTTTTTTTGAATATGTTTTTCTTCCAAATTTACAAATGATGTTGTATTAAAAGTTAAGTTATTCCATATCAACTCGTATCCAAGAATGGTACTCCCCTTGAATGCTCTCAATCCTTCTTGAGCAATCGTTGCATGATCTTGATGGATATCATTTAAAGATGGCATTAAAACTAGGTCTGGTTTTAATTTTTTTTTATGTTTCATTAAATCTTCAAGTATATCTTGCCTAGAGTAATTTAATTTTCTAACTTGGTAGTCATAAACCAAAACATTTTTTTTTGGTATACCTAGCTTAGTAGTTGCATTGATCACTTCTGTTTTTAAAATATCTTTTGGCATTCCCTTAGGAACAGACTCGGCTGCCGTAGAAAAGGCAAAATAATAAATATTTGCACCTAGTTCTACTAGTTTAGCAATAGTTCCTCCAGCACCAAGCTCACCATCATCAGTGTGTGGTGCCAACACATATACATTTTTATATTTACTAAGCATTTTATAATTTGCCTATCTTAAGTTAATTAATTAATTAAATTTAAGTTTACTATAGTAAAATAAATTTATATCAATTTTAAGTACAAGTCGTTTACTTTATTCATTTCATTTTCGTAATCATATTTTTTTATAATAATATTTCTACCTTCTTTCCCCACTGTTTTCCTTAACGGCTCATCTTTTATTAATTTAATTAGTATTTCTGCCAATTGTTCAGAATTTTTAGTAGAAAATAGAAAACCATTAACTTTATTATTGATCCACTGATCATTTTCAGCAGAATCACTAATAACAACAGGGGTTTCACATGACATTGCTTCACCAGTACTAGAGGCAAGACCAGCATCAGACAATGATGTTGATACATATATGTCTGAACTACTTAGCAGTGAAGGTAATAATTGTTTATCAATGAAACCTGTAAAATGTACAGAATTATCAATACTTAAACTATGGACTAGCTCTTTTAGTTCTTTTTCAAGAGTGCCTCTTCCACATAATAAGAAATGAACATCAGGTATTTGTTTTAATATAATTTTAGCTGCAAGAATTAAAGTTTTAATATCATAAACTGGCTCAAAACTTCTAAGAGAAATGATGGTTATTTCATTAGATATATTAAATTTATTTAAAATTTCTAAATTACGGTCTTTTCTAACAAATTTTTTGGTATCAACACCAAAATAAATTATATTTATCTTATCGTGTGGAACATTTAATTTTTTTAACTCATCTCGCATGTGATACGCATCACAAATAATTAATTTTGTTTTATTTAATATTCTAAGAAGAATTTGTCTTTTTAGAAAAGATTTCTTTCCTTCAATTATATCAGAGCCCCAAGGAGTCGATACAATACATTTTGCATTAGAGAAAAGTCCTAATAAGCCATAATATCCTAAATAATGAATGTGAACAATATCAGGGTTTAATTTTGTAATGAGTTTTCTAACTTTAAAAATAGAAGAAAAAATTCCACTTGTAAACTCGTAGTATTCAATATTGTCAGTGACTTTTATTGTAGAAGGAACTAAAGAAATCCAAATAATTTTATGGCCCAGATTAGAAAAAAAATTTATCCACTGATGACTATGAATTGAATTAGATGCAGCAAGAAAACATATTTTCATAAATCCTATACTTTACGATAGTGTTTTATTAAAAAAATCTAAATTACCTTTTTTAATTTTTGAAAAATTTAACATAATATATACTGGTACATATAAATGATCTAAAATTAATTTAATTCTATTTGGATAACGTATTAATATTTTAGTTATATTAAATATTACTCTACCAAACATACTCCAAGCATAAATTAATATATTTTTATATGTCATTTCAAATCTTCTTAAAAAAATATACATATCATATACTTCAGACATATAGATTAACTCTTTTGGTGGCATTCTTCCATCGCTTGTTGCGACATCGATATATTTTGCTTGAGGTGTAACAAAAAGTGATTTTTGATTCTCTTTAAAAATAGAATATGAAAAATCTATATATTCGTTCCATGAATATTTCATAAATTGATCATTGAATTGAAACTTTGGAAAGACTTTTTTAGAAAAAACTCCTGCACATGTTGAAACCCATTGACTTTGCACAATTGACTTAAAACTAGTTGGAATTGGACTTGTAACACAAAGTGAAGGGAGGACTCTTGATTTAGCCTCCTCATAATAACTTGATATCATAAAGAATTTCATAAATTTATCTAATAAACTTTCTAAAAAACTATTTTTCATTTTTTGATAAGATTCGTTTATCAACTTATTATATCCGTGAACACCTAAGGCATCTGGGTACTTTAGGAAGACTTTTTCAATTTCTTCATAATAATTTGAATCAAGCAAAACATCATCGTCAAGAAATGCTATTAAATCTCCTTTTGCTTTTAATGCACCTAAATTTCTGGCTAACGCTCCACTATTTATTGAATTTTTAAAATTATAAATTAGTATGTTTTTTAGTTTAAATTGTTCTTCAAAAAGATTGACTACTTTTTTTGCATATAAATTGTGCGAATTATCAATAATTAATATTTCAAGAGGTTTTTTTGTTTGTATTAATAAAGAAGATAGACAATTTTTCAAATGTTCTTCTCTATTGTATGTCGGAATAATAACAGAAATTTTCAAAATTTTTTTTTATTAACAAGTTAAATAGACATTAATACTTAATACTATATCCTTTTATAAAATAACTAAACGTATATTAATATATTAATGTTCTTTTATAAATTAAAAATTACCTTAATTAGAATTTTAGGTTATGAAAAACCATTAAGGACTGCTTTCTTAAAATTACTTACTCTAAAATTTAAAGCATTTAGACCTCATTACGAAACTATACTTCTAGAAAGCGCTTTAGAAGCTAAAAAAATTGGCTATGATGAAATAAGTGTTATTGAACTCGGTGTTGCTGGTGGAAATGGAATTATAGCATTAGAGAAATATAAAGATAAAATACAAAAACTTTATAATATTAAAATAAATATTTACGGACTAGACTCAGGCTCAGGGTTACCTGTTCCAAAAAAATATGATTTACCATTTTATTGGAAAATGAATGACTTTAAAAATGATCCTGATGTTTTAAAAAAAAAAACTAAAAGTAAAATAATTTATGGAGATGTTAAAAATACTGTAGAGGATTTAATTAAGTGTGAGCCAAAAAATATTTCATCCATATTCTTTGATCTTGACTTTTATTCATCAACAAAAGATTTTTTGGATCAAATATCAAAAATTCAAAAATTTTTGAGTCCCAGAGTATATTGTTATTTTGATGATAATTTTAGTGTTACACATTATATAAATCAACATGTTGGTGTTGAATTAGCTATAAATGAATTTAATGATCAAAATAAAGAAATTAAAATTGGTAAATCATTAAATAATATTTCTGATTTTAAGTTTCCAATTGGATCAAGTCATTTATATATGATGCATTGTTTTGAACATATAGATTATGATAAATATATTGGTAAATATAGTGAAAATGATTTAAAAATAAATTAATCAGTTTACTTACAACAGAAATTAAAATTTTGATAAACAAATTCAAGAAGTAAAAAAATTAAATATTTACTTAGTATAATTGTATCATTCTTTTTCTTTTTCTTCCTTTAACATTAGTATTATAGGGTTATTAGGCATAACCCAAAAATAAAATAATAATAAAGGAGTTATAGTTCCTACAAACGACCACAAGCCAATGCTCATATAAGCTAATGAAATAACATATTTACTATTATTTTGAGTTTTTAAAATTGCTGATAATCCAAGAAAAAGATTTAATAGATAAAGAATTATACCAATAAATCCAGTATCCACCATTATAGCAATTACACCATTGGATTGATAAGATTTTCCTTTTGATAAATTCAGTCTTTTCAAGTTTTCCATTTTTCTCATTTTCTGAATTGGTTCAATCATTTCATATCGTGACATATACCAACCGTAACCAAAAAATGTATGAAAAGGATTTTCTGTTATTAAATTAAGAGCTGTTTTTGGTCCCAATAATCTATCTCTGTCTCCTGGAGAAAAATTTTTAGGAATTGCAAAATTCAATTCAGCATCAATAGGTAAAAAGCTTTTTATTGTTCTGCTTGAGTCTGAGTAATAAAAAATCCAAATTTGATAAATCACAAAAAAGATAATCATCAAAAAAATTGGACTTTTACCTTTTTTCGCTTTGGCACCAAAGATTTGAAATAAAAAATTTAGTGCTAAAAAACTTAAAATACTAAAAATAGCTGAACGAGAATCATAGTATACAACAGTCCATGACACTATAATAAAACTTAAAACTATAAATAAATTAACTCCTATAGTTTTTCTATTTTCAAAATAAAGCATAATAGCTATTAAATAAATAATAACTGTAAACGTTGCAGTTGAGCTGCCTGCCACGAAATCATCTTGGAGATCAAATTTATTCATCCCTGTTAATAATTCATAAATATAACCAGATAAAAAATAAATAAGGAAAAATATTGTAGATGAATTAATAACAGTTTTGATAACATGCTCTGAATCTATAGACCGCTTATAATTCGAAAATATAAAAAAACTTAAACCTACAATAATAAAAAAAATGACCCAACGAAGCATTCTTAAGTCCTCTAACCAAAGTCCTCCTCTAAAAGATTGAAATAAAAAATAAAACGTTAAAAGAATAAAAGCTTTTTCATGAAAATTATAAGTTTTTTTCTCTGTTTCTTGAATTGCTACATTGGTAATCATTATTTTTCTCATGAACAGACCAATCAACAACATTGACATCCAATACTCATCAATAAGTGGATAACCATAAACCTTTATTCCAGGTCCAATAATTATTGAGGCTAAAAATAATTTTACAAAATTGTCGGAGTTTTTGAAAACCATCAAAGCAAAGACGACTCCAATAAGAAAATATATTAAATTAAATATTAAAATAACTGCTCCTTATCTTGAATTAATTAAAAATTTTATAGTTAATATTTATTTTTCAACCAAAAAACCAGTAAAATTTAAATATTTGAAAAAAATTTCAATTTTTTTAAATCCTATATTTTTAAAATATTTAAGATCATCCTCAGTTGTATTAATAGTATGAGCAGATCTTAAACTTTGTGTTTTTTTTAAAACATCACTAGGTAAAATACCTCTACTTAATTTAAAATCAGAATAAAGTTGATTAAATATATTCTCAAAATGTGAATGTTTAGAAATTGACTTATTTAAAAAAATTGCTGCACCATCAGTATTTAAGCTTTTGTAAATTTTTTTAATCAGCTGTATCTGTTTTGGTCTTGTAAAAAAAGGTAATACCAAACTACAAACAATTAGATCTGATTTTTTAAATTTCAATTTAAACATATCACCACATTTTAATGTAATTTTATTTTTTTTAATTTTGTTAGTTTTTAATTTACACAATTCAATCATTTTTTTGCTATCATCTATTCCTGTAATATTTAAAGTTTTTTTTTTTATTTTAGATATTTCTTTAATGAAGTTTCCAGTGGAACACCCAAGATCATAAATTACAGAGTGGTCCTTACAATAAAATTCAGCAATATTTGCAATCTGTTCATGGAATTCTTTATACAATGGAATGGATTGATTTACATGACTATCAAATACTTTTGAAACTTTTTCGTCAAAAGACCATGTCCTACTAATTTTTAAATAAGATTTAGATTTCATAACTACTTACTTTACATATTATTTATTTTAATAAATACTTATTAATATTCATAATTATATGTTTTATTACATAATACAAAAAATAAAAAAAATATTATGGTCTAAACCTGAATACAGAAATTTATACTGGAGGTTTAAGCATTTAATAGAGCCTGACTGGGCCAAAGTATATTTTGATGACAGGATTTTAAATGACGGAAGAAATAGAGATAAACTTATTGAATTTATAAACCAACTTAATCAAAAAAATATACTTGAAATTGGTTGTGCTTCTGGTGCTAATTTATTTTTACTCGAGGAGAAAAAAAAATATGATCATCTTGAAGGTATAGACATTAGCAATTACTGCATTAAAGAAGGAAAAAAAATTTTAAAAAGATATAATAGTAATATTGTACTTAAACAGGGCAATGCAATAAAACCTAATTACAAAAATAAATCTTTTGATATTGTTTTTATTTCTGGGGTTGCATTTGATTTAACAGATAAAGATTTGTTTTTAGCTGTCACAGAAAGTTTAAGAATATCAAAAAAGTATTTTATTTTACATATATCAAATTATAAACTTCATCCTTCTTTAAACATTAAATCAAAAGGCGTATTATATAAAAGTCATTTTTTAAGAGATTATCATTTATTTTTTAAAGAAAATTTTGCAAAATATTCAAAAAAAATAATAAAATTGAAGAAAGATACTCCAGAATTTGGAAAAGAAATAACTTATGCTAATTTAGATTATTTAATAATTATAGAAATCTTTTAATTTTTTTCGAAAAACTTTTAATTATGTAAAAATTACTTAATTTAGTTAAAGCGATAAATGAACTATTTTTATCTCCAAAAAAATCCAATAATACATATATTAACCCTGAAATTATTATGATTATAGCCAAAGAAATTAAATCATTTCCTAACCAAGTCATACCTTGCCAAATCACAGCACCCATAATTAAAGATCTTAGTAAAATTTTTACACTTTCTAAAAAAGGAAAACTCCACTTTAAATTTTTTTGACTCATATTGTAAACAATAATAGCAAGAGTGGAGGTTGAAAAAAAACCTGATAATGCAGCACCTAAAATTCCAATTTTAGGGATTAATAATAGATTTAATAAAATATTTATTCCTGTTACGAAAGTCATCAATATGGGGGCACTCAAACTACCACGACCCAATAAGACTATATAATGAGCAAATTGAAAAAGTCCAAATATGGCCATATTTAAACTTATTAAAAATAATGTTTGAGTTGAAATTAAATAATCATCTGTAGTCAATGCTAATAAAACATCAACTCCAGCAATTCCTATAAATACCAAAAAAGGTATTGTTAAAGCTAAATATGCAGTAACAACTTTTTTCATAAGATAAACAATGTTAGTTTTATTTTTATTATTCCACTTTTTTGATAATTCGGGGTATAGCATAAAACTTATTGTGCTGTGAAAAAATGTAATTACTACAGCAAGTGAAAATCCTGCAGTATAAGTAGCTAATAAGTCTAATCCAAGAAAATGAGTTATAAAAAATCTATCAACAAAATTATGCATCATCATTAAAATTATAAAAGGAACTAAAGGTAATGAAAATTTTAAAACTTTAGGCCAATGAGATCTACCTTTCTTAAGTCCAGCTTTAACTAAAGATAATGGCTTAATTTCCCACACATAAAACAATAAAGTAATAAATAGTTGAAACAAAACAAATGACCAGAATGCAACATAAAAACTATCATCAATTCCTATTAATACCAAAACTATTGTACCTAATCTCCAGATGCCCTTCATTAGTATATATA
>Ga0233427_10005194_pt1 | contig 10466 bp, 6 predicted proteins | sample SI_118_April2016_5_FD_179885 | JGI IMG/M metagenome (GOLD analysis project Ga0233427, IMG submission 179885) | Seawater microbial communities from Saanich Inlet, British Columbia, Canada - SI_118_April2016_100_MG | ecosystem: Environmental > Aquatic > Marine > Inlet | place: Canada: British...
TGTCACCTGAGAGAACAATGAGCTCTTGGTTATGTTTATCTGAACTCAGCTTCATGACCGGATGCATATCGGCCCATTTCCAGGGCTTATGACTCTCTCCTAAGCGAATTGAGTCATTCCAGGCATCATTAATCAAATACTGAGCTAGAACTGCTTTAGCAGGTATATAAGCCCCATAAGCTAAAAAACTAAGCCCAAGAGCAGTTATGAGTAATACGAGCTTCTTCATAATACTAATCTTCGACGCAGTGCGAACGCAATAAGGAGCAACGAGAGCCCGATATACATTAGAAGCTCAGAGTAGGTAGCTGTCTGTGAGGATGGAATCATTTGCACTGGAGTCTTCACTAAAGCTGCAATCTTTTCTGGCACCTTCATCGAGGCAAATGCGCTTGCCGGAATGTTGGCACTTTGCATCATCATCTCGAACTGTTTTTGAGCACTAGCATCTTTTACCTTGTCTTCAGGTAAAGCCTTCATTAAAGCTAGCATCAGCTCGTCCCTATTTTGAAGTTGACCGTCCTCATTCAGCTCAATCTCCCTCTCCAATCCATTAGCTTTTGCTTTCTTGATGATAGCCTGTGTAATGAGCTCTTCGTTCTCAGGCCTTATAGGAGTAATGTCGACTGCCACTAAGGATGTGAAACGTGAGACAAGATGATAATCTAAGGCAATCTCTGTGACATCCTTTTTAGCCAATGCTGTAGCTTTTGAAGAGAAAGTATTGTTAAAAACATCTGTCAACCGATCAATCTTGCGACTTGCCCAGAGAATATCAATCCCTGAAGTGCTACTAATTTTATCTATAGTGATTGTTTTATTAAACTCTCCATCGATTGTTTTGCCAGTAATTTCAAGTGAATCAGGAAGCGCATTCATCTTGAAGGCGGCGGTAATGGTCTCACCAGCATATAGGTCATGTATCACATCTTTGGCAAGTTCAGAGGTGATTTCAGAAGGGAAGTTGACTTGTATGTCGGTGAGTGCGGGTGACTCTAACTTTTCAAAGAGTCTATTCATTTTCTGACTAACCTCTTGCTGGCTTCCTATGTAGGTAAACGCACCCCTTCCAAAATCTGCGAGTTTAGTTAATAAATAAGAGTTTGGCGCCGACCCAATACCAATGGTAAAGAATCGGTCATTTTGAATATTGTAGGAAACATTATTAAATATTGACGACTCATTGCTAGACTGGCCATCCGTTATAAATACGATTTGACGTAGATAGCTCTTTGACTCTGAGTCCCTTGATTTAAGAGCAAAATCAATCGGGTTATACATCTCAGTTCCACCGTCAGCATCAATCTTTCTGATGAAGCCTCTAGCCTCACTCATATGAAACTTGGACGCCATCATAGCAGAATCAAAGAGCGGCTCAAATTCAGAATCAAAGTCAATGATATTGAACCTGTCTGTTGGCTTTAATCTCTCAAGCGCATTGTAAAGTGAGTCCTTTGCTTGTCTCATTGAGTCTCCACTCATAGAGCCAGATGAGTCAATAATAAATATGAGCTCTCGAGGCCTGTCACTCCTTTTAAATACCTCGTTTTTGGGTGGAATTGCCATCAACATGAGATAGACATTGTTGTCATTTTCTTGAGCAAATAAAGCTACCTCTGGCTCATTAGACATGTTTGCAGACCAGGTCAGCTCGAAGTCACGATTGAGCTGAGATGCCTCAGCCAAAGTAATGTACTTAGTCGTCTGATTAAGGCTCTCTGTCCTTACCTTGTGATAGGTCGAATTCAATGTATCAATATCAAACCCAGCAGTCAGATTAATATCAATCCTGACTGGAAGATTAGTTTCGTAGTTTTCATCGACCAAAGTGCGCACATGATTTTCACTAATGGGCGTAATCTTTGATGCATCTTTCACCTCATTAGTATTGAAAGAAGTGCCAAGGGAGTCATCAGGAGTATAAATAGGCGCCCCAGGAATATATCGGTCACCAACCACCATTGGGAATCTGACTGAGTATCTGTTGTTACTAATGCTAACAGCTTGCTGATATTCGATTGCCACCTTAATCTTTCCTCCTGGGGCAATATTAGCAACATGGGTAGTAAAGATATTGGGACGCTGCTGCTCTACTAAAGATGCACTTTTGCCCTCACTCTTTGCATTTTCATAAATCTTTTTAGCCATCTGTTTTTCATGAATCTGACCCACAATCACCCTCTCATCGACATACATTCTTAGTTGGTCAACAGCCGAGTCTTCAGGCAGTGGAAACACATAGACACCCTCTGCCCATTTGTCTGATGGGTTAGTGAATACCTGCTCTACAATTACTCTGTTAATGTTTCCAGTAATGTCCATCTCTACACTGGTATCCAGAGCAATCTGCATAATGGAGGTATTGTCATCGAACTTAAAGAGCATTGAGCCTGATTCGGCTTCATTTATTGGGTTAGATTTTTCTGTTGGAGAGTTGGAACTTGCGATTGCAAGGTTTGTAGCGAGAAGAAGAAAGATTGAGAGGATTGATTTAAATAGTGGGTTAGTTCTTGGCCGGGTCATGGTATCCTATATTTGTGAAGTTAAGATATTGTTATACAAATCAATAGCTTCAATGTATAGATTTCATGTTTTGTTTGTGAATTTTAGGTGAAAAATGAACCATATTTATTTTATGTATTAATACCTTGGTAGAATAATAAAAAATTTCAATCTAAAATTTAGTATTAATTAATTAAATCTTAATTTTAAATAAGAACTCATGAAAGCTATTTTCAAAACTTTAGAAAGTATCCGTAAAAAACTTCTCGACACGACTCGACGCAATAGGCTCATTAACTTTAACCTAAATCAAAAAGATTGCTTAAGGGTTGTCGACGAACTACCTAACCAGCTTTTTGATGTCCTTACTAATGGAAAATCAATGAGCTTTCAAGCTATACCTGAACCCTCAAGAAAGCAGCTAATTGAAAAGGGATATATAGCTGTAAATCCTGAAACAAAGAAAGATGAAGAGATTAAACCAATCCCATCAGCAAAGCAATGGGCCAAGGAAATTGGGATTGACGCTAACTTTGAACTTCCTTTAACTTCGAGCACTGAAGAAGGCAATGATAAACATACTGATTTAGACTTACAGACTCTTTTTTACCCTTATGAGCTTGATACTCGATTAAAGAAAATTTACCAAAAGGTTCAATCCTCAATTAATGAAACTGGTGCGAATATCCTCTACTTAAGTATTGGCTATTTAGAGTGGAATGAGGGTGGAGAAAAAAACTCATTTGCCCCACTACTATTAATTCCAGTGGAATTAGAAAAAGGCAAGCTTAATATCAAAAAACAGGTTTATGAATATAAAATATCTTACTCAGAGCAAAACATTGTTAACAATATATCGCTCAGAGAGAAACTTAAAAAAGACTTTGGGCTTTCGCTTCCTAAATTTGCTGAAGACTCAGACCCAGAACAATATTTAGAAGAAGTAAAAGAAACTATTCTTTCAACAAAACCTAATTGGAAAATTCACAGGTTTGTATCGCTTTCGCTATTAAACTTTAGCAAACTTTTAATGTATCTTGACCTTGACCCTGACAAATGGCCTGAAAGCGCCAATCTATCAAATCACCCATTAATTGGCAAACTTCTGGGTGAAATTGATAGTGCTGATGATGGAGGGGGTGCATTTGATGTTTCTATTGAGCCTTACCCTTTTGACACCTATGATGATATTCATGAGAAGTTCCCACTCGTATTGGATGCCGATAGTTCGCAACATAGTGCCATTATTGATGTCATAAATGGAAGGGATACTGTTATTGAAGGCCCACCGGGAACTGGAAAATCACAAACCATTGTAAATCTTATAGCTGCTGCCATTAACCAGGGAAAGAGTGTACTTTTTGTTGCAGAAAAGCAAGCAGCACTTAAAGTTGTTCATGACCGACTAAATAACATCAAATTGGGAGATTTCTGTTTAAATTTATGGAGCCATAGGTCAGCAAAGTCTAATGTTTTCTTAAATATTCAAGACAGACTTCATAAATATCATGGCTATCCAGCTTATGACATTACTTACATTAAAGAGCAGTATGAATTACAAATTCTAAAATTAAATCACTATTCAGACAAGATAAATGGTGAATGGGGGTCGACTGGTTACACTCTTCACGAAATATTTACAAAAGCATCAAGATATCAAGGCCTACTCAATGAAGAGCTCCTCAATTCAATTTTAATAAGCGAAGCTGGCATTAAGAAGAAAGATGTAAACGCTAATGAAATTCTACTTGCTGACTATAAAAAATATTATGAACAAGTTTTAACAAATAATTCAGTTAATGATTTTGTATCTGAAAATCCCTGGTATGGATTTGAAAATTCGAAACTTCAAACCTTTCAAAAAGAGCCATTGACTCAAAAACTTCAAGACTGGCAGTCAAGATTAATTGAGCTTCAATCATTTGAAAAAGAATCTATAAGTGAGTTTAGCTTTTATGGGCTTGAGGATGAGTTCAATAAAAAGCCAAAAATTACTGAAGACCTTGATATTCTTGATTCAGACTTGTCATCTATAGACTTTAATTTTTTACAAAGTATTAGCCCATCAAATCTTAAGTCGATTGACAAGGCTCTTCAATCTTATAAAGAACTTTGCCAACGCCAAATTGAAATAAAGCAGAAGCACAATAAGGAAAATTTTAAATCTATTTCTAAATCTGCTGATTTGCTGAATATCACTGATAGGTTTTTTAGCAAGGTTAATCCAAATCTAACCCTCAAAGAAGTAATTGCCCGCCTAGAAGACCTAAAGAAACTAAATTTACAAATGGTTGATATCGAAGGATTACTGCAGCCAATGAATAAGCTATTCGACTCAAACCAGAATAAAGTGGTACTATCAAGTGCAAGCGTTTCTGAAGTCATCAAAGGAATCAATCAATTAAATAATCTTAAAATTGATGATATCGAATTCATCAATCACTCCTTAGACAACCCCGGTGCTGAAATTAATCTTGTCAATTTGACAAAAGACGTAGTTACACTTGATAGAACTTACGATGGGCTGTCCGAAATATACAAAATAGACAGCATGCCAGATTGGCAGGAGCTGAGCTCTTTGAAAAACTTTTTATATAATGCGGGCTTCTTTGAGAAAATGGGTGCGGCCTATAAAGCTGCTAAAAGCCAACTGTTAGAGTTTAGAGCAAACCCCTATGTTAAATTAGACCAGCTCCTAAAAAATCTACCTGACGCTGTAAGTTTCAAAAAAGACTCTTCATTACTCAACTCGAATAAGGAATATGTTAAATCCTTTGGTAATCTCTTGGATGGAAATAAAACTAGGCTTGACCTAATAAAAATAAATGTCAAATGGTTTGAAAGCCTTAAGAGTAACTTTGAAGCAAACTCTCAAACAATGCTGGGGTTTAAGAACATCTCTAATGACTCTTTACGTGAGCTTAAAGCTTCTATGAATAATGACCTAAATCAGAAATTAGATAGTTTTGAGTCCAACTTAAATGACCTAGGTAGTGTTTTTATAGATTTAAAAAACAAACCAAAACTCTCATTAAATGGCGATAGTGGTTTAATTAACTTAACTCTAGTGGAGTCAACCACAGATATTGAAGCTATTATTAAGATAGATGCTATTGATTCAACAAATTTAACAATATCTACTATTTCATCAATGGTTAATGATATTAGGTCATTTGTAGTTGATTGTAGGCATTGGCATGAGAGCTTTCAAAGCCATAGTGCTCCATTTTCTTCTTTAAATCTTCTTGAAGAATTTGAAACTGATAATTTAAATGTTCAAGCTGATAGTACATTAAAATTAGCAGAGTGCATTCACATTAGTCTTAAAAATTCTAAGCTTTCTAACTACTTAAATGAGAATGGATTAAGTCATGAGGTTCTTAATAATTTATCCTCTCTAAATAAGAAAATAAAAGCCAGTTATTCAGATTGTGATAAATCATTTGAAGAATTCAATGAACTTGCTAATTTAGATTTAGAAAAATGGCTCTCTAAAAGTAAGGCCTCTCTTGAGGATGTCATCAGCAAAAATAATGGTGCCTTAAACTCCCTATCTAGCCTAGAAGTGTGGATAGATTATATTAGGCAATTACAACTTTTAGATGCCTCTGGCTTGAGTAAATTTGCAGCCAAATTTGAAGTCACAAATAATTATGAAACGATTATTGACTCATACCGCTCAGTAGTCTTCAATCAAATTGCAAGAAATATACTTATTACCGATGATTCCTTAGGAACCTTTTCTGCATTTACACATCAAAACCTTCAACAAAAATTCATTAAAGCTGATAATGAATTGAAAGATAGTCAAATTAAAATGATTTCTTATAATGCAGATAGTAAAAGTGAAATGCCGTTTGGAAATAACTCTGGTCCTGTCAGGTCATTCACTGAAGGCTCACTGCTTAAACATGAAGCTAATAAAAAAACAAGGCACATCAGCCTTCGACAGCTAACCAAAAAAGCTGGAAATGCACTAAAAGAGATAAAACCTTGCTTTATGATGAGTCCAATGTCTGTTGCGCAATATCTTCAGCCAGGAGAAATTGAATTTGATATAGTAATCATGGATGAAGCCTCACAGCTTAAACCTCAGTATGCATTGGGTGCTATTGCTAGAGGAAAGCAGCTGGTAGTAGTTGGCGACCCCAAGCAGCTTCCACCGACTAACTTTTTTGATAAAAATGATGCAGATGAAGATGATGATGAGCTAACTGCCATTGAGGAGTCCGAAAGTATTTTGGATGTTGCGATGGGAATAATGCCCCTAAGGAGGCTTACATGGCATTACAGATCAAGACACCAGAGCCTAATTGCATTTTCAAATTATCAGTTTTACAATGACACCCTAAAGGTATTCCCATCACCCTCCAAGGCTAGTTCCAAGCTGGGGCTCCATTTCTCGAGACTTAAGGGCTGCCTTTATAGCCAAGGAGTAAACCTTGAAGAAGCTAAAATTGTTGCTGAGGCCGTTAAAAAGCACCTCTTAGCCAATCCCAATGAAACACTTGGAGTTATTGCTTTTAATTCAAAACAAGAGAAAGAGATAAGAGAGCAAATAGAAATTCTTGCGAAGGAAGATAAGGTTTTTTCTCGAGCATATGATAAAGACAGAAGTAAAGATGAAGAGCCATTTTTTGTCAAAAATATTGAATCTGTTCAGGGTGATGAGCGAGACATAATATTTATCTCAATGACCTATGGTCCTGAAATTCCAGATGGTCCTGTATATAAAAGATTCAACACAGGTAAATCAACTTTCTGGAGAAGACTGAATGTTTTATTCACTCGTGCCAAAAGCAGGATGCACGTATTTAGCTCATACGGCTCTGATGACATTGATAATGCACAAGATAAAGGGATGATTGCTCTTAATGGGTTCCTGAAATATTGTGAAACAAAAAAAATAAGTAGGACTGTTATAACTAATAAAGAACCAGATAGTGATTTTGAAATTTCTGTAATGGAGCTTCTTAATTCCCATAATTATGATTGTGTTCCTCAAGTTGGAGAGGCAGGATTTTTTATAGATATTGCCGTTAAAGACCCAAACATACCTGGTAAATTTTTAATGGCGGTAGAGTGTGATGGTGCAACATATCACTCTTCAAAGACAGCTAGGGATAGGGATAGATTAAGACAACAAATACTTGAGGGCTATGGTTGGAACGTAAAACGAATCTGGTCTACCGACTGGTTCAATGACAAAAATACTGCCATCAAGCCAATAATTAATGAGCTAAAAAAATTATCTAAAGCTTCGGAAATTGAAATGAAAAAAAATGAAGCAGATAGTAAAGAACTGGAATCTAAAAATCTTGAAATAAAATCGACTGAAAAATCAATAGTCTTGGATGAAACTAATGCGGTTACTAATAGCATCGAAACTATTAATATCCCTGAATCTCCTTATCTGACAATTAACATCGATTTAATAGAGAAGCTTAAAAAATTCAATAACGAAGTTATTAAGAAAGAATTTCCTAAAACAGATGAAGAAAGTAGACTCTTAAAGCCCTCTATGATTGAAGCCCTAAACCATTACAAGCCAACAAATAAAGAAAAATTTCTTGAATTGGTCCCATCATATATTCGAGTGAACTCCAGCCCAGATGAAGCTAAAAAATATTTAGATAGTGTTTTAAATATTATTAATTCAAGCTTGGATTAAAGCATTAGCTTTTTCATTGTAAAGGTGAGCATTTACCCTCATCCTATATCATTTAAACCAACCCTTCTCATTGCTAAAGCAACCGAGACTCTCCTCCTGCTGACACGTCGCCTTGCTCCTTGTCGAGCTAAACGCTCTTTCTTAAAGAGAATGTATGGCACTATATAAAGGTGTTTAATATTTAGGCAAGGCAAAGTTAAGAATAGGGCTAAAAACTGACCCTATATATAATAATACTGCTTATTTTTTAAGCATATTAGGTTTACAAAATGGTCCTATTTTTGAGCAATAGGGGTGTTATTTAGTAATGGATATTGTAATTTTTTCACATCTCTCTTGTACTGAGCATCTCTTTGTTTCTTAGTCTTGTAGTCCGGATTGGCTCCTTTCTTCCAGTAGTTAAGTGATGACTGATTGGGCTGGTAGTGAGCATATCTTGTCTCTCCATTTCTTTCCTTAAGCTCATTCATTGGATAATAGGTAAGAGCATATAGACTGGGTAGTTTTCTACCAAATGCGCTCCTACCCCCATAGGCGTTTATAACTATAAAGCCCTTTCTAAAAAGCTCATCCTTTGCACTATACATAGTATTCTTCGTCATCCAATCTCCAATAATGGACTTGGTTATGGCTAGGTCGCCATTGTTATTAGAATTGTAATGCCTTGATAAGATGGTAAGTAATTTTGCAGCATTGCCTCCTAGACTCTTATATGCCTTACTATCTACAACGCTCACAGGGATTCCTGCAAACCAACCCTTATTCACATGTTTAAATCTACCCACAGGGGTTATATTCTCCTGCGCTCGATTCGCTCTTCTATGTAGTCTATTACCTCTTGCTCAACCCATCCAGAAGAACGCTCTGCAAGTTTAATTGGTTTTGGGAATTTACCCTGAGATGCTAATCGATAGATAGTTGAAATGCTAAATGTTGTTATTTTCTTTACATCCTGTAGCTTAATAATTCTCATTGACATAGACCTCTCTAATTATTTATTTTAAAAAAATATTGTGTAGTAATTTTTGAGAAATCATAGTACATTATGAGATGATTTACAACCCCCTAAAAATGGCATATTTATATAATTAAATCAACTAGTTAGATTAATATATCACATACGATATTTATGCATCTAATACGATATAGATAACCCCAAAATAAACAAGGGAATTCTGTTCAAAATATTATGAAATTTATCACAAACCAACCACTATTTTTGGACTAGAATACTAAATCAATACTACAAATGAACTACTTATGCCATTTGAGACAGGTCATACAAAAATAGGAGGCAGAAAAAAAGGGACACCAAATAAGGCATCCCTCATTAGGGCAGATGATTTGCTTATAGAATTGGGTATTAACCCCATCCACAAGCTAATAGAGATTGCTGAATCTAATGAGACAAGCCTTGACCAGAGAATTAATTGCTATAAGGAAATAGCAAAATACACCTACCCAAGACTTAAGTCACAAGATTTAAGATTCACCTCACAAGAAAATACTAGCCCAACTATTATTGAATTAGTAGCGAGGAAAACTTAATGAGTCAACGTTCAAAAGATTATGACTGCTTTCCGGATTGCTGGGAATACAATAAGCCATATGCCTTTAGGCTCTTTAAAAAGAAAATTACTAATCTACTGAATCAAGGGATTACTTTAGAAGAATTAAAACACCAGACTGAATACTTCAGCATCACCCTTGAATTTCTTATTGTTGGCAATTATGGTGAATACGAGGAGGAATTTAGCTATTCATTCCCAGGAGAGGCAGTTCAAATGTTTAACTCTAGCGGACATTAAAACTTGAAATACCCCTCCGAAAATTGTTACGTTTAAAAACTAGCCATTTAAGTTTTTCTTAAGACTTTCATTTGCAGCTTTTCTTATTCGAGCCTCTCTTATCTCTTTCTTTATTTTTCTTTCATCCATTGCCTTCTCATTTAGGCTATATATATAATCGAGTTGTTTTTTACTAAGTGAATCACGGACTCCATCCCAAAGCTTTGATTTACCAGCCATCTCTGTTCGACACTCATCAATCGCTTCTTCATTTTTATCATCAATCGCTTTTTTGTATTTGATGGAGAGTCTTGCAATTTTAGTCTCAAGTTTTTTTTTATTCTTTATAAGTTCTGCTCTCTGAAGTTTTGCATTTTCAAGCTCTTCTTTACTTTCAAGCTGATTATTTGAAAGATAGCCCATCATTCCTAAAACTCTGCATATAGCATTTGTCTCTGCATATTCAAGATGTGAGGTTTTACTAATATTACTGATACCTTTTGTTA
>Ga0233427_10005195_pt1 | contig 10465 bp, 7 predicted proteins | sample SI_118_April2016_5_FD_179885 | JGI IMG/M metagenome (GOLD analysis project Ga0233427, IMG submission 179885) | Seawater microbial communities from Saanich Inlet, British Columbia, Canada - SI_118_April2016_100_MG | ecosystem: Environmental > Aquatic > Marine > Inlet | place: Canada: British...
CAATTATGGATATCAAAACTATTGATGGAAACAAGAGAAATATTGGAGGAAAACTTTCTGCAAACACCTTTGGGTCTAAACTTTTTGTTGAAGGTCCACTAAGCAATAAAGGGAATACTTCTTTTATTTTCTCTGGTAAAACTTCTTACCTGGATAAAAGTTCTGAGTTATTTTACAAATACCCAACACTTTATTTTGATGAAAAAGGACTGCCTTATTCTTATACTGATTTATACGGAAAATTTTCTACAAAAGGAAAAAACGGATCAAAACTTAATGTGTTTGGATTTAATTTTGCGGACAAAGTAAACTATGAAGGAATTTCTGAACTAAATTGGAACTCAAAAGGAATCGGTTCTGAATTCATTTTAATTCCTGGAGGCTCGCCAGTTCTTATTGAAGGTAATTTTGCATGGTCATCATACAATACTATACTAAAAGAGTTTGAGAGTAACGGAACTATTAGAGAAAGGTCAAGTGAAATAAACGGCTACAATATGGGCATGAATTTTACCTACTTTCAACCTAAAGGGAAGGTGAAATATGGTTTTGATGTGCATGGTTTTCAAACAGATTACACGACATACAATTCAGTAAATTCAAAAGTAGGAATTCCAGTAAATACTAGTGATTTTTCAGCATACCTTAACTACCAATTCAACTCAACAAGATGGATAGTTGAGCCAGGGTTTAGATTGCAATATTATGGAAACATTGGAGCGTCTCCAGAACCTAGATTTGGAATGAAATATATTGCATCTGACAGAATGAGATTTAAGCTTTCAGCTGGACTGTACTCTCAGAATTTGCAAAGCACAATTTCAGATAGAGATGTTGTTAATTTATTCACAGGAATAATTTCAACTGATGTTGATTTAGAAGAAAGTTCTTACCAACAAAAATTACAAAAAGCACAACATTTAATTACTGGAATTGAATTTGATATTAGCAATAAGATTGACTTTCAATTAGAAGGATATGTTAAAGATTTTTATCAATTAATAAACATCAATAGAAATATGACTTCTGATGATGACCCTCAGTTTATTGTTGAAAGTGGGATTGCAAAAGGAGTTGACGCTCTAGTAAAATACAAAGGCAAAAAGCTTTACATCTGGGCAGTTTATTCTTTAGGATTGATAACTAGAAATGATGGGGAAAGAGAATACAATCCTCATTTTGATAGAAGGCACAATGTGAATTTTGTAACCTCATACAAATTTGGAGAAAATAACAGTTGGAAAGCAGATCTTAGATGGAATTTAGGTTCAGGATTTCCATTCACGCAAACTCAAGGATTTTACGAAAACTTAACTTTTTCTGATGGTATAAATACAGACTATACTACTGCAAATGGAGACTTAGGAATTGAGTATGCTGATTTAAATAGAGGAAGACTCCCCTACTATCACAGACTTGATGCTTCAGTTTCAAAAAGCATAAAAATAAATAAAAAAGTAAACATTGATATGACGGCATCAGTAACCAATGCTTACAACAGAGAAAATATATTCTACTTTAACCGAGTTAAATACGATAGAGTTAATCAACTCCCTATAATGCCTAGTTTTGGGGCAAGCATCACATTTTAAACAGCTTATAACCGTTTAAAAACTTTTGATAAAAATTTTCTTTAGCAAAGAATAATCGCTTACAAATAGTATTTTTGCAAAAACTAAAACTATTGTAAACTGTGAGTAAAACTCCAACAAAATATATTTTCGTAACAGGTGGTGTAACTTCATCTTTAGGAAAAGGAATCATTTCCGCATCTTTAGGTAAGCTATTAACTTCAAGAGGTTACTCAGTAACCATTCAGAAATTAGACCCCTACATTAATGTAGATCCTGGAACAATGAACCCTTATGAACATGGGGAATGTTTTGTAACTGATGATGGTGCAGAAACAGATTTAGATTTAGGGCATTATGAAAGATTCCTAAATCATGGAACTTCACAAGCAAACAATGTTACGACAGGTAGAATTTACCAAACAGTAATCCAAAAAGAAAGGAAAGGTGATTATCTTGGAAAAACAGTTCAGATAATACCTCATATTACTGATGAGATAAAAAGGAGAATCCAACTTTTAGGAGACACTGGAAATTTTGATTTTGTAATTACAGAGATTGGCGGGACAGTTGGAGATATTGAGGCATTGCCTTATATTGAAGCTGTAAGACAATTAAAATGGGAACTAGAAAGCAATGCATTATTCATACATTTAACTTTAGTACCTTACCTAGCAGCTGCAGGAGAATTAAAAACTAAACCTACTCAGCATTCAGTTAAAACTTTATTAGAAGCAGGGATTCAGCCAGATATTTTAGTTTGTAGAACTGAACATCACCTTGGCTCTGATATAAAAAGAAAAGTAGCAAGATTCTGTAATGTTGAAATAGATGCAGTAATTGAATCAATGGATGCTTCTACTATTTATGAGGTGCCTTTATTAATGCAAAAAGAGGGACTTGATAAAATTGTACTTAAAAAACTAGGCCTTACTGATAATACTGAAGTAAAACTTGAAAAATGGAATGAGTTTTTGACAAACCTTCAAAATCCTAAACAAGAAATTACTATTGGTTTAGTAGGTAAATATGTAGAATTACAAGATGCTTACAAATCAATTTCCGAATCAATTATACATGCAGGAGCTAAAAACAGCTGCAAAGTAAATGTGAAGTGGATACATGCAGAAGATATAAACGAAAGCAATGCATCAGAAAAGTTAGCAGGACTAAAAGGAGTTTTAGTAGCTCCTGGATTTGGAGATAGAGGAATGGAAGGTAAAATTTCTGCTATCAAATTTTTAAGAGAAAACAATGTTCCATTTTTTGGGATTTGCCTTGGAATGCAATCAGCAGTTATAGAATATTCACGAAATGTATTAGGACTAAAAGATGCTAATTCAACAGAAATGAATCCTGAAACTTCAGCTCCTGTTATAAACCTAATGGAAGAACAAAAAGAAATAACAGAAAAAGGAGGTACTATGCGTTTGGGAGCTTATGACTGTAAGCTTTCAGAAGGTTCAAATGCTTATAAGTCCTATAATAAAAATGATATTTCTGAACGCCACAGGCATAGATTCGAATTTAACAACAACTACAAAGCTGACTTAGAAAAAGCAGGTTTAATTGCAACTGGAATAAATCCAAAAACAAACCTTGTTGAAATAGTAGAAATACCAACTCACCCATGGTTTGTTGGCGTTCAATTTCATCCAGAATTCAAAAGTACAGTAGCAAACCCTCACCCACTTTTCTGTGGATTCATAGAAGCCTGCATCAACAATAAATAATAACGTTTAAATGAAACAATACGATAAAAATTCACTAATTGGTTTTGTATTAATGGCAATCATTCTGATTGTTTTTAATACTTTTTTCTTTCCTGAAATTATAGTTGAAGATGAAAACACTAAACACATTACTGAAACTATAATTCAGCCAGAAACTGAATCCTCTAAAATTACTTCAGCAACTGTTCCGATAATTAACGACTCATTAGTAAATGAAGAACTTAAGTTGACTTATGGAGTATTTGCCAATACAGCAATTGGGGAAGAAAAATTTGAAGTAATTGAAAATGATAAATTAAAAATTACTGTTTCGAATAAAGGTGGTAGAATTACATCTGTTATTTTAAAAGAATATCAGACTTATGACTCATTACCTTTAGATTTATATGATGCAGATTCATCAAGATTTAACTTACAATTTACAACTGGACACAACATAAACACTTCTGATTTATATTTTATTAGTGATAACTCTGTATCTTCATTAAGCATGAAATTAATGGCAGATGAAAATCATTATGTTGAATACCTTTACACTTTAAAAGATGACTACTTAGTTGACTTTGACATCAACATGGTGGGTATGGAGAGTTTGATTCCTTCAGGAGTGAATTACATGAATTTGGAATGGGAAATGAGCACTCCTCAAACTGAAAAAAGCAAAGATAATCAGGATATGTACACAGGTATTTATTACCAAGTAGATGCTGATAAAGAGGTCGATTATTTAAGTCATACATCATCAGATGAAGAAGAAATAAATGCAAGATTAAGCTGGGTAGCATTCAAACAACAATTTTTTAGTGCAATATTTATTGCTAAAGATGGATTTGAAAAACCAACAAATCTTGTTTCTGAGAAAAAAGAAACTTCTAAATTCATAAAAGATTTATCTGCAAAATTTGAGTTACCTTATGATCATAAAAGAGATGAGCAATTAAATTATCAATTCTTTTTTGGACCAAATCATTTCAAGACTTTACAGACTTATAATACGGGTTTTGAAGAATTAATACCACTTGGTTGGGGAATTTTTGGTTGGGTAAACCAATATATTATTATTAATATTTTTGACTACCTAAATAGGTTCTTCTCAAGCTATGGTTTAATAATTTTCTTACTTACAATTATTATAAAACTAGGTTTATCTCCTTTTACTTACAAAGCATTTTTATCACAAGCAAAAATGAAAGTTTTAAAACCTGAAATTGATAAGATTACTGAGAAAAACAAAGGAAAAGATCAAATGAAAACTCAGCAGGAAACAATGAGTTTGTACAGGCAAGCTGGAGTAAACCCTATGGGAGGATGCTTGCCAATGCTATTCCAATTTCCTATACTTATTGCCATGTTCCGTTTTTTCCCTGCATCTATTGAGCTAAGGCAGGAAAGTTTCCTTTGGGCAGATGATTTATCCTCATATGATTCTATTTATAACCTAGGATTTGAAATTCCTTTTTATGGAGATCATATTAGTTTATTTACACTTCTGATGACGGTCTCTACTCTACTTTACACTCGTATGAACTCATCAATGGCAACTGGACAAATGGCACAAATGAAATGGATGATGTACCTTATGCCAATCATGTTCCTTGGGTTCTTTAATAATTATGCAGCTGGACTTTCATACTACTACTTTTTAGCAAATATGTTTACATTCACTCAGCAATATTTTATGAAAAGAATGATAAATGAAGATGCAATTTTGGCACAATTACAAGAAAATAAAAAGAAGCCAAAAAAGAAATCTAAGTTTCAAAAGAAATTAGAAGATATGCAAAGAAAGCAGGAGCAACAAATGAAGAAAAGAAAATAATTCTACTATAAACACAAGAAAACCCCTGCCAATTTGGTAGGGGTTTTTTTTATACAATCTGATTCGTAACCTTCCTCAAAAAAAGTTCCATTCCTTTTTGTTTTTCAGCATCTAAGAAATAGGAAATTTGATTATTCAAATAATCTTTAGGTTTTTCGCAAGAAGGATAATTATTCCCTTTTAAATTTAAAGCAGCATCAATATCACTTAATCCATTTTTAAGGGCTTTGTTAAAATCAATAATAAAATCCTGAGGTAATTTTTTATTCGTCACCCAAGCAGCAAACACAAATGGCAAGCCTGTCATCTCTTTCCAAATAGCTGATAAATCGTAAATATACTTATGTTTTGAGTTTAAGTTAAATGCTCTATCCCCAATTACTAAAGCAGCATTATTATCTTTTATATTCTCTTCAAAACCAATATCAGCCTTTTTAAGTTCAGGATTCAATTGCCAATATTCTTTCAGTAAAATTTTAAGCAATGCAACAGAAGTTCGGGATTGATAATCCAAAGCGATACTATCAATTTCAGTGATAGGAACATCTGAATATAAACAAACGGTATCCACAGCACCATCTGAGCCTATGCAATAGTCCGAAATAATATGAGCTTCTTTTAATTTTGGTATAATAGCAACAGGAACTAGAGCCAAATCTACCTCTCCATTAATCAGTTTATCAGCACAAATTGAAGGATAGTCCAACTTTAAATCAATACTGTGTATTAACTCACTTTGTTTTAACCCATGGATAAAAGGAATCGTATTTAAATAAGAAACAGCACAAATTTTTATCATTATAAAAACACTAAAACAACCTTACAAACAATAAAGCCACTAATCAATAATTTTAAAAAAGTTCCCCCTAAAAAACCAATAATTGCTCCAAAAGCAATTTTTAAAGCTTCTTCACTTTTTTCCTCCATTTTAGCCCCTATATATGCCCCTAAAAAAGGGCCTACTAATATGCCAATTGGAGGAAAAACAAAAATTCCTACTAGCAAACCAATAATTGTACCGTTTGTTGCTTTCTTCCCACCACCAAATCTTTTAACGCCCTCAATCTGCAACCAATAATCTAAAAATGTAACAAAAACAACTATACTTGCTAAAGTCATCAGCAAATAAGAATCAAATTGATAAGGAGTGAAAAAATGCATTAGCAAAACTGCTGCATAAGAAATTGGAGGACCAGGAATTACAGGAATAATACTACCAATAATACCTACAACAAGCAAAATACCTACAAGTAATAAAATTAATATTTCCATAAATCAAAAGTAGTAAAAATGCTGACACAATAAAAAAGCAAATCTTATTAAATTGCGTAAATTTGCAAAATAAATAAATAACAATTATAAATGAGCCTAACTTCATTAAATGCCATCACTCCTATTGACGGGAGATACATCAGTAAAACTTCATCACTGCAAGAGTATTTTTCAGAATCTGCGTTAATAAAATTCAGAGTACAAGTTGAAATAGAGTATTTTATTGCACTATGTAATAGCTCTATCTTACAATTAAACCATTTTCCTACTGACAAATTTCCAGGGTTAAGATCACTATACAGCAACTTTTCAGAGCAAGATGCTCAAAGAATCAAGGATATTGAAAGCATCACTAACCATGATGTAAAAGCAGTTGAGTATTTTATAAAAGAGAAATTTGACAAATTAGGATTAGAAGAATTTAAAGAGTTTATCCATTTTGGATTAACTTCACAGGACATTAATAATACGGCTGTTCCATACTCAATAAAAGAAGCTGTTGAGAAAGTTTTTTTACCAAAACTTACTGAAGTATTAGATTTATTAAACTCAAGAGCTGAAGAATGGAAAAATATTCCGTTACTTTCCAGAACGCACGGACAAGCAGCATCACCAACAAGGATGGGGAAAGAAATTAAAGTTTTTTCTGAAAGAATTGAAAAACAACTTTCTCTATTAAGTACTATTCCTTTTAACGCCAAATTTGGAGGTGCAACAGGAAATTTTAACGCACACCATGTTGCATTCCCTGAAATTGATTGGGTAAATTTTGCGAATAATTTCACAAAAGATGCTCTAAATTTAGAAAGACAACAAACAACTACTCAAATTGAGCATTATGATAATTTAGCTGCATTAATGGATAACATTAGCAGAATAAATACAATACTAATTGATTTTTCAAGAGATATCTGGACTTATGTAAGTATGGATTATTTCAAACAAAAAATTAAAAAAGGAGAAGTTGGATCATCAGCAATGCCACATAAAGTTAATCCGATTGATTTTGAAAATGCTGAAGGAAACTTAGGAATGGCGAATGCTATTTTCAACTTTTTATCAAGTAAACTTCCAGTTTCAAGATTACAAAGAGATTTAACTGACAGTACTGTTTTAAGGAATATTGGAGTTCCATTTGCTCATTCACTTATTGCTTTAGCATCATTAAATAAAGGTATAAATAAACTACTTATTAATGAAGCTAACATTGAAGAAGACTTAGAGAAAAATTGGGCAGTAGTTGCTGAGGCAATTCAAACTATTTTAAGAAGAGAGGGTTATCCAAATCCATATGAAGCACTTAAAGAATTAACTAGAACTAACTCTGTAATAAATGCTGAAAGCATTGCATCTTTCATTGATACTTTAGATGTAAATGACACTATAAAGGCAGAATTAAAAGCTATAACACCAAGTAATTATACAGGAATATAACTAAGAAAAATAAGATGTAAAATAAAATACGAGCAAGTATTCACCTTTTATTTTTTAGAAATTTAGTTTATTTTTCTCTAAATAATCTTCCCAATTCCAGATAAAATGTGCCAATAGATTTTTTAACTCATTAAAGAAAATAGGGTTTGGTTTATTTTTCTTTTTAAATAAATCTCCTTGAAAATCATTAATATTATATTTTTCAAAAATACCAATTGCCATTGCATTAATTGGAGATTCGTGTTTTTCCAATAAGTCTTTAAAATAACTCTCATAATCTAAGAATCTTTCAATTGCTAAATGCTGAGCATTTCCTTCAAGTTCTTTATATACTTCATCAAGTATAAAGGACCTTAACTTTACAGCTTCATCCTCCTCAAAATAAACATTCAACCTTTGAATATTTCCTAAAAAGATAATATTTGAAAACCAATCAATATCCGTATCTTTTAAATCTGGAGTACCTTCAAGATTATTATTGTTATTAATAAAATCCTTTATCTCAATAAAACCCTCTGCAATTACATTTTGCAATAAAGCAACATAAATTGCTGCTGCAGTTGCAGGCTTTACTTTTTTCTTTTTCGATAACAATCCTAAAAATTTTATCATTTAGTTATAAATTAAAATGTGTTATTGCCTCTTTCATAATCTGCTCACCTATTGAAAAACAGGCAGTTGCAGCAGGGGAAGGAGCATTCAAAACATGAATATTATATTTATTTTTTACAATTTTAAAATCATCTATCACCTCACCATCTATACCCAAAGCCATTGCTCTTACTCCACTTCTACCACTCACAATATCCTTCATTTTTAATGATGGCATCATCTTTTGTAATTCTTTCAAAAATAGAGATTTTGAGAACGCCCTTTTATATTCATTAACACCAAATTTCCAATGATTTATGAACAATTTACGAGTACCCCTAAATGATAGTGCCTGGAATGTATCTTTTAAACTAAAATCTGTTTTATTATACCCTTCTCTTTTAAAAGTAAAAACGGCATTTGGTCCACACTCAATATCGCCATTCGTCATTCTTGTAAAATGGACTCCTAAGAAAGGGAACTCAGGGTTTGGGACTGGATAAACAAGGTTGTTAATTTTGCTTTTTGCTTGTTCCGAGAGCTCATAATAATCCCCTCTAAAACCAACAATTTGCATATCTAATTTTACTTTATCTTTAGTCGCTAATCTATCGGAAAATAACCCTCCACAAAAAACAATATGCTTTGCAGTAAACTCTCCTTTTGAAGTATTTATCAGTTCATTTGAATAATTATCAACTTCACAGTCAGTAATTATCTCACTACTCGGGTTTATTTCTTTTACCTTTTTAGCAAGTTTTTCTGTTACTCCTTTGTAATCAATGATGCCAGATTCAGGAACCCAAAGCGCCTTTAATCCGACAATATCAGGTTCTATTTTCTTAAATTTGTCAGGATTTAATAACTTTAATCCAGTCAATCCATTCTGCTCACCATTTAACTTTAATTGCTCTAATCTTTTGGATTCTTCTTGATTTATAGCCACAACAATTTTACCACAGACATCATACGCAATATTATTTTCTTCAGCAAATTCGACTAATTGCTTTCTGCCTTCAACACAATTTTTTGCCTTAAAACTTCCAGGTTTATAATAAAGTCCTGAATGAATTACACCAGAATTCCTGCCAGTCTGATGAAAAGCTAACTCTTTTTCTTTCTCAAAAACAACAATATTTAAATCAGGAAATTTCTTTTGTATTTTATATGCAGTAGCTAAGCCAACTATTCCGCCACCTACTATTGCTATATCAAATTCTTTATTTTGCACTAAGCAAAAATAGATAAAGTCTACTTAGTAATCGTAAAAACTCTCGAAATATTAAAGCCAAAATAAATATCTCCATCAAGCCAATTACCATTAGTTTTAGTAATGAACTCAGGAGCTATCATTGCAGATGAATTACTCAAATGCAACTGAAAAACATGCCCTCCAGTTTCAATATCAAAACCAAAAGAAAGTGCATTATTATTCTTTTTATCAGTTAGCTGATAAAAATACTCACTATTTAAAGATAGTCTTTTCGTGATTTTATACCTACCTCCAACTCCAACAGAATATTTATCATGTGTTTCTACACTTTTTTCCACCAAATTGTAATGCACCATTGTTGGGGAAAATTGAATTGTTAAATCACGATTTATTTTTCGTGCTACTAGTAATTGATTGGTAAAACTTAATTGGTTCGTCAATAAAAACGCTTCTAATTGAGCATCAGCAGACTGCCACTGCTTAATGTAAATTGCAGAATTCATAACTATTGTAAAGGGAAATCCTTCTTTTATTTGCCTTTTAATTCTAAACTTAGAATTCATGTCAATTTTCTTAATTGCAGAGGATCTCCCAATTCCAACTGATAAATAATCTTTAATTCCATAATCAAAACCTAATCGAACTTGGGAATTATCTAAACCATACAAATTATAAAAACCAGAATTCAAAGTCCCAAACCTATGTTGAATTGTAAATTGCAGAACACCTTTTGATGGCAATTCTACTGACTGTCCATTAACAACTTTAGTGCCTTTAAATAAATAGGAAATATACATTGGCTCATTATCATCACCTAAAAAATTAAGTAAAT
>Ga0233427_10005200_pt1 | contig 10456 bp, 5 predicted proteins | sample SI_118_April2016_5_FD_179885 | JGI IMG/M metagenome (GOLD analysis project Ga0233427, IMG submission 179885) | Seawater microbial communities from Saanich Inlet, British Columbia, Canada - SI_118_April2016_100_MG | ecosystem: Environmental > Aquatic > Marine > Inlet | place: Canada: British...
GCGAACAATCCTCTTTTGGTTTTGGCCAGTAGTGATAATCCACGCGGTAGTTGCGAAATTATGGGTTTAAGTGCCGACACGGAATATCAATATCGCCTTATTGCTAGCGATGGGGTTGTAGTAGGAAAATCGACGCAGAAATTCCGCACGAGCGGCGCAGCTAAATTTCGCGTCGCCTTTGGATCGTGCGCAGGTGATTGGGGCCCAGACCCCTCACAGTCGATATTCAAAACGATTGCCGCGCAACACCCACAATGGTTTTTATGGATGGGCGATAATATTTACTATAGTCGCGCACGCCAAGAATGGAACGACATTGAAATGATGAGAGAGCGCTGGGCGATTCAGCGTTCGTTGCCACACCTTCAAGAGCTCCTAAGTTCAACTGCCCATGCCTCAACATGGGATGATCACGATTACGGACCGAACAATTCTGACAAAACGTATTTTTTGCGCGAAGAATCTTTTGAGTTGTATAAAAGCTATTGGCCAAACCCGTATTTTGGCAGCGACAACGACGGAGTTTATTTTGCTTTACATCTTAATGGTGTAGACGTGTTCATGCTCGACACTCGTTTTAATCGGCAGCCAAATAAGCTTGATGCTAAAGATAAAGAATTGCTCGGTGAGCGTCAGTGGCGATGGCTGGAAGGTGAATTGCGAGACAGCACTGCATCGTTTAAGATCATTGTGTCGGGTATGCAGTTGCTCGCCGAATATCATCCTTACGAATCCTGGGCGATGTTTGACAGTGAAAAGCAGCGTTTGTTAAATTACGTAAACGATAACAAAATTAATGGCGTAGTGTTGCTTAGTGGTGACCGTCACATCGGTGAAATTTTACGTGATGACCTGGTGTTTGATTACCCGTTAATCGAGTTCACCTCATCACCACTGGCGGCCGGAGTGGGCGGTAGCACTAGCGACGAAATCGCCACGCGGCGCATCGCAAATAGCGAGATTACAGCCGAGCATTTTGGCATTCTCGATTTCGACTTTAGTGGCACAGATCCAACCTTAATCTATTCTGCAATGGGGCAGCATGGCGAGCAATTAGGGCTCAGCTATACCTTGCGTGCCTCGCAGTTAATGTCGCCACAATAGTAATTGCTTAATGCGCAGCGCAGCGCGAAACTAGGGCCATGTTAGTTGCATTACTACTTAATTTTTGTGCGCTGCAGTCCGGTGCAGATTTCCGTTATGCCGAGGTCATTAGTGACCAGGTCGAAATTCGAGCATTTTACGATGCCAAGGCAGCGGTGGTTTTTACTGCGGCCAAAGGTGCTCCCGTAAAAGTTGTAGCCGAGATGTACCCGTGGTCTAAAGTGCAAATTCCCGGAGGCTATGATTTGTGGGTATATAAATCCCTAGCAACACTCGACTCAGAAACAGGTGTTTATCACGTAAAGGGGTCGCGCACCCGATCGCGTTCAAAGCCATCCACTCATGCCGACTCGCATTCACTGGGTGTGTTTCCACGTGAAGCAGATTTGGTGCCGCTGTTAATAGAAGAGGACTGGATTAAAGTGCGTGCACCCGAGTCGATGTCGGCATGGGTCTTATCTGCCGAGATTAAAGCTACCGACGCTAACTTAGATGATGCGTGGCAACAGCATGTTATGCAGCGCCAGGCAGTTTCGATAGTGGAAGTCATTGTTGAAGAGCCTGTTGTGGTTGATATCGAGTCGACCCCGCTTGCAATAGCTGACGCTGTGCATGTTGAAATAGCTACGCTAAGCAGTTTCGACGAAAGCAAAATCGCAATCGACGCTGAGGCTTTTTTTAAGGTTGCTATCCCGCAACTGGAAACTCTCGGTGATCAAGTCGTTGTGGATTACCAAGCTTATGATTTCGAACTGGTGTCATTACTAGAAACGCAATTGGCCTACGTTCTCTGGCACACTAGCAATGGCGAGCATGTCGAAAGCGCGCGCGCGGCCATTGCCAAACTTGACGGAATGCGCAGTTACTATTTGTCGCGTATCAATAATCAACTCATTGACACGCCTTTAGCTCAGCAGGCTAAGCTAAATCCCGAATTGCGCAAGCTTCGCGATCGAGCAATGTTCTCGCGCGATACTACTGAAGGCACTACCGACATCGTTGTCGGGTGGGTCGAATTCAAGCCACGCGCACAAGCTGCTTATCCTTTTGAGATATCACGTGCAAAAAATAATTATTTGGTGCAATCAGCTGATTCTCATTACAAGTTGCGTGACTTCGTCAATCGACAGGTCATCATGCGTGGCACATGGCAGAGCACGCAAGGCGCCGAGGGCAAACCACTGTTTGCCATCAGCGAAATGCGCATCATGCCGACTTCCAAGTAATAGGTGAGTCCAGCACTAGTAACAGCCTGCGCTTTTATTGCGTATTTCGTTGCTTACCGTTTTTACAGTAAATGGTTGGCGTCAAAAGTATTTCGCTTAGACGCTGCTGCTGTCACGCCAGCTCATTCGCAAGAAGATGGCATTGATTTTGTGCCGACACGCCCGCTAGTGCTCTTTGGTCATCATTACGCCTCAATCGCCGGCTTAGCCCCTATGTTGGGCCCAGCCGTCGCCGTCTTCTGGGGATGGCTTCCCGCACTCTTATGGTTGGTTTGCGGCTCGATATTCATTGGCTGCGTGCATGACTTTTCGGCGTTGGTCTTGTCGGCACGCCATCAAGGTAAATCGATTGGTGCTCTCTGCGAAGACATACTTGGTAAACGCGCCAAGATGTTGTTTCTACTGTTAATAACTTTCGGCGTTTCATTGGCGATGGGCGTTTTCGTCTTCATTATCTCATTGTTGTTTAGCTGGGGCGACGACTTCAATCCGCAACAACTCAGCGCCAGCACCACTAGTTTCCCTGAAGTGGTCATGCCATCGATCGGCCTAATCATCGTGGCATTAATTTGCGGATGGCTACTAAAACGCAAACAAGTGTCGTTGCTAAAAGTAACCATCGGAGGCTTCAGTGCATTGTTAGCATTAATCGCTGTTGCCTATAATGTCCCAACCATGGGCTTGCCAGAAAACCTGTGGCCATCCTCCACGCAATGGACGTGGCTATTAATGACATACGCCTTCGCTGCCAGCGTGATGCCGGTATGGCTATTGCTTCAAGCTAGAGATTTCTTAAACTCGCTGCTGCTAGTGCTCGGTTTGATTTTGATGTACTGCGGATTCTTTCTGCAAAGCCCAAGCTTCGATGCACCTGCTTTCAATAGCAACCCCATTGGCGCGCCACCGATTCTGCCTTTTGTGTTTATCACGATTGCCTGTGGTGCAGCAAGCGGCTTTCATTCTTTGGTCGCTAGTGGTACTTCGGCGCGACAGCTGGACAATGAAATGCATGCGCGTCCCATTGGTTATGGCGGCATGATCGCCGAATCGCTGCTTGGGCTGATCGCAGTTTTGGCTTGTACAACAACTCTCGGCAGCAGTACGGCGTGGGCAAAGCTTTACGTCAATTGGTCCGCAGTGGCCGACAATTTAGCTGCAAAGCTTGGCGTGTTCATTCACGGCTCTGCCTCGTTCATCGCGCACCTCGGCGTGCCAGAAGAATTAGCTATTACATTAGTGGCAATGGTAGTCGTTTCGTTCGCATTAACCACCCTCGACTCAGCTACTCGTTTGTTACGCTTCAACCTCGAAGAACTCGGCATAAAAAATCGCTATATCGCGACTTTGACAGCCTGCACGTTTATCTGCTTTTTCGCTTTCTATAAAATCGATGGCAAGGCCGCTGGCCTCAGCCTATGGACGCTCTTCGGCGCTACTAATCAATTGATTGCTGGCCTGGCCTTGCTCACCGCAACGGCATACTTGCGCCAACGCAAACGCACGATTTGGCCACTAGCAATTCCGGCTGTATTCATGATTGCTATGACCATGTTTGGTTTAAGCGTTAAGTTAATGAACTTCGCCCAACAAGCACAGTGGTTGTTATTCGGCCTGGCGCTGGCCTTGATGTTTATTGGTGTTGCCGTTTCAATCACCACCGTCGGCGCAATACGTAAATCGCCGAATAGCTAAATTAACTCTTAACCGGGTAAGCGGCTACAACTTTCGCTCGCAGTTGTTCAAAGCTGCCATCAGCTATTGCTGCGCGGATGAGCTTCATTAAGTTGACTAAGTAATGCAAGTTGTGATGCGCCAACATTGCGGCAGCCACCATCTCGCGTTCTTTAAGAGCCGCTCGCAACATGCCGCGTGGCATCTTCGTCAAACAAGAGTCGCACTCGCAACCTTCCATTAGCGGTCGAGTGTCGTCGGCAAAACGTGCATTATGAATATGCATCATGCCTTCGTCCGTCATGAACGAACCATAACGGCCCGAGCGAGTAGGGTACACGCAATCAAAGATATCAATGCCACGCGCCACCGACTCGACCAAGTCAAGCGGAGTACCAACGCCCATCAAGTAGCGCACCTTGTCTTTAGGCAATAGGCTCGTCGAAAAGCGCACGCCATCCATCATTGCTTGGTGACCTTCACCTACGGAAACTCCGCCGACAGCGTAACCATCGAATTCGAGTTCAATCAACTTGCTTGCGCACTCTTGGCGTAAATCTTTAAACACGCCTCCTTGAACGATGCCAAACTGCGCTTGACCACTTCCGGCTCCGCCGCGTGCCTCGTGCATCTCGCGCTGTATCTTTGCCCAGTTAATGGTGCGCTTAATCGCTACCGCCACCGAATCGCGTTCACGCGGATCGGCAGGGCATTCGTCAAGTAACATCGCTACGTCAGGGCCTAAAGATTGTTGCACTTCAAAGGCAAGTTTTGGGGTCCAGTCGACGTATGAACCGTCTACTGGGTGGCGCATTTTCACGCCTTTATCTGTTATCTTTGAAGTGGCTAAAGAGAATGCCTGGAAACCACCCGAGTCGGTGAGTATCGGTCCATCCCAAGCCATTGCTTTATGTAAGCCTCCAAGCTTGCCAATAAGTTCGGTGCCAGGTCGTGCGAACAAATGAAAACTATTGGCCAGCATCATCTCTACACCCATCGGCTTTAGAGTTTGCGGCCACGGCCCGCGCATAATGCCACGCGTCGCCACCGGCATAAACTGCGGAGTCGAAACATCGCCATGCGGCGTGTGCAAAGTACCAAGTCGTGGCGACGATGCCTCGCCTTGGTGTAAACTGAATTTGAAGCTCATTGATTAAACAGATTGGCCGTTAAAGATTCGACCTCAGCACCGGGATAGTAGTGCTGTAAAATGGTCGCATAGTCTAAGCCTTGTCTCGCTTGGCGCATGGCGCCTTCTTGACAAAATCCTATGCCATGACCGTGCCCAGAGCCAGTGATGGTAATCGACCCATCACGATTAAGAATCAAGCCGTGCCAAATCATCGATGGCAAGCCAAGGCGGGAGCGCACAAACTCGCCCGTTAAATCATGGTGGCCGTTTTCCCCTTGCAACCGCATCACTAAGCGTCGCTGAAACTTATCTTTGGACACGGTGTTCAGCGCTTGCAGAGTATCGCCTAGTTTGAATTCGGTACTTAGCTTATCGAGTCTATCCACAGGAACAGTGCGTTGCCATCGCTGGTAAACATCTCCGCATTGCGGGTCGATGCTGCCAACAAGAGCAGTGAGTTTGGTTTTACTGAAATCGGCCTCAAAAGAATTTGCCGTACCGCCGCCACAACTGCGATGGAAAAAGCTGGGCAAGATTAAACCATCTTCGCTAAGCACCAAACCACGCGTCGCATGGACGGCGTCTCTTGCCTGCTGAGTATTATGGTCGCTGCCTTTGTAAACTTGGTCGCGTGAATCACCGCGCAACTGTTTGCCTTGCTGTATCTTGAAAATGGCATAAGTGCGCGCCGCAATAGATTGCGCTTCGAGGGCGGCGCCAATGCTCGGAGTCTGGGAAGGGAGTTCACCGCAGATGACTCCGAGTACATAGTCCTCAAGCTTTAGTCGCAGATACAGATTGAGCTGTTGGTACTGATTAAGCCTGTTGCGCTCGGCTTCAATGATGAGTTCTCCGGGATAACTAAAGTAATTAAGTCGCAGGGCATCTTCGCCGTCGCAATGTAAATAAACATTGTCGCGATTAGCAGCATAAGCTCCCAATTTAGGACCGGTAATGTCGCACACCAGATTACCTTGAAAGTTGTCGCGTTCGATCAACACCTCATTGGTCTTCGAGTCGATTAATTGCCAACGACCAGATATCTCTAGAGGCAAGGCGTCATTACGTGACAGCGATTGCAATTTTACCGTAACAAACGGATTCACCACATCTGGCACCGGTGGGGCAACGGTCAGGACCTGCGCCAACAAAATAGCCAGGACGCTAAAAAGGGCTACGAAACCAACACCTAGCTTCTTACTCATGAACGTTAGCCTGTTCTATAGCGGCTTTGCCAGCAGCCGTGATGATGCGGCCTTGCGGAGTGCGTTGCATGAAGCCTTGCTGAATGAGCCATGGTTCAATAACTTCAGCAAGTGTGTCTTCAGCTTCGTTTGCTGCAACACTAAGATTCTTTAACCCCAGTGGTCGCGATTCTTCTACCAGAGCCAAAGCCTTTAGAACTTTGCGATCACTTTCTTCAAGACCATTATCATCGATGTTGAGCATCGCCAGAGTTTGTTCACAACACAGTTGATCAATCACGCCATCAAAATCAATTTGCGCCAAATCGCGCGCACGCCGCAACAAGCGATTGGCAATACGCGGAGTACCGCGTGAAAATTTCGCCAAAGTCAGCGCAGCATCTTCGTCGAGTTGTACGCCGAGCAACTTAGCCGAACGTAACAAGATCTGACAAATAGAATCGGTGTCATATGGTTGAAACGACAGGCGATGCCCAAAGCGCGAACGAAACGGTGGACTAAGCAGAGCTTCGCGAGTAGTAGCGCCCACCAAGGTAAAAGGCTGGATGTCAAGTTTCAGCAATCGCGCATGCTCGCCGCTGTCGAAAGTCCATTCAATCTGAAAGCGATCCATGGCGCCATAGAGGTATTCCTCGATTTCGACATTCATACGGTGGATTTCATCGATGAAAAGAATCGACCCAGCGGTAAGCTGACTGAGAATTCCGACCAAATCTTTGGCTCGGTTCAGTGCTGGGCCAGAAATAATCTTCAATGGGCGTTGCAGCTCGTTACCTAAAGCCAAAGCCAGCGATGTCTTCCCAAGCCCTGGTTGACCCGTGAACAGCAGATGCTCGAGAACCTCATCGCGCTGTTGACAGGCGGTAATCATCAGCTTTAAGGGGGCTAGAAGCTCTTTTTGCCCCAAAAAGTCATTGAAGTCTTTAGGGCTGAGGCTGCGTTCGTATTCACTCTCGACCATTGCGCCAACATCGGTCGAGAAGGAGGATTCTTTAGGCATGAGTAGATTCTGACGCTTCGCTGTGCGGATTTCCACTACACTGTGCGGAAACGCACTAAATAGTGGAAAAAAAATAAGTTTAGTGCCCATATTTACTAGTCATAGAGCAGAAAACATGGCATGATAATTGCCCTAAGTGGCTATGCCTCCTTAGGCAAGATAAATAACCAAGATGAATCCAAGTAAAATTACCAAAATCTTTGCTGTTGCATTAGTTGCTTCTGCTGTTTCATGTTTTAATACCGACGAAGTCAAGGGTGGCTCAGGTAGTGAAAACTCTTCAGTGATGGCCTTGACAGAAGTGACCAATGGCTTTGGTCGAATCCTGCCTTACCTCATTCCTATTGCAGACCCAGCTACTGGTGCTCCGACTGCACAGATTGTTGAAATCCGTTCACTGGAAGATTTATACAACAATCCTTCAACGGACTTGAATCCTATTTTGCCACCGGCAGCATGGCCAGTCGCAGCGGTTAACCCAGCGAACGCGCCCGGCAACCACTTCGTGGTCGTTAGCTTCACTGGCGACATCGACGAAACTTCAGTCCTTGATCCTACGGCATCAGGCCAGGCCAACAATGGTTTGACGGGCGCAATTACAGTTACGGCCTACAACAAGGCAACGGGTGAAAGCACACCAGTGAAAGGTCGCGCATTTATTAATGGTATTACTTACGCCGGCAATGGACCAACGCGAGAGCAGTGGGTGGCTAAAGCAGGATCAGCTGGAGTGACAGCACTGACTTTCGAACGCGAGGGTACCGAAGTGACTCCGGGCGTTGGTTTCCCCGGGACTTCTGACGCAGCAAGTGGTGTACCAAACGGTTCATTCGCAAGTGCGGGCAATTACATTGCAAAGAATACTTTTATGTTTGTTGCCGATGCGGACAATGACTTAAGCTCTTATGAGACGTTCGATCCGAATGTGGTTTTGCGTGTCGTAATTAAAGGCACCGAGCTCGGTGGAGTTGAAGGTGGTGTCCGTTCAACACGCGGCTTCTATCTTGAAAACGGTGGTGTAGCTACTTCAGCTGTTGCTGGCGATGATGGCGGCTCCCCTTTGCCACTGCTTGATGGCGCCGGTGGCCGTATTGTGACGAGCCCCCAAGACCTTGACATTGATGTCGCTTGTGACGAAGACATTTACTTTTCTCTAGACGAGGCTTGCCAGCCACACACGCTTGGCCCGATTCCAAGTGCTTACCCACCTTCACTCTCCAATGAGTTCACTGTCGAATTCTACCCTCAGGTACTTCCTGGCGAGCCATTACCGGGTACTACGGTTCCTTTAGCCTACTCCGTAAGTCCAGTAAGCCCGTTTAACTTCACTGAATTCGTTGTTAGTCCCGTAGTGCCTTTCCCAGGGCAAGATCCGTTCGGCGCGAGGTCAACTGTCGAAGTGGTGTACTTCCATAAATCTGCTGAAGATTTGTTCGGCAACCGCGCGACCGCGTCTCCTGACAGTTCGCTAATTTCATTCATCGTTGGCTCAGACTGCCCGGGCTTGGTCAATGCACCTGTAATGCCAGGTTCTATAATAATCGCTTCAAATGAAGGGATGAAAGTTCTCGATCTTGACGGTTTTGGTCAAGGCACGGGCGACCCAACTCACGACTTCATTCGCACGGAATATAATGTTACCTTTGACGACGACTACGGCAATATTCCAATGTCCGGCGATATTTCGAAGTTCCCGTTTAATCCAAACCTTTCACTGCAAGGAGTCTTTCCACCGCTAACGGCAGATACTACAACACTTGCTGGTGGCTCACGTGGTGTGTTTACCCTAACCCAAAATACATCTCTAGACACAGCTTTAACGTCTAGCACTTCGATGGGATCCATTACCGATGTAATGATTGGCCATCCGCTTGATCTAGCTTATAACAACTATGAATGTATTTCTGGTGGGCAAAATAATTGTGCAAGCTTGGCTTTCCAAACAATTCCAGGAAGCACAACGGGGGGGCGCGGTAACAATATTACTAACGCACCGCATCCAAACCCACCACGCTTAGAGTTATCTCCATCTTGCTACTCGCCATTGATCCAGGCTGAAGAGCCAACGTTGATGGGTGGTGTAAGCACACTGGCGCCAGGAAACGCCTTTGGTAATCCAGCGACCGGCCAAAAGCCTTCAGGCTTGCTTACAGAATCGCTTAGCTACGGTGGCTTCTGGGGACCGGCTCCAGCTCAAACGGTATGTCCAACATTCGTGTTGCGCCAACAGATTGGTCACTTCTTGTTTTTGCTCGATGAGACCAATTCCGATATTGTGGTCCTTAACTCGAACCGTATGTCCATTATCAAACGTGTTCCAGTAGTGAGCCCACGCGACTTAGCGATCTCGCCAGACTTAAACATTCTCGCTGTTTCAAACAACAGTGCTTCAACGGTTACTTTTATTGATACCGATCCGTTCTCGCCGACTTTCCTTGAAGTAATCAAGGTGGTAAGTTTGGTTGATAGTAACAATCGTCGTGCACTTGGTCCGACTGAAATGGTATGGCAGGGCGACGGTGAAGATGTGCTAGTAATATGTGATCGTTCAGGTTCATTGGCCCTGGTATCAGGCAACGGACTCGAAGTCCGTAAGATCATCTCTGGCGTTGCTAGCCCGAAATTGTTGGCTGTGACCGATCGTAGCTCATCTGTCTACACGACAGGACTGTATTATGCCTATGTCGTTTCAGAAACGGGTAGCATGAAGATTTTTGAATCCGGCCCAGATGGTTTGCAAGGTATTGGTTACGACGAGTTCATCGGCGAACCTTTGCTAGATGGTCGCAGTGGTTTCGAGAATCCAAGTGCGGTGTTGATTAATCCCGGTTCAACCAAACACTCGGTGTTTGTCGCATATGCGCCAACGACTGGCGCAACCATTGATGACATTTGGTTAGATTCATCGCCTACGGGTCCATTGACCATTCGCTTGGCTCCTGGCGTTGTGAGTGATCCAAGTCGTCGCGGTAAAGAATGGCTAATGATTAAGCAATACAAAAATGTGTTCTCTTCGTCTTCAATCCGCGATTTAGCTGTCGATGACCTAAATAACTTCGGTTCGATTTCAACGACATACTCCGTGTTTGGTGGTGGCAATCTCGTGCACCATAGCTCA
>Ga0233427_10005201_pt1 | contig 10454 bp, 7 predicted proteins | sample SI_118_April2016_5_FD_179885 | JGI IMG/M metagenome (GOLD analysis project Ga0233427, IMG submission 179885) | Seawater microbial communities from Saanich Inlet, British Columbia, Canada - SI_118_April2016_100_MG | ecosystem: Environmental > Aquatic > Marine > Inlet | place: Canada: British...
TTTAGCGTTTGGCCCAGATGGTTACTTATATGCAGGCTCATATAGTGGTTATGAAATAAACATTTGGAACGTCCAATCGAAAGAAAAACATGCGTTTATGAGAAATACAGGTCGAGTGAGAGCTTTAGCTTTTGGTCCAAATGGTCTTCTATATGCTGGTAACGTTCAAAATCAATTTGTCAGAATATTTGATCCAAAAACATTAGGCGAAGTTGGCAAAATCTTAAACGCCGGCCGTATTGTTGGATTAGCTTTTGGTTCAGATGGTCTTTTATATATTGGCAATGGACCTTATTCACCCTCTATATTTGTTTATAAGATTAAAACACCAGCAGAAGCATTGATTGCTGGCGGACATTGGAAAAATTTTGATTGTAATGATTGCCGAATTGGTGGTATACACAATGGGTACAGTTCAGTTTTAGTGTTTAGAAATAAAAAAACCGGTCAAGAATCTCTAGTCACTATTAATTTAACTCTTAGAGCCAAAAATGAATATGGCAAAAAACGTCAATTTAAAAAGAAAGATTATCATGGAGGTAACTTTAATCTAGATAAAACAGATCGATATAAGAGAGATACATTTTCATCATCAGTGTTAGTGAGGAATCTGATGTTATGAATAACTTAAATTTAAAAAATAATCAACCTGGATTTATTATTGTTGTGACATTAATTTTAATGCTAGTAATGACAACAATGGGTGTTGGTCTATACTATTCAAGTAAGCAAGCAGCAAAAGAAGTCATCTCAAATGTAGATAAAAGAAGTTATTTATTTAATGCAGAGAGCTGTCTAACTGAGGCAATTCATTGGCTCGAAATTAATTACAATAGTTGTAGTATTGGTTCAATTTGTAAAACTATTGATACTAATAATGGTATGAATAAATGGGATATTGGTGAGGAAAATAAAAGAAAAAAACAAATGGAGTTTCAGGGTTATAAATGCCAGATTCAAAAAATGAAAGTCAAAGATCTTAACGATGGTGACGGCGGTGGTGAGGGTTTTGATGTAGGTCAAGGTGATAACTATGAGTCTGAAGATACTATTAAACAGCATTACTTTAAAATCAACTCTAATGGCTTTGATGTTGGAGGAAATGATAAAACTTCAATAGAGGTGATTCTTTCAATAATATTGTAAAAAAGGATTTATTTATGAAAAGATATATTTATTTAATTTTTCTACTGCAATTTCTCTTAATAGCTAGTGCACATGCGAGATGTAATTTAGAGTTGTTTCGTTTTGATTCAAGTTATGAGGAAATACAGAATCAACTCGGAGATATTCCAATTATCAGTGCCTCAACACCAGACAGGCTGTTTGTGCCAGGAGAGATGGTGTGTAAGAGCGAAAAAATATTTGAAGGAGCGCCGGTCTTCTTTATATTCCTCAAAGACAAACTGGTGAGGATGGAAGTCATCCGTTACAACTTCGGTGAAGGTGAACCCTCTTTGATTGTATGGGCTGAATCTATTTACGGTGAAATAGAGAAAAAGCCTAAAAGTTTTTATGATTCCAAGCCCAACGCCAATTGGTACTGGGATCAGTCCAGTGCATTAATTCAGTATGCCGTTGAGAGTGATGAGTCTGGCTTCGCTGAGTCTGTCGTTATTGAATCGAAAAGACACGGAAAATTATTTGAAGAGCAAGCAATAAAAGAGGAGGCCAATAGTAATTAGGGAATAAGTTATGAGGATACTGTTCAGAATACTACTACTTTTACTGGTAACCACTAGCGTTGTTGCAAAATCGCCACCACCAGGCATAGGCTCAGACCTGCCAGCAAACATTCTGCTTATGCTGGATGTTTCATCTAGTATGAATCAAGGTGCTTCAGCTAGCCCTTTATCTACCCCTCTAGATGTCGCTGTAGACTCTAAAGGCAATATCTTTGTGTCCCAGATTGGACACCATTTAGTGAAAAAGTTTGACAGTAATGGTAATTTCCTTAAATCATGGGGTGGCTGGGGAACTAGCAATGGAAAGTTTAGATACGCACTAAGAATTGCTACTGACGCGAATGACAATGTCTATGTAACGGATTATTATAATAATCGCATTCAAAAATTTGATAATGACGGCAACTTTATACGTATTTATACTGCATCAGGAAGACTTTCTCGTCCAGATTCACTTGAAGTTGATAAATCAACTGGAAATATTTACTCATCAAAAAATAACCAATACGTTGTTATGCAAAACCAAGAAGGTAATTTTATAAAAGAAATGAATAACTATTCGATAAGTGGTTATTACTACTATCCATTTGGTTTATCAGTCCACGAGGGCTATCTTTATATTGCTAATGCATATAGACATAGTTGGACTAAAATGTCAAAAAGTTTGGATGGAGCAGCTAATTTTTTGTCGGCAACTTCAGGTTGGGCATGGGACGTCAAGGTATCAGATAGCGGCGTCTATGTTGCAAATTATAATACTAACCAGATTCAAAAGTTTTCCCATGACGGCACCTTGATAAAGTCATGGGGCACTGTTGGTGTTTGTGCAGGAAATAGCTGTCTCTACCACCCCGCAGGACTCAGTATTGGTCCTGATGGCAATGTTTTTGTTAATGACCGACACAACCATGCCATTAAAAAATTCGATACAGATGGGAACTTTATTTCCTTTATTGGAGGTAAAACCAGATTAGATGTTGCAAAGGAGTCAATTAAATGGATTGTTTCAAATACTGAGCTCAATAAGGGGGCAAACTTTGGATTGATGATTTGGGATGCTTCTGCAAGAATTGTTGTAGATGTTAAAGCTTCTGGTGCACAGGAAATTTATAACATGGTTGACGGGATTACTGCAAACTGTCCATTCGCTAGTTGTACGGATATTGGCAAAGCAATGCTATTAGCCCAGAGAACAGTTGCCAAATACAAAAATTGGTACCCTGGAGCCGCCAAATGTCAGAATACAACGCTTGTTGTTCTTACTGATGGAGCTTTTAGAGATAATCATGCATATTACGGTAAATTAAGGGCAAAAGAGTTATTCACTAAACAGAACATTAAAACTTTTGTTATTTCAATGCGTTCAGATGTATTAGGACAACACAAGGATTTAGCCGAGGCCGGAGGCACTTATTCAAATGATGGTGACGATAGCAACGATTATTCCCCTGTTGCAGCGCTCCATAAACAAAAAATCATTGATGCATTACTCGAATTTGTGCGTTTGGCAGTTGATAGTAATAGATCGACTTTCACAAAACCAGTACTCAAGCAGGAGTCTGAGTCAGAGGACTATGTATACCAGTCCACCTTTACCTATCAAAAGAGTCATCAATGGCAAGGAGATTTAAAGAAGTATCGACTCCTCAAGGGTGTTCCAAAGGATGACCCTGAATGGGATGCAGCGGAAAAATTAAATGCCAGGAATGCATCAAATAGACAGGTATGGACTATTGCTAGTGACTTTGATGTCACCACAAGTCTTAATAACTTTGTCAGTGGCAATGCCGATAAACTGAAGTATCTGCTCTGGGAAAATGCTCCGATCGAGCCTACAGATGCTCAGGCACAGGATTTGATTAACTTTATACGTGGCGTTGATTCCTACAATGAAGTGACAGTAGCTGATGAGAAAAAAGACAAACTGGTGAGTGGAGAGAGATGGAAACTAGGAGACATATATCACTCTGAGTTAAAGCTTATCGGCGCTCCATCTGCCAAGGTGTCTGATGATAATGTCAATACTGAGGCCTATTATAGGTTTAACAAACGATACAATGATTTTGTTAACGGTAATAGCTGTGGTAGTTCATGCAAGGATCGAAAACAGGTCATCTATGTTGGCGCTAACGATGGACTTTTGCATGCATTTGATTCCAAAAATGGCAACGAATTGTGGGCATTCTTGCCGCCTATGCTGCTATCCAAAATGAGAACAGCAATTTCAAGTAAGAATGCCCAGAGCGTTTCAATTTATGGTGTCGATGGTTCCCCAATTATTAAAGATATTTATTACAACAATAGATGGCGTACAGTTCTGTTGGCGGGTATTGGGAGGGGTGGTCGTGGCTATTTTGCACTCGATGTTACTGACCCCAATAAGCCATCATTCTTGTTTGCATTTAGTAATGATCTTATCAACAATATAGTGTCTCATTGGGATTCAACTGGCCATAAAACAGATTTGGGATATGCTGGAGGTGTTGACTCTGAGTATGCCTATTCGAAAATTGGTGACGCAACATCTACCCCACAGATTGTTCTTATTCCATACCAAGGCAAACAAAAATGGGTGGCGGTATTTGGTGCTGGATTCAATGCCGGTGTTAATTCAACATACGGTTCAGCGATATATGTTGCAGATCTGGAAAACAATGGAAAGGTCTTAAAGCGTATTGATATCCCTGACATTAATAATAACGATATTGCAAATTCAATACCAGCGCCAGTGGTTGCTATTACGCCAGACAGTGCTAGTAGTGCAAACTATAAAGGGGCGTTGATTTACTTTGCTGATCTGGAAGGTAGTTTATGGAAATTAAATCTGACAAATCAAGGCACCTTGTTTGATATAGAACAGATTTTTAAGGCCGACTCAACCTTTGATAATGATCGTTTGGAGTCTTTTCAGGTGACCGCATCAATTGGTAGCGATAACAATTTATGGCTCTATTACGGAACCGGTAATCAGCAAAAAATTCAAAGAATATCCAACAATATTGAAAATAGAATTTATGGCATCAAAGATACTAATTTTCCACAATTTAAGGCGGTCAACAAAGCTGCCACGATCAGTCAACTCAAAGATACCACTAAAAGTGGCGCTGTATGTCCAACCGACGCTGATTCAGGGTGGTACTTCAAGCTAGATCAAAATGAAAGAATTACAGGTCAAATAGCTGTCCACAATGAAACGATTTTTGCCTCTAGATATATCCCAAATACAATCGATCTTTGTAAGGCTGGTAATGCATCTCTTTCAGAACATGGCTATATTTGTGGCAATGAAGAAAGAGAAACCGATTTGGGTGGGGGTATCGCTACGGGCGCTGTTATTTTCAAAGACAAGGTTTATATAGCTATTACTGGGGACGAATCTGGAACCATCAAGGATGGCGATGAAGAGATTGGCGAGAGAAAGAAAAATTTGATTGTATTGACGCCAAAAACTAAAGCAGAGGAAAAGAAGAAAACGGGTGTAATTACTCAAGAGTCATGGCGAGAGATTTTTTAGAGTTAAAGTTATTCTGGTAATTATTAGTATCAGTTTGACTTATAATTGATCCAATAACCATATTGTTAGTCACGTTGTTTAAATATTCTGATAGGAATAAATGTTTAAAAAACTAATTAAAGTAATTTTAAATTACCTAAGCAAACTCACTGTTGAGCAAGAGGAAGTGGTTGGCGTAGATATAGCGCCAGGCTGTATAAGAGTTGCACAGTTAGAGTCTAGCAAGAAAAAATGGACACTCACTAAGCTTGGATATAAATATATAGATGGAGCTTCACTTGCTAATGTTAGTGTAAACCCTGAGCTTTATGTTAACAAGCTTCAGCAGCTACTAACATCGAGCAAAATTAAAACAAAAAGTGCTGCAGTATCGATTCCTGTAAGTAGCGCAATCATTAAAGTGGTCGATCTACCACTGATGACCGATGAAGAACTCAAGGAAGCGGTTGCTACCGATTCGCTATGGGAAAATTCAGTTCAATTGGCTGATAATCTTGAAGAGTATTCTATTTTTTGGCAAGTATTAAAGCGTGACACTGCTGAAAATCAAATGAATATATTGTTTGTAGCCTCTAAATTGGATGATATTGATTACTATCTTGATATTATCAGACAGTCGGGGCTGAATCCAGTTGTGGTAGATGTGCGCTGTTTTGCAACTCGTAATGCTTTAGCACTGAGAACTGACTTAGGTAAAGATAATTCACCAGTTGCAATTGTTGAGTTTGGTGCATTTGAGAATTACCTTTTGATTCTTCATCAGGATTCACCATTTATTTCTGACATCTATATATCTGAGAAGGACCGTAATTCATTGATGGACCCTGAAGCTAGTGAAGAGTTATTAAAGAGTATTAGTGGGCGTTTTGCAATGCAAATTTCACAAATGATTTCTTCTTACCAATCAAAATACAAAATAAAAGGGATTGGCTCTTTGTTGTTATCCTCAACAATGCCTGTTATTGATCGAATTTTGGTACATTTTAACGAAGCGATGCCAGATATTGAAGTTGAAGTTTTTAATCCATTAATCAACGTTACGATACCTGAGAACTTAGTTGAAAAATCTTCCGCTGAGCTTAATAGCTCAATATTCTCAGCTGCCTTAGGACTAGCTACAAGAAAATTAGATGTCTTTGGCTATTATGAATATGTAACAGGTACAAATAATATTAACCTACTGCCTAATAGAGAAAATGTAAAAAACCAGGAAAAAATGAAATTCTTGTCACGTTGGGGTATTGTGATATTTGTCATTATTGCTATTGCTTTAGGTGTATGGAACTTTTTAATTAGTGAGAAGGAGGTTGAGAGAGTAGACAAACTGTTGGTTGAATATAACCTTCTTGAGGGCATAAAAAATGAAAGACAAATGACCTTGACAGACCTTAACATCAAAAAAAATTCATTAGAGGGAACCCTAAAAGCTACCAATAATATGACTTCAAATCAGGGTTTTATGTATTCAGTATTGTTAGGGCTAAATACTGCAGTACCAAATCAGCGTTTAAAGTTAACCAAAATAGAATACGAAGGCGGTGAAGAATTGATAGTGTTCGGATTGTCCACTAACGATGGCAATATTTTAAAGTTTATTGACAACTTAACAAAGGTAGAAGTGATAGATAAAGCTTCATTGGTAACAATGTCAGTTGAAACCATTTCTGAACAGACCCTTAAGTCATTCACTATTAAGTGTACTTTAGCTTCTCAGAAAACTATTGATAGTAGAGGGGAGACAGATGGCAATTGATATGAATGTTGATGTTGGAGAGATGATAAAGGGACTGTTTTCTAAGAAAACTTCACAAGGAGAAGCTAAAGCCCCTCAAAATCCGTATGTCAAAACTGTGATTTCAATCGTTACAGTCTTAATATTGATTGCTTCATATATTTATTTTATCTATTTGCCGACCCAGGAAGAATTAAGAATAAACAATGAAAAACTATCTCAAATAGAAATTTTAAGATCTGAAGTAACTATCTTGGAAAATCGTATTGTCAAAGCTAAAGTAGATTTAGATGAGGCTGAAAAAGAATATGAAAGGCGTACTACATTATTTCATACTGGCCAAGAAATAGAGGACTTGTATGGCCATATTAGTATGTTGGCGATGAAAAATCAGTTAATGGTAACAAAAATAGAGAAAGGGGTTGAAAATCCGATTTTTGATGAAGCACAGTCTTCAATATGTGATCGGAATTTGTCCAACACTGAGAATTCAGATGATTTTAATATGCAAGAATCACCACAACTTAAAAAAGTGGCGTATTATGAATTTTTAGTAGATCTTGAAATTAGCGGAAAATACAAAAATTACACTAATTATAGAAATGGTTTGGCTAAGCTCAAGAAAATTATTAATATTATGAGAGAATCAATTATTGTCTTGGAGTCTGAAACTCGAAGAGGCGATGTTAAGGTATCGAGTTCTATAGCGACGTATCGCCTTCCAGCGAATGAATCTGAACAATGTATTCAATCTGAACAGGGGTTTTGATATGAAAATCAAGCTAGTATTATTTGTATTTTGGATGATACTTTCAATTCCTATTGTGGGTACTTCTGTTGCAGATGATAATTTATTTGGTTCACTTATTACTGACACAGAGACAGTCGTTAGTGCAATAGATGCACCAGCACCTGATGTTATAGACAAAAGTGTTCACCCCTTACTACAGCACCCTGTAAAAAACTATATTTTGATGGGTATTGTAATTTCAAAAACAGTAAAAATTGGTCTAATTAGAGCAAACAACGGTGAAGAGTACTTTGTCAGAGTGGGCGATCTATTAGGCAACGCTGAGGGCACAATAACCGTCATCAATGGTATAGGAGTAGAGGTAACTGAAGAAAATAAGGTGGTTTCTTTACCAGTTAGAAATAGGAGTGCAAGTAATGAAAGTGCGCAATAGTATATTTTTCTTAACTTTAATGACAGTTTTTTTGTCATCTTGTAGTACTACAGCAATAGATATAGATAAAACCGCTTTATTAGAGCCTGAGAGTTTTATCGCTGAAAGAAAAGATGCTATTGAACAAACGGTTGCGCTTGGTCCTCAAATCATAGTTGATTTGGAACAACAACAACAGATAAAAGACAATGAAAGAAGAGAAATCAACAAAGAAGAAAGAAAAAATAACATTGATGTTTCAAGTGATCAAAATGGAACTTTCCCAGTAACGGTTAATTTTGAAAATATCACTATTCAAGATATGGCAGTAATGTTTTCAGAAATCACTGGTAGAAATATTTTGATAGGGGAAGAGGTTGATGGAAAAGTAACCGCTAAACTTACCAACGTACCTTGGGATAAAGCACTCGATTCTATTTTGAAAATAAAGAAACTAACTAAATATGTTGATGAAGAGGCGAACATCATTCGTATCCATAGTCAGGAAGTATTGGTAGCACAGGAAGAGTACGATTTAAAACGCATCAATGATTTACAAAAAACAAGAGATGCTCAGCGAGCAATTGAGCCAATTTATACTGAAATTTTTCGTTTATATTACACCAAGGCAAGCGATGTAAGTGCTGAAATTTCAAGCGTTATGGGCTCAAGTGCTGAAGAAGGTGAATCGTCTTTAGATCAACAAGTTCAAATTACTATTGATCAAAGACTTAATTCTTTGATTATCAAGGCAACAAAACCCGAATTAGATCTTATCTCTCGATTAATTGGAGAAGTAGATGTGCGTACAAAGCAAATCCTAATTGAGGCCTTTATAGTTGAGGCGACAGACGATTTTGGTAAGGAATTAGGTGCAAAATTTGGTCTCGATACCCCTAATATTAAGCATGTATTTGGCGCTGGTGGTGATAAGTATACTACTGCAGCTGCTGGAGTTGCAGGTTCTCAGTCTGACACACCAGGCGTTCTAACGCTCGGTGATACGACCGGCTTGATAGCCAATAATGCAGTTTCTGGTGCGCTAGGTGGAATAGGTTTTATTCTTGGAACTTCTTCTGCAAATTTAAAGTTTGAATTATCTGCTTCTGAAAAAGATGGTATTACTAAAGTACTATCTAACCCAAGAGTGTTCACTCTTGATGGTCAAGAGGCTGTCATTATACAGGGCGAAGAGATACCATACAAGACTGAAGCTGAGGGTGGTGGAACTGATATTCAGTTCAAAGAGGCTGGAGTCAAGCTAACCGTTACACCAACCATTGTGGGTGATGGCAACATTATTCTAGCAGTTAAAGTTGAAAAGAAGACGGCCAAATCTGATGAAGCTAATCCGCCTATTACGACTCGTGAAATTACCACCAAATTGTTGATAAGAGACAATACTATAGTTGTAATTGGTGGTGTCTTTACTCAGGAAACCATCGATGCAACCAATAAAGTTCCATTTTTTGGTGATTTGCCTTTCGTTGGAAAATTGTTCCGTTACGAAAAAGGTTCTGATGTTCGCAAAGAACTTCTTGTTTTCTTAGCACCTCGAATTATATAAATACTGTTATGTCTTTAGGTGTCCCTATAGATTCAGCTGAACAAATAGCCACTTTGATACTCAGTCTTGGGTTGATTAATGAAGATCAATTTAATTCTGCAACAGTTTCAAGTATTGAAGGGGATAAATGTTTAGTAGAAACTCTTATTGATTTTGGTTTTACAGATGAAAAAATTATCCGAAATGCACTTTCTGGAAGTTATGAATTGGAGTGTATAGATGAGCTTACTTCAGAATATTTTGAATTAAGTTCTTCGGGACTATTATCCGAAAAATACATTACCGATAATAGAGTCGCACCAATCCGATTTAGTGAAGATGGTTTGGATGTAGTGATTTCTGAACCTGCAGCTCTAAATCAACTTCAAAGTATTGCTTTATTGATTGATAAAAAAATAAACCCCTTCCTGGTTACTTTTAGTCAAATTCGAGAAATTTTAGATAGTTTTAACTCAGAAAATTCATCAATATCTTTATCCGAAAAGGCTAGTAAAAATGGTGTAATTAAACCTAATAATAATTCCACTAAAGCAAAAATACAGTCAACTCAAGCAAAAACTCAAGCAAAAGCACTTTCTAAAGGAAAAGAGTTTTCAGTTGCTGTAGATTTTATTGATAAAAGCCTTAAAAATGCAATCAATGAAGGCGTAAGTGATATCCATATTGAGATTTTTAGAGACTCTGCTAGTATGCGTTGGCGTCTAGATGGTGTATTGATGGAGCAAGAAGGAGTGTCAAAAATACTATTTGAAAATTATTCAAAAATAGTTACTAGAATTAAAATTATGGCCAA
>Ga0233427_10005204_pt1 | contig 10447 bp, 7 predicted proteins | sample SI_118_April2016_5_FD_179885 | JGI IMG/M metagenome (GOLD analysis project Ga0233427, IMG submission 179885) | Seawater microbial communities from Saanich Inlet, British Columbia, Canada - SI_118_April2016_100_MG | ecosystem: Environmental > Aquatic > Marine > Inlet | place: Canada: British...
GGCACGCCGGGAATACGCGCCGCCTGCCCCAGGGTTGCCGGCCGTGCAGCCATCAGTTTTTCGCGCATCTCATTCGACAGCCCCCCGATCGCTCCGTAATCGATCGATTCGGGCAGCACCAGGCCCTCGTCACGACGGAAGGCCGCAACATCGGCCTCCATGCGCCCGATATAGCCGGCGTACCGCCCGGCAATCTCGACCTGTTCCATGGCATGGCACGGCCAGCCCGCGATTTCGGGCCACAGGCCCGCCAGCCGCTCGGGCGTGGCACCGGGATAAGCAAAGAAATCGATCAGGCTGCGTCGGCGTCCGTCGTGATTGACGACCAGGCCGACACCACCGGCTTGCACAGGGGTTGCCGTCAGTTCCCCGGCACGGGCCATGGCAACCGCGACCTCCCTGCTCCGGCGCTCGAACGCGCCAGCGCGCTCCTGCCCGATACAGCCGATTTCGAGCCCCTTGCCGGTCAGGCGCAGATCAGCATTGTCGGCGCGCAACATCAGGCGGTATTCCGCCCGGCTGGTGAACATGCGGTAGGGCTCTTCGGTCCCGCGCGTCACGAGATCATCGATCATCACGCCCAGATAGGCCTCGGCCCGGTCGAAGGTAACGCCCTGGCCGCCACCGGCACGGCGCGCGGCGTTGATTCCCGCGACAAGCCCCTGGCCTGCCGCCTCCTCGTAGCCGGTCGTACCGTTGATCTGGCCGGCGAGGAAAAGCCCTGGAATCCGGCGGGTCTCGAGCGTGTGCTGGAGCTCCCGCGGATCGACGAAGTCATACTCGATGGCATAACCGTGGCGTTCGATTACAGCGTTTCCCAGGCCCGGAATGGTCGCCACCAGAGCTTCCTGCACGTCGCGTGGCAATGAGGTCGAGATCCCGTTGGGATAGACCGTGTCGGTCTCCAGCCCCTCGGGTTCAAGGAAGATCTGGTGTCCCGGCTTTTCGGCAAAGCGCACGACTTTGTCTTCGATCGAAGGACAATAACGCGGGCCCGTGCCGTCGATCTGACCGCAATAGATCGGCGCACGGTCCAGATTGGCCCGAATGATGGCGTGGGTCTCTTGGGTCGTCTTGGTGATGTGACAGGGCACCTGGGGCACCGTGATGCGATCGGTCAGCGTCGAAAACGGCACCGGCGGATCGTCGCTGGGCTGGATCTGGCAGGCCGTCCAGTCAATCGTGCGGCCATCAAGGCGCGGCGGTGTGCCCGTCTTGAGGCGCCCCAGGGCAAAACCCAGCCGTTCGAGCGTACGTGCCAGACCGACCGCCGGGGCGTCACCGATACGGCCAGCCTCCCAGGTCTCGAGGCCCATATGGATGACGCCGCGCAGAAAAGTACCGGTGGTGATCACCACCGCCCTGCAGGGCAATTTGCGACCATCGGACAGGACCAGGCCTTCGACCTCGCCGCCCTCGCCCAAAACAAGATCGTCAGCCTCGCCCTCGATGATCGACAGATCAGCCTGCTCTGCCAGCAAATCCTGCACGGCAGCGGCGTAAAGCATCCGGTCGGCCTGGGCACGCGGGCCGCGCACCGCCGGTCCCTTGCTCGCATTAAGCATACGGAACTGGATGCCGGATCTATCGATCGCCCGGGCCATGATGCCGTCGAGGGCATCGACCTCGCGCACCAGATGGCCCTTGCCGAGCCCGCCGATCGCCGGATTGCACGACATCGCCCCGATCGTTGCGGCCTTGTGCGTCACCAGAGCCGTCCTGGCGCCACAGCGCGCAGCAGCGGCCGCGGCATCGGTGCCGGCATGGCCGCCACCGACCACGATGACGTCAAAGCTGTCGCTGTTGTTCATGGCGCGGAATGTAGGGATGCGACCCCCCCGGGTCAAAGCAAGATCGAGCGATGTTTCACGTGAAACATCGGCCGCCCGTCATTTTCCGATGCAGAACTCCCGGAAGATGACATCAAGCACGTCTTCGATATCGACCCGCCCGGTGATCCGGCCCAGCGCGACCGTCGCCAAACGAAGGTCTTCGGCGACGAGAGCCGCCTCCTGGCCTTCCAGCGCCCGTCCCAGCGCCGCGACCGTCTGCTCGAGCCCTGCACGATGGCGCTGGCGCGTGGGGCCGCTCGAAGCGCCCTCCCAGGCCGCCTCAAACGCTGCCGCCATCGCCGAGATCAGACCATCCAGTCCTTCCCCGGTCGTATTCGACAGAAAAACCGTCATGTCGCCGTCAGGCAGGGGCGCGAGATCGGCCTTGGTCGCAATCAACAACGCGCGGTCTCCCGTGTGGTTCGCGACGGCTGCACGGGTTTCATCCCAGCGCGTCGCATCGACCAGCAGGAGGCAAAGATCAGCCGCTTCGGCGCGTTGCCGCGCCCTTCGAATGCCTTCCAACTCCACCGTCCCGCCGGTTTCACGCAAACCGGCGGTATCGGCCAGTGTCACGGCAAATCCGGCGATTTCGAGGGTGACCTCGACCACATCCCGCGTCGTTCCGGCTTCTTCAGAGACAATCGCGGCATCGCGGCGGGCAAGCTGGTTCAGCAGGCTCGACTTGCCGACATTGGGCGCACCCAGGATCACGACCTGCAGACCCTCGCGCAGACGCTCTCCCCTGCGTTCATCGGCCAGATGGTCCGTGATCTGATCGCGCAGTGCCCCGACGGCCTCGCTGAACTGTGCCAGGACATCCTTGGGCAGCTCTTCATCGGCAAAATCGATCACCGCCTCGGTCCGTGCCATCAGACCGATCAGGCGCTCGCGCCAACCGTCGTAAAGATCGGCCAGACTGCCCGACATCTGTTCGAGCGCCTGATCGCGCTGGCGCGGGCTATGGGCATCGACCAGGTCGGCGACCGCTTCTGCAGCGGTAAGGTCGAGCTTGGCGTTGACCACGGCACGGCGGGTGAATTCGCCCGGTTCGGCAGGACGCAGGCCGGCCAGCCTGGCCAGGGCATCAAGCAGACCCGAGACCACTGCCCTGCCGCCATGGACATGAAACTCCGCCAGATCCTCGCCGGTTTCGCTACCGGGGCCGGGTAACCACAGAACGAGCGCCTGATCGAGCACAGCTTCGGTTTCGGGATCACGCAGGGTTCTGAGCGCCGCACTGCGCGCATCGGGCAAATGGCGGCCCGTCAACGTTCGGATCGCCAGACCCGCAGCCGGGCCCGAGACCCGGATCACCGCGATCGCGGCCCGGCCCGGCGCCGAAGAAAGCGCAAAGATCGTCACCGGAAGGGCCGGTGTTTCACGTGAAACATCGCCTCAGAACCCGCACAGCCGGGCCAAAAACCGTCACGCACCATCCTTGCCCGTGGGGTCGGCCATCTTGCTCCAGAACTTCATCATCTGGTCCATGCCGTCCCCCGATGCGCCCATCCAGGACTTGAGCGTGGCATCGGTGTCAAAGGCCCCGGCGGCTTCGGTCATGCGGGCCCTGAGATCGGCCATGATCTCATCCTGGAGCGGCTTGACATCGGGCATGCCCAGAAGGCTTCTGGCCTCCTCGGGCGTGCAGTCGATCTCGATCGTGACCTTCATGGAAAGTCCCTACTGTTCTTGGGGTTGAGATTGTCATCCCGGACCGTCAGGTTACGGGCTCATCCCCCCCTGAAGCAACGCCCGGCGGGCCATCCATGGATTTCCGACGCAACAATCTCGACCAGGAGACCAGTCCCTATCTCCACCAGCATCGGGACAATCCGGTCCACTGGCAGCCCTGGGGCCCCGATGTGCTGGCCCATGCGCGGGAAAACGACAAACCGATCATGCTCTCGGTCGGTTATGCCGCCTGCCACTGGTGCCACGTCATGGCTCATGAAAGTTTCGAGAATCAGGCGATCGCCGACGTGATGAACGAGCTTTTCGTCAACATCAAGGTCGACCGCGAGGAACGCCCTGATATCGATACGATCTATCAGAGCGCGTTGCAGCTTCTGGGCCAGCAGGGCGGCTGGCCACTGACCATGTTCCTGACGTCCCAGGGCGAGCCGTTCTGGGGCGGGACCTATTTTCCCGCCACACCCAAATATGGCCGCCCCGGCTTCACCGATGTCCTGGTTGCGGTCGAAAACACCTTCCGCAACGGCAAGGACAAGATCGAGCAGAACAGGCTTGCGATCCAGGAGGCGCTGACCCGGCTTTCGGACAAACAACCCGGCGACGCCCTGCCCGATGACCTGGCAGACCGGACCGCCGAACAGCTGATGCAGGCGGTCGACATGCGTTACGGCGGGATCGGCCAGGCGCCGAAGTTTCCCCATGTGCCCGACCTCGACCTGCTCTGGCGCGCCCACCGCCGGGGTCACGGCGACAGCTTCGGGCGCGCCGTGCTGACTTCCGCCGACGCCATGGCCGAGGGCGGGATCTATGATCATCTCGGTGGCGGCTGGGCGCGCTATTCTGTCGACCAGATCTGGCTGGTGCCCCATTTCGAAAAGATGCTCTACGACAACAGCCAGTTGATCGAGCACTACACCAGGCTGTGGCTGGGCACCGGGCGCGATCTCTACCGCCGCCGTGTCGATGAAACGATCGGCTGGCTGATCCGCGAGATGACCACGGCCGACGGCGCCTTTTGCTCCAGTCTCGATGCCGATTCCGACGACGGCACGGGCCATTCGGAGGAAGGCGCCTTTTATGTCTGGAACGAAGCCGAGATCGATGAGGCCCTGGGCGAAGATTCCGAATTGTTCAAGGAACATTACGGCGTCTCAGTCGAAGGCAACTGGGAAGGCAAAACGATCCTGAACCGGCTCGCTAAAGGCGAACCCGATGCCGCAACGGAGGCCCGTCTCGCCGTGCTGCGCGCCCAGTTGCTCGAGATACGCGCTCCCCGGCACCGACCCGGACTCGACGACAAGGTCCTGGCCGACTGGAACGGCCTGATGATCCGTGCGCTCGCCCGTGCCGGTGCGGCTTTCTCTAAGCCTGAGTGGGTCACCATGGCACGGCGCGCCTTCGACCATATCGTCGCGACCATGACCGATGGCGACCGGCTGAAACACAGCGCCCGCGATGGCCGCGTGCTCGACGTCGCCATGCTCGACGACTACAGCCACATGGCCGATGCCGCACTGGCTCTCCACGAGGTCACCGGCGATGCGACGCTTATCGAAAATGCTCGCGCGTGGGTTGCAACCGCATTGGCCCACTATTGGGATGACCGGGCCGGCGGTTTTTTCTTCACCGCCGACAATGCCGAAGCGCTGATCGTGCGTACCAAGACCGCACTCGACAACGCCACGCCATCAGGCAACGGCACCATGGTCAGCGTGCTTTCCCGTCTCTGGCACCTGACCGGCGAAGACACCTATCGGGCACACGCGCAAGCCATCGGCACCACCTTCTCCCAGGATGTCCTCGCCAATCCCATGGCCCATGCCGTTTTGATCAGTAATCTTGATTTACTCAATCGTGTCATGCAGGTTGTGATTGTGGGATCAAGAGGTGAACAAATGACCGATGCCATGCTGAGCGAAGTCTGGCAAGCCGGACGCCAGGACACCGTCGTGAGCGTGATCACCTCCGGCGAAACCCTTCCCGATGGCCATCCGGCGACCGGCAAGGGCCAGGTCGACGGCCTTGCCACCGCCTATGTCTGCGAAGGACCAGTTTGTTCGCTGCCCGTGACGGCCGCCGAACCCCTCGCTACCCTTCTGGCGCCTGGTGGATAGTCGCAACGCAATTTCAAGACTGGCGCAGCGGCCCCTGTGCGATGCAGAATCGGGCCAACAGACCAAGGAGATCAGGCCATGGCGACAGCAATACGCATGCATGCGGCCGGCGGGCCGGAAGTCCTCAGGGTTGAGGAGGTCGCAGTCGGCGATCCCGGTCCGGGCGAGGTCCTGATCGGCCATAGCGCGGTCGGGCTGAACTTCATCGATACCTATCAGCGCTCCGGGCTTTATCCGATGGCGCTTCCTGCAACGCTGGGCATGGAAGCGGCCGGCGTGGTCGAAGTCCTAGGCGATGGCGTCAATGGGATTGAGGTCGGCGATCGCGTCGCCTATCCAATGACCGGCGGGGCCTATTGCACGGAGCGCACGATTCCGGCCGACAAGGTCGTGAAGGTGCCCGATTCGGTCGACGACAACACGGCAGCCGCGATGATGCTGAAAGGCATGACCGCGGAATATCTGCTCCACCGCACCTTCCCGGTCGAGGCCGGTCAGACGATCCTGTTCCATGCTGCCGCAGGCGGGGTCGGGCTGATCGCATGCCAGTGGGCCAAGGCGATGGGGGTCACGGTGATCGGCACGGTCTCGACCGACGCCAAGGCGGAACTCGCCAGGGCACATGGCTGCGACCACCCGATCGTCACGTCACGCGAGGATATCGCCGCAAGGGTCAAGGAGATCACCGAGGGCAAAGGCGTGCCCGTGGTCTACGATTCGATCGGCGCCGATACCTTTGAAGCCTCGCTGGCCTCGCTCAGCCCCCGCGGCATGATGGTCTCGTTCGGTCAATCCTCGGGCCCGGTCACGAGCTTCAACCCCGCGGTCCTGGCTGCGGGCGGTTCGCTCTACTACACACGTCCCGGCCTCGCCAACTACATCGCAACACGCGAGGATCTCGAGCTCTCGGGCAAGCGCCTGTTTGACGTCGTGGGCTCAGGCAAGGTCTCGATCAAGGTCAACCAGACCTATGCGCTGACCGAAACCGGACAGGCCCACCGCGATCTCGAAGGACGCAAGACGACGGGCTCGACGGTGCTGCTGCCATGACCAGGGTCAAGGCGATCCGCTTCCACGAACATGGTGGCTCCGACGTCCTCAAGCTCGAAGACATCACCCTTCCCGATCCCGGGCCGGGCGAGGCGCGCGTGCGCAATACCGCGATCGGGCTCAATTTCTATGACGTCTACGAACGCAAGGGCCTCTATTCGATCGAACTTCCGGCAACGCCCGGCACCGAATCGGCCGGTGTGATCGAGGCACTGGGAGAGGGTGTCATGGATCTGGAAGTCGGCGACCGGGTCGCGGCCCTCACGGGCCCGGGCAACTATGCCGAAGCGATCAATGTCGATGCCGGCCAGCTCGTGCGCCTGCCGCCCGGCATCGACGACCGGACCGCAGCGGCCTGCATGACCAAGGCGATGACGGTCGAGTATCTGCTGGAGCGTTGCTTTCAGATCCGGCGCGGCCAGACGATCCTGTTTCACGCTGCCGCCGGTGGCGTCGGGCTGATCGCCTGCCAATGGGCAACAACCCTGGGCGCACGGGTCATTGGCACGGTTTCGACCCAGGCCAAGGCAGACCTTGCACGCCAGAACGGCTGCGATGTGCCGGTGATCATGGCCCAGGAGGATCTGGTCGAACGGGTCCGGCAGGAAACCGGCGGCAAGGGTGTGCCAGTGGTTTACGACTCGATCGGCAAGGACAGCTTCGACGCCAGCCTGGATTGTCTGGCCCGGCGCGGCACGATGGTGTCATTCGGCCAGTCTTCGGGCGAGCCCGAACCGTTCCGACCCTTGTTGCTGGCACAGAAGGGATCGATCTACATCACCCGGCCCGGCATGTGGGATTATGCCGCCACCCGCGGCGAACTGCTGGCAAGCGCCGAACGGGTCTTTTCGATGATCGCCTCGGGCAAGGTGAAGATCACCATCGGCCAGACCTTCGGACTGGACGAGACTGCTGCGGCCCATGATGCCCTGGAAAACCGCCAGACCGTGGGTTCAACCGTCATCCTGCCCTGAACCGGGCCCTACCTATAAGGGACAACGGCGCACCCCGGATGCGGGGTACAGCGTTGTGGGAGGAGACCTGCGATACGGGGCTATCTTGTTGACTTACGCAGACTGATTTCTCGCCCCCTCCAAGGATAGTTGCGCGCACGACCCCTGATCAGAATTTGTTTCGATAACACGAAGATGACACCGGCGCCTCGAGTCTGCCGCGCATCACGACAGGTCACTCTCACGTGGTATCACGGATGCTGATCCGACAAGACGCCCAGCTTCTCAATGTTTTTGAGAAGCACTCCTCAGATCGCAATTTCGTTTTCAGAACAACAGGTTACTCACGCCAAGAGACTGACCGCAAGCGTTCAGTGAACCCGTCTCAGTGCGACGAACGCCGCCAGATCGCATCTTCGAGCTGATCGAGGAAGGCCTCATGGGAGGCAATCTCCTCTTCGGTGGCATCGTGGGGCCGTGCTTCGCGCTCCTGGCGAGGCGCCCTGGAGCCATCGGCCTGGAGATCGCTGCCCTCGAACGTCGGAGCAAGTGCGAGGTCGGCCTGACGTCCCCCGCGCAGCTCCAGATAGACCTGGGCCAGAAGTTCGGCATCGAGCAGGGCGCCGTGATGGGTTCTGGCCGATGAGTCCACGCCCAGCCGCTTCATCAGGGCATCCAGGCTGTTGGCCTGACCCGGGTAGATGCTGCGTGCCAAGATCAGCGAATCGATCACACGCTCACCGCTGATCGGATCGAGCGCTTCCTTGCGAAGCTCGTTGTTGAGGAACTTCAGATCGAACTCGGCGTTGTGAATGACGATCGTGCTATTACCCAGAAACGCCATGAAATCTTCGGCCTTGTCGCGAAAAAACGGCTGATTCGAGAGAAACCCGTCAGACAACCCATGGACATTGAAGGCCTCGCGCTCGTTCTCACGCTGAGGATTGAGATAGGTCTGCCAGGACCCACCGGTCGGGACATGGTTGATCAGCTCGACACAGCCGATTTCCACAACGCGGTGGCCGGCCAGAACGTCAAGGCCTGTGGTTTCGGTATCGAGAACGACTTCGCGCATGATCGTGCCGGGGTTGGAACAGTGACCCTACAACGTCCGTCTGCCGATCGCGACCGCAAGAACATGACACTTATCCATGGTTCAGCGCGGCGGCCAGATCGATCCACCGAGCCCGTCAAGTTCGCGGGCCAGGGCCCGAACCCGGCGCCAAGTCAAACCCTTGGAAAGACCCGTTGGAATGACATGATCGGCCCGATGGCGTTTTTCGGCATCGGCCATCTGTCGCGCACGAATGCTGGCGAGTTTCTCGGGTGTCATGCCCGGCCGGCGCAGGACACGGCAGGCCTGAACAAACGACGGAGCTGACACAACACAACTTGCATCGACCCCGCGTTCACCGCCGGTCTCGAACAGCAGCGGAACATCCATCACGACCAGACCGACGCGCCGCCGGCAGGACCAGCGCAGAAACCGATCGCGATCGGCTCCGACCAGCGGATGAACCACGCGCTCCAGCGCCAGCAGAGCGGCACGATCGGCAAGCACCGCCTTGCCCAATGCGGCACGATCAACCCGCGCGCTGTGCCCTTCTCCAACTACGGCCTGGGGCACCAGGCCCCTGATCACCGGAACAGCCGCGCCGCCCGGACCATAAAGCCGGTGGACCGCGGCATCGGCGTCATGCACCAGAGCACCGCAGCGCACGAACATCGCCGCCACGGTCGATTTGCCCATCCCGATAGAGCCTGTCAGACCAAGCACAAACATCGGGATTGTTTACGGCATCACGCCATGCCACGCCACGCCGGATCGGGATTTACGTTAAGCTGGTGCACCACACTGCGATCACCACCACACCGGTTTTCCAGAGCATTCACCATGGCCAAGAACAAAACACACCAACCTGCTGCCCCGGACGAACTGGGCGACGGCTGGCAGACATCAGCACCGGGAGAACTGGGGCTTGATCCCATGGCGCTGGCCGGCATCGTTCCGCATTTTTCGCAATGGCATGCCGCCAACGTTCACGCCGTCCTGATTGCGCGCCACGGCAGCCTGGCGTTCGAGCGATATTTTGAAGGGGAAGACGAGGCATGGGGGCGACCGCTGGGGCGTGTCGCTTATGATGCGGGCAAATTGCATGATCTTCGTTCGGTCACCAAGAGCGTCGTCTCCCTGCTCTTTGGCATCGCGGCCAGGAATGCCGGTTTCGATGAGCTCGACACGCCGGTTCTTTCCTTCTTCCCCGAACACTCCGACCTCACGATCGGCAACAAAAAACACATCACCGTGCGTCATCTGCTGGAAATGTCGACCGGCCTGGCATGGAACGAGGAGGTCCCCTACAGCGATCCGGCCAACAGCGAAATCCTGATGACCAACGCGGACGATCGCTGCCGTTATGTTCTCGATCAGGAGCTGGTGCGCCCGCCGGGCCGGGCCTGGCAATACAGCGGCGGCACAACCACGCTGCTGGCAGAGATTATCCACCGCCTGGCCGGCAAACAGGTCGATGCCCTGGCCCGCGAGAGCCTGTTCGATGCGCTGGGCATGCACGAAACCGATTGGCTGGCTTACGACGATGGTGTCCCGATTGCCGCTTCGGGCCTGCGCCTGCGTCCGCGTGATCTGCTGAAAATCGGACAACTCGTGCTCGATGGTGGCAAACGCGGTGACGAACAGATCGTCGCGCAAGCCTGGATCGAGCAGGCGACGTCACCACAGATCAACGGCCAGGGCCTCTTTTTCTATGGCCATCACTGGTGGCTGGGACGCTCGTTTGTTGCA
>Ga0233427_10005214_pt1 | contig 10429 bp, 7 predicted proteins | sample SI_118_April2016_5_FD_179885 | JGI IMG/M metagenome (GOLD analysis project Ga0233427, IMG submission 179885) | Seawater microbial communities from Saanich Inlet, British Columbia, Canada - SI_118_April2016_100_MG | ecosystem: Environmental > Aquatic > Marine > Inlet | place: Canada: British...
TAGATAAAATCATTTCACGAACAGATAAAATTCTTTCTTCATCAAAAAACATATGTTCTGTTCTACAAAGACCAATACCTTCTGCCCCAAAATCTTTTGCTGTTTTTGTATCTTTTGGTGTTTCTGAATTTGTTCTAATATTTAATTTTCTAAAACTATCAGCCCATGACATTAATTTAGAAAAATCACCAGAAATTTCTGGTTTTACAGTTGCAACACTTCCTGAAATAATTCGACCTGTAGAACCATCTATAGTTATAACTTCACCTTCCTTAATTTCCATTGATGAAGTTTTAAATGATTTATTCTCATAATTTATATCAATTTCACTTGAGCCAGAAACACATGGTCTACCCATTCCTCTAGCAACAACTGCAGCATGACTTGTCATTCCTCCTCTTGCAGTTAAAATACCTTTGGCTGCGTGCATTCCCTGAATATCTTCTGGAGACGTTTCCACTCTAACTAAAATTGTATCTTGCATCATCCCCGTTAATCTTTCGGCTTCTTCTGAAGTAAAAACTACCTTTCCACTTGCAGCACCAGGAGATGCTGGCAAACCATTTGCAATAACATTGATTGAACTTTTTTCATCTAAAGTGGGATGAAGTAAAGTGTCTAAAGAATTAGGATCAATTCTTAAAACAGCTTCTTTTTTTGAAATTAATTTTTCTTTAACCATATCAACAGCAATCTTTACGGCTGACTTAGCTGTTCTTTTTCCAGATCTTGTTTGAAGCATCCATAGTTTTTTATTTTCAACTGTAAATTCGACGTCCTGCATGTCTTTATAATGTTTTTCTAATTTTTTTAAGATTTTATGAAGTTGATTATAAACACGAGGCATCACCTCTTCCATTGATGGAGCTTTTACTTTTGCTTGTTGTCTTGCTTTTTTGGTAATGTATTGAGGGGTTCTTGTGCCAGCCACCACATCCTCACCCTGTGCATTAATTAAATATTCACCATATATTTCATTTAAACCATCTGATGGATTTCTTGTAAATACCACACCTGTTGCACAATCTTCGCCCATGTTACCAAAAACCATTGATTGAACATTTACTGCTGTTCCCCATTCAGCTGGGATTTGATTTAATTTTCTATAAACTTTAGCTCTATTACTTTCCCAAGATAAAAATACCGCACTGATTGCTCCTAATAATTGTTCATGTACATCTTGCGGAAAATCTTTCTTAGCTTTTTCCTTAACAGTTCTTTTGAAATCTACTATTAGTCCATCCCAATCATTTTCTTCTAAGTCAGTGTCTAAAAGTACTCCTTTAGTAAGCTTGTAATTTTCAATTAATTCTTCAAAATGATAACCTTCGACGCCCATCACTACGTTGCCATACATTTGAATAAATCTTCTATAACTGTCTTTAGCAAATCTTCCATTAGAAGTTTTTGCAGACAATGCATTTACCGTTTTATCATTTAAGCCAAGGTTTAAAATTGTATCCATCATACCAGGCATCGACACTCTAGCTCCCGATCTTACAGAAAGAAGTAAAGGATTCTTCAAATCACCAAATTTTTTACCAACATCTTTTTCAATTACTTTTAATTCTTTTTTAATTTGTGATACTAAATTTTTATTCAATTTTTTTTTATCTCTATAAAAAAGTTCACATACTTTAGTTGAAATCGTAAACCCTGGAGGAACTGGAAGGCCCATTCTTCCCATTTCAGATAAATTAGCACCTTTACCCCCTAAAAAATTTTTAGGGTTTTTTATCTTTTTGCTATCTTTAGATTTGAAATTTAAAATTAGTTTTTTCATTAATGGGAATCGATTAGAGAAAAATTAACATAATAATCGAACGTTTTACATAACATTTGAATTAGTTCCAGTCTGTTTTTTTTAATCGCAGGGTCTTCCTCATTTACAATTACATTGTCAAAGAAATCAAAAACTACTTTTTTAGACTCTGCTAAATTAGCAAGCGATTGCTCAAAATTCTCGTCTTTATTGATGCTTTGAAAATATTTTCTTAATTCATTAATTTTTTTAAACAAATTTTTTTCAAGTTCTGTTTTAAAAATACCAGGGTCAGTTGTATTAGATAATTCAAGATTTTTATCCTTTAACTCATTGTCCAGTATGTTTGAGGCTCTTTTATAGCTTGATATTAGATCAATCCCGTTTGGCTTATCAATTAGGTTATTTAAACTTTTAGCTTTACCAAATATAACTACTGATTGATCAAGATTAAAAGAGCTTGTTGAAGCTTGAACAATATCGTGACGAATTTTTTCTTCTTTCATATAAAATTTCAATCTATCCATCAAAAAATCAGTTAATTCATTTTGTAATAACTTATTTTCAAATTTAAAACCTTGATCCACATATAAGCTTGATGAATAACTAATTAAGTCTCTTATTTTAAAGTCTTTTCTATTCTCAATTATTGTTTTAATTACTCCTAAAGCCGTTCTTCTTAGAGCAAATGGATCTTTGGAGCTTGTTGGTTTCTGATTTATTCCAAAAAAACCAACTAGTGTATCTATTTTATCAGCTAATGAAAGCGCAACACTATAAGGTTTTTTTGGTACTCTTGAATTAAAACCTGCTGGTAAATATTGTTCACTTATAGCTTTAGAAACATCTTTATCAAAACCTTGTTCTTCAGCAAAATATCCACCCATAATTCCCTGAAGTTCTGGAAACTCTCCAACAAGTTCAGAAACCAAATCTACCTTGCAAATAGATGCAGATAATTCAACTTTTTCTTTACTAATTAATAATTCATCTGAGAGCATTCCACCAAGTTTTCTCATTCTTTGAACTTTGTCAAAATATGTTCCAAGACCTTTAAAATAATTCATAGATTTTAGACTTGAAACTCTTTTAACTAAATTTTGTGATTTATCTTTTTGCCAGAAAAACTCTGCATCACTTAATCTGGCTTCTACAACTCTTTCATTTCCGAGTTTAATTAAACCACTTTTGTCTTGTTTATTTGTTACGACTAAAAATTCATTTGTAATATTTTCTTTTTTATCAAAGGTTGGAAAATATTTTTGATGATATTGCATGGTAATTATCAAGATTTCTTTTGGAATGTTAAGAAATTTTCTATCAAATTCACACAATATAACATTTGGTTGATCTGTTAAATCAACAACTTCATCAATTAGTTTTAGATTTTTTTCAATCGTAATATTTTTCTTATTTGTAATTTCATTTAATTTTTTTTCTATCAAATTTTTTCTTTGATTTTGATCAATAATAATATTTAATTTTTTAAAAAAATTATTGTAATCTTTAAAGTTGGTGAATATTTTTTTCTTTTCTTCAAACTCTTTATCTATAAAAGTTGAATTTGATGAAGTTAGGTGGTGAAAATTAAAAGTTAATTTCTTTTTATCAAATAAAGCTAGTATTGATTTTAAAGGTCTGCCCCAATTTAGATCAAACTCACCCCATTTCATTGATTTTTTCCATTGAATTCTTTCTAATACTAAGGGTGCAAATTCCTCTAATAAATCGTGTGTATTGAGTTTTTGTGACTTTGTTTTAAAAAAATAAAACTCTCCTTTGTCAGTTTTTTTTCTAAAAAGGTCTTTTTTTTCAATATTATTTGATCTCATAAATCCCTCCAATGCCATTTTGGGAGCATTTATATTTGGTCCTTTGATTTCTTCAGCTTTCAAAACTATTTTTTTTTGAAGACCTTCAAATACAATCACCAGTCTATTGGGTGTTGAGTATGATAATTGTTTTTTAAAAGAAATAGATTTTTCCTCAAATAATTTACTAAAACTATCTAACAAATTTTCTCTTAAACTTTTTTGTAGAGATGAGGGTATTTCTTCACTAAATAATTCTAAAAAAAATTCTGACATCTAATTTTGACTATTTAACCAAATACCCGCAGCTGCTTTTGTGATATCTCGAATTCTACCTATATATCCAGCTCTTTGAGCTACACTTATTGCACCTCTAGCATCTAGAATATTAAATATATGACTTGCTTTTAAACATTGGTCATATGCGGGTAATGATATTTTTTTTTCTACTAAAGATTTAGCTTCTAGTTCATGCATATCAAACATTTTTAATAAATTATCTACATTTGCATGTTCAAAATTATATGCAGAAAATTCTCTTTCTGCTTGATGAAAAACATCTCGATATTTAACCCCATCATCATTCCATAAAAGATCATACACATTTTTTTGTTGTTGAGTAAACATACATATTCTTTCTAAGCCATAAGTAATTTCTACTGAAACAGGTTTGCACTCATAACCAGCCATTTGTTGAAAATATGTAAATTGAGTTATCTCCATGCCATCACACCATACTTCCCAACCTAAACCAGCAGCACCTAGTGTTGGACTTTCCCAATCGTCTTCAACAAATCTAATATCATGTTTATCATGATCAATGCCTATAACTGACAAACTATTAAGGTATAATTTTTTTATATTATCTGGTGATGGTTTTATTAAAACTTGAAATTGATAATAATGCTGCAGCCTATTGGGATTATCTCCGTACCTTCCATCTGTAGGTCTTCTTGATGGTTGGACGTAAGCAGCCTTCCAAGGTTTTGGTCCTAATGATCTTAGAGTTGTTGCGGGATGAAATGTTCCTGCTCCTATCTCCATGTCATAAGGTTGCAAAACAATACAGCCTTTTTTACTCCAAAATTTTTGAAGGTTTAAGATTGTTTCTTGAAATAATTGAATTTTTTGTTTTGGTTTTTTTGTTTTAGAAACCATATCTTTGCCAGATTGACCTTTCATCTAAAATATTAACTAATTGATCTACTTGATTACTTGAAGATGAAAGTTTTTGACTCAGCCATCCTTTATTTTTTTCAAATTTTTTAACAACAACATCATCTCCATATTTTTCTTTTAAAACTTGATGAGCATCTCCTATTCCATCTATTAGTCCTAATTCTTTTGCTTTACTGCCTGACCAAAATTCTCCAGAAAAAAGTTCAACATCAGATTTGTTTAATTTTGATCCTCTGCTTTTTTCTACTACGTCTATAAAATCTTTATGCAAATCTAATTGTATTCTTTTTAATCTTTCAATGTCTTCATTTTTTTCTTCCATGAACGGATCTAGTGTACTTTTATTTTTTCCAGCAGTATGAACTCTTCTTTCAACTCCAATTTTTTTTATTAATTCTGTAAATCCAAATGATGAATAAATCACTCCGATAGACCCAATGATTGAACTTGAGTTTGCATAAATCTCATCACCAGCACAAGAAATAAGATAACCTCCAGATGCCGCAACATCTTCAGCAAATACGATTACTTTTTTTTTATTTTTTTTTGCTTGTTGTCTTATCAAACCATAAATTAAATGTGACTGAACAGGTGACCCACCAGGCGAATTAATTGTAATTGCAACACAGGTGGCTTTTTTTAAAGAAAAAGCCTTTTTTATAAGTTCCTCTTGTCCTGCAAAATCAATTCCTTGTTTAAATTTACCAGCATTTCCTATAACTCCACTTAACTTTACATGAGCTACTATTTTTTTCTTTTTTAAAAAAGAGAACATTGTTATTCCTTATAGAATTAATAATTGAATATATGGCTTACTTATAATTGAAGAAATGGGTGCGTCAATTGATAAGTAATATATAAAACTTAATTATATTAATTTAAATTAGTTATGGGAACAGTAGTACAGCTTAAAAACCAGATAAACGATTCGTATTTTCAACTTAAAAATTCTGTAGAAGACAAACTTGTTCTAACTGAAGAAAAAATAAAATCAAAATTAGCTAGTGATGTTGATTTAGTGCAAAAAATGACAAGCTATCATATTAAAACAGGTGGAAAAAGACTAAGAGCTCTTTTAACTCTGGGAGCCGCAAAGTTGTGTGGATACACTAAAGGTTCAAGAGATATAAATCTTGCAGCTTGTGTTGAATTAATTCACAGCGCAACATTAATGCATGACGATGTAATTGACGAAGGTGTTGTGAGAAGAGGAAAAGAAACTTTAAATAAAGTTTGGGACAACCACTCGTCAGTTTTGATTGGTGACTACTTGTTAAGTAGATGTTTTGAAATGATGGTAGAAGATGGTAATTTAGAAGTTTTAAAATTATTATCATCTACATCTTCTAAGATTGCCCAAGGAGAAGTATTACAACTTCAACATAAAGGTGAGGTTGATATGCTTGAAGAAACTTATTTAAAAATTATTTCGGCAAAGACTGCTGAGTTATTTGCGGCCGCAACAAAAGTGGGTGCGATTTTATCAGATGCAAATACTAAAGAAAAAGATGCACTTGAATTTTATGGAAGAAATCTAGGTCTTACCTTTCAAATTGCTGATGATACTCTAGACTATAATTCTGATCTTAAATTATTTGGGAAAAAAGTTGGTCAAGATTTTTTTGAAGGAAAAATTACTTTGCCTATAATCTTACTTTTTCAAAAAATAAACTTTGATGAAAAAAAATCATTAACTGAACTATTTAAAAAAGATATAAGAAATAGTGATGATTTTAAAAAGATAATCTCTATGATAAAAAAATATAACATCATTGAGGAGTGTTATCAAAAAGCTCAACATTACATAAACCTTGCCTCAAATTCATTAATAGTATTTGAAGAGAAAAAAGAAAAAGAAATTTTTAAAAACCTTACTTCATTTAGCTTAGGTAGAAGTTTTTAAGGATTTAATAAAGATTTTATCCAATGGCCACTTTTGTCTATTGTGTATTTTAATCTTTCGTGAATTCTATTATCTACATCCAGCCAAAATTCAATAATTGATGGAGATAAATTCCAACCAGACCAATGACTAGGTCTTGGAACTTTTTTTTCATTATTATATTTTTGTTTAAATTCTTTGATTGAATTCATTAGTTCATCTCTACTGCTTAATTCTTCACTTTGTTTAGAAGCCCAAGCACCAATCCTACTTTCATAACCTCTTGAATTGTAATATTGATCAGCAACTATATCTTCTACCTGAGTGACTGTTCCACTAACTCTTATTTGCCTTAAAAGGCTTTTCCAATGAAAACACATGGCAGCTTTAGGATTTTCTTTTAATTCATTACCTTTTTGACTATTTAAATTTGTATAAAATACAAATCCATTTTGATTAAATTCTTTTAACAAAACCACTCTTACTGATGGAAAATTATCTTTATTTGATGTTGCTAATGAAAGAGCATTAGAATCATTAGGTTCTGTTTTTTTTGCTTCATCCATCCATATCTTAAATAGCTGAATAGGATCATCCAGATCTAAAAAACAGTGATTAAGGCCAAGTGAGTTTTTTTGATTCATAATTTAAACAAAATAATCTATATAATATAGATAATGTCATTTAATACTTTTGGAAAGTTATTTCGTTTCTCAACCTGGGGTGAGTCCCATGGGCCTGCTATTGGCTGTGTAGTTGACGGTTGTCCACCCAACATAAGTCTAAAAGAAAAAGACATACAAGTAGAGTTGGATAAAAGAAGACCAGGTCAATCAAAATTTACAACTCAAAGAAAAGAAGATGATAAGGTTCAGATATTATCTGGAGTATTTGATGGAAAAACAACTGGAACACCAATATCTCTTATCATTTATAACAAAGACATGAGATCAAAAGATTATGGTAACATAAAAGATAAATTTAGACCAGGTCATGCAGATTATACTTATTTTAAAAAATATGGAATTAGAGACTATAGAGGTGGTGGAAGATCCTCAGCAAGAGAAACTGCAGCTCGGGTTGCTGCTGGTGCGATAGCTAAATTGGTTTTGCAGAATAAGTTAGGTAAAAAGTTCAAAGTTATAGGTGCGGTTACTCAACTCGGAATACTAGGATGTGATACAAATCAATGGAACGATAATATAATTACAAAAAATCCATTTTTTTGTCCTGATAAATCAATGATAAAACTTTGGGAAAAATATCTACTTGGTGTTAGAAAATCTGGATCTTCTTGTGGAGCTGTAATTGAAATAAGAGCAAGAGGTATACCTGCAGGACTAGGAGCTCCCATCTATTCAAAATTAGATTCTGATATAGCCTCAAGCTTAATGAGTATAAATGCAGTTAAAGGAGTTAATATTGGAGCTGGAATGAATTCTGCGCAATTAAGTGGTGAACAAAACTCAGATGAAATTTCTTTAAAAGGTAAAAAGTTAAAATTTGACTCTAATAATGCTGGGGGAATTTTAGGAGGTATATCAAGTGGCCAAGAGATTATTACTTCATTTGCTGTAAAACCTACATCGTCAATTTTAACAACTAGAAAAACTATTAATAAATTTGGAAAAAATACTACTATATCTGTTAAAGGTAGACATGATCCTTGTGTGGGTATTAGAGCGGTACCAGTTGGTGAAGCTATGATTAATTGCGTTTTATTAGATCATTATCTAATGAACAAAGCTCAATGTAGCTAAATTTAATTCAATTTAATTTTTTACTACTTTGATTGTCTCTTTGGTAAATAAAACATCTAAAATTTTTTTTGAAATTTGAGAAGCATTTAATCCTGCTAACTCATACATATTTTTTGGATTATCTTGCTCTATAAAAGCATCAGGTAATGTCATTGCTCTAAACTTTAAGCCTTTATCAAATATACCTTTTTCTGCTAATAAATTTTTAACATGAGAACCAAAACCACCTATTGATCCTTCTTCTATGGTTATCATTACCTCATGCTCTCTAGCACATTTTAAGACAAGTTCTTGATCCAAAGGTTTAGCAAATCTTGCGTCAATAATTGTTGTTGTAACACCTTTATTTTTTAATTCTTCGGCAGCGATCTTGCATTCTTCAAGTCTTGTTCCTAAGCTTAAAATACAAGCTTGTTTTCCTTCTTGAACAACTTTCCCTTTGCCAATTTCTATTTTTTCATCAATTGAAGGCAAATCAAGTCCGACTCCTGTTCCTCGTGGATATCTAATTGCACTTGGTTTGTCATTTATATCAACTGAAGTATTTATCATTTTTACCAATTCAGCTTCGTCACTAGCTGCCATTACTATAAAATTTGGTAGAGTTGATAAATAAGTAATATCAAATGAACCAGCGTGGGTAGAACCATCTGCTCCAACTAAACCCGCTCTATCTATTGCAAATCTTACTGGTAGACTCTGAATAGCCACATCATGAACAACCTGATCATAGGCTCTTTGTAAAAAAGTTGAATAAATTGCAGCATAGGGTTTATAGCCCTCTGTAGCTAAACCAGCTGCAAAAGTTACACCATGTTGCTCGGCTATACCTACGTCAAACATTCTTTTTGGGAATTCTTTTCCAAAAATATCCATTCCCGTCCCACCTGGCATCGCAGCTGTTATTCCAACAATTTTACTATCTTTTTTAGCATGTTTAACTAAGGTATCAGCAAATACTTTTGTATATACTGGAAGGTTGGAGCTGCTCTTGACTTGTTCACCAGTTTCAACATTAAATTTTGAAACTCCATGATAATGGTCTGTTGCTTTTTCTGCATGTGAATAACCTTTTCCTTTTTGTGTTTTAATATGGATCATAATTGGTCCCTCATGTTTAGAGTCTCTTGCATTCTTTAAAATTGGAATAAGAGTTGTTAAATCATGACCATCAATTGGGCCTGCGTAATAAAAACCTAAGGAATTAAATAAAGTGCCTCCAGTAACAGCTGACCTTAAAAAATCTTCTGCTTTTCCTGCATTAACGCTAAATCTTTTTGAAAATGCAGATGTAATTAGCTTAAGCGTTTCTCTTAAACTAAAATATATTTTACCAGTGAATAATTTTGCTAGGTAAGTTCTCATAGCACCTACTGGTTTTGCTATCGACATGTCATTATCATTTAAAATTACAATTATTTTAGTTTTTGATGCTCCAGCATTATTCATTGCTTCGTAGGCCATACCTGCACTTATTGCTCCGTCACCAATTACAGCTATTACGTTAGATGATTTATTAGCCAATTTATTTGCTTCGGCAATACCTAGCGCTGAAGATATAGACGTTGAGCTATGAGCAGCTCCAAAAGGATCGTATTCACTTTCTGATCTTTTTGTAAATCCTGATAGACCATTACCTTGTCTTAAAGATCTAATTTTATCTTTTCTTCCAGTTAAGATTTTATGTGGATAAGATTGATGGCCAACATCCCAAATTAATTTATCGTTTGGGGTATCAAAGACATAATGAAGAGCAACCGACAACTCAACAACACCTAAGCCTGCCCCTAAATGTCCTCCAGTTTCAGATACTGCACTAATCATTTCTTTTCTAACTTCATCAGAAACTGTCTGTAGATCATTTTCTGATATCTTCCTTAAATCAGATGGAAAATTTATATTATCTAAAAATTTATAATTTTGTGTCATTTTTCTCTATTTAAAATGTAATCTAATGTTTCTTTAATATTTTTAGAATTTGATCCATATTTTTTTAACTTTTTATTAATATCAAAAATTATTTTATCACAATATT
>Ga0233427_10005220_pt1 | contig 10421 bp, 9 predicted proteins | sample SI_118_April2016_5_FD_179885 | JGI IMG/M metagenome (GOLD analysis project Ga0233427, IMG submission 179885) | Seawater microbial communities from Saanich Inlet, British Columbia, Canada - SI_118_April2016_100_MG | ecosystem: Environmental > Aquatic > Marine > Inlet | place: Canada: British...
ATTCGCAAACAAAAAAGTGACAAGCCAAAGCGTAATAATGCACTGTGGGTGGCAGAGCAACTTGGCATTAAATTACACATTATTGATGTGATTGAAGAGTATCGAGACGTTCTTTTAAATCCAAAACATGGTTATGGAAAAAACATGAATCCTTGTTTAGATTGCAAAGGGTTCATGGTGAAAAAAGCCAAGCAGTGGATGGAGGAGAATGATTTTGACTTTATTATTACCGGCGAGGTAATGGGTCAACGTCCTATGTCTCAGCGCAAAGAAACCATGCCAGTGGTGCAAGAAGAATCCGGCGCAGGTGATTTGTTATTACGCCCTTTGTGCGCTAAACACTTACCACTAACTAAGGCTGAAATTGAAGGCTGGGTGGATCGTGAACGGTTGCTAGACTTTTCGGGACGCACCCGTAAGCCGCAAATGGCGTTGGCTAAAGAATACGGTTTTGATGACTATGCCACTCCTGCAGGTGGCTGTTGTTTTTTAACCGATAAACAATATTCAGATAAATTAGTGGATATGTGGCAAGCCCGCGGTAATCGTGATTACCAACTTGATGATCTTATGATGCTTAAGGTGGGCAGACATATTCGCCCTAATCAGCGTTTTAAAATGATTATTGCCAGGGAAGAAGGAGAGGTAAAGTTTTTAGAAGGTTATCGTAATCAATATGCTAATTTATATTCAACCAGTTGCAATGGCCCGATAGCATTAATAGATGGAGAGCCCAATCAAGAAGATATAAAGATTGCTGCTAAGATTTTGGCGAGATATTCCCAGGGTAGAGATGAAGACAGTGTTGATGTAGAAGTTAAATTGCAGGCTGGCGTAGCTCAGCAATTAAGTGTTAAACCTTTTTCAGCAGAAGAGATTGATAAAAACTGGATGGTTTAAGGTGTTATAATAGTAATACTTATTTAATTACTTAAGTATTATGAAAACAATTACTTTAAAAACCAAAGATGATTTTTTTGATCAAATCAATCAAATGGCGTTAGACGCCCATATATCCAAAAGTGCGTTGATACGAAAAGCAATTAGATCGTATCAAAAAAACCTTGAAAAGCAAAAAATTATCAAACAAATGCAAAAATCTTCTTTTGAAACTAGAGGTTTGGACGCTGAATTAAAACATGATTTTGAAGCACTAGACGATGAACACCTTTTGCCACCTTGGGAAGATTGATGAATTTTATTAGGGGTGGAATTTATTTGGCCAACCTTAATCCAAGTAGAGGCGCTGAAATTGGTAAAATTCGTCCAGTTTTAGTTATTCAGTCTAATGGGTTAAATAGCATTAAACATCCAACAGTAAATATTTTGCCACTTACTACAAATTTGAAAAACAACACTTTTTTGCATTTTAGAGTTAATAAAAGAGATGAGTTAAAGCATAATTCAGATATTGTTTGTGATTATATTCGTGCAATTGATAGTAGTAAATTCACATCAAGTATATTAACTCAACTTAGTAAAAATGAAATGCAACAAATAGAAGAAAAATTAAGTTGGATACTAGGCTTTAATGATTAACCACCACCAACAGCTTTAATGACCTCAATCTTATCACCTTCATTTAAGCTAAATTCAATATGTTTTGACTTGGGAATAATAGCTTCATTAACTTCTAGCGCGATACGCTGATCTTGATAACCCAATTTAGTGATTAAATCCTGTACATTCGAGCATTCATCTATTTTTAGATTTTCACCATTAACAACTAGATTCATTGATCCATTTTTCCTATCGCACAAGAGACGAATGATTTAGCTTTAGCTTTAGTAGAATCAAATCCATGAACAGAATCAACCTTGGGGTAGCCTAAACCTAGTAAGACCTCAGTTAACTCCTTCCTTTTAGATTCGTCAATATCAATATCAATAATGCCCTGTTCGATATTAATTTCAATATTTTCAGTATCGAAAACCTTGGTTAATTTTTTAGTGATTGTGCCTGCACAACCACCGCATTTAATATTTTCAACAGTAATGTTCATAACACTCCAAAAATTGACAATTCATGACATCATTATATCACTCTAATTTATTTATTTGAGTATCAGCTTGAATGACGATTGTGGTAAAATTTTCGGAGTTTTGGATTCAGGAGTGTTTGGTGTCGCAAGTTGCATTATTAGCCGTGTTAGCTTTGGAAGATGGTACGATTTTCCACGGTAAATCGATTGGTGCTAGTGGCAATACAGTCGGCGAAGTGGTGTTTAATACTTCAATGACCGGCTATCAAGAAATCCTTACTGACCCTTCTTATGCACAACAAATTGTTGCACTGACTTACCCTCACATCGGCAATACAGGTACTAATTTGGTTGATGAAGAGTCTAGTCAAATTTACGCTTCAGGTTTGATCATTCGTGATTTGCCGCTCATGGTAAGCAATTGGCGTTCGAACATGCCTTTAGATGAGTATTTATCCTCGCACAATATTGTGGCCATTAGCGACATTGATACCCGTGCACTAACGCGTCATTTGCGTGAAAAAGGCTCTCTTAAGGGTTGTATTATCAGCGGTGACGATGTTGATGAAGCAGAAGCCATCGAAAAAGCACAGTCTTTTGCAGGTCTAAAAAACATGGATTTGGCAAAAGTAGTTTCTACTACTAAGACTTATGAGTTTAATAAAGGTTCGTATTTGTTAGAAAGTAATGAATTTAGAAAACTTGATGCAAAATTTAAGGTTGTGGTTTATGACTATGGCGTTAAGAAAAATATTTTAAGAATGTTGGTGGATCGAGGCTGTGATTTAACTGTGGTGAATGCCAAAACTCCAGTGGACGAGGTTTTGTCAATGGATCCTGACGGTGTATTCTTATCTAACGGACCGGGTGATCCTGAACCGTGTGATTATGCCATTAGCAGTATTCAAACTTTATTGGAAAAAAACACGCCAATTTTTGGTATTTGTTTGGGTCATCAGTTGTTATCGTTAGCGAGTGGCGCTAAAACCCAGAAAATGAAATTTGGTCATCATGGCGCTAATCATCCTGTGCAAGACTTAAACACCAAACAAGTAATGATTACTTCGCAAAATCACGGCTTTGCCGTATCAGAGGACAATATACCGGATACACTGGAAATTACACATCGTTCGCTATTTGACAATTCAATTCAAGGTGTTAAAGTAGCCAATAAACCTGCTTTTAGTTTTCAGGGTCACCCTGAAGCTTCACCAGGTCCGCACGATGTAAGCGGTTTATTTGATGTTTTTATTGAGGAGATGAAAAAATGAAAAATATATTGATGAGCTTATTATTGCTATTGATGGCTAACACAGTTGTTTTAGCTGAAGAAGACATTGATCCATTTGAGGATATGAATCGAGTTATTTATGATTTTAATGAAACAATTGATGATAATCTGCTTGAGCCTGTTTCTAGAGCGTATAAAGAACATGCACCTGGAATTCTACAAAGTGGAGTTAGTAATTTCTTTGGTAATTTGCGTGATGTGTCTACATTGGCTAATCAAATATTACAATTTAAACCCGTTGAAAGTGTAACCACGTTGGGTCGTGTTATTGTGAATTCAACCATTGGTTTGTTTGGCTTATTTGATGTGGCCTCTGAGATAGACTTGACTAAGAGTACAGAAGATTTTGGTCAAACATTAGCCGTATGGGGTGTCGGCGATGGTCCGTACGTAATGATACCGCTGTTAGGCCCGTCAACCGTAAGAGATGGTGTTGGCCTTTATGTGGATTTAACATCCGATGCAAATATGATTAATGAGATGAATGATATCGGCTTTGTCAGCGCTAGTATGATGAATATAGTTGATAAGCGTGTGGAGCTCTTACCCGCGACTGATTTGTTAGATCAATCGGATGACCCGTACATTACCATGCGTTCATCGTATTTGCAAAAAAGACAATTTGACATTTTCGATGGCAATCCCCCCATTGAAGAAGATGACGAATTCTAAAATAATTTAAAAACCAGAAACGCATGCCAAAAAGACAAGACCTGAAGAGTATTTTAATTATTGGCGCCGGTCCAATTGTAATTGGCCAAGCTTGTGAATTTGATTATTCGGGCGCACAAGCTTGTAAAGCCTTGCGTGAAGAGGGTTATCGCGTAATTTTGGTGAATTCTAATCCTGCAACCATCATGACCGATCCGCAAATGGCAGATGCAACCTACATTGAGCCAATTGAGTGGCGCACGGTTGAAAAAATCATTGAAATTGAAAAGCCCGATGCATTATTGCCAACCATGGGTGGCCAGACAGCGCTCAACTGTGCACTTGATTTAGAACGCCACGGTGTATTAGAAAAATACGGTGTTGAGATGATTGGCGCGAAGAAAGAAGCCATTGATAAAGCTGAGGATCGTGATTTATTCCGCGAGGCAATGTTAAAAATTGGCTTAGATATGCCAAAAGCAGCGGTGGCACATAATTTAGAAGATGCGCATAAAATTCAAGAAGAAGTTGGCTTTCCAACCGTTATTCGTCCTTCGTTTACCATGGGTGGTTCTGGCGGTGGTATTGCTTATAATAAAGAAGAATTCATTGAAATTTGTGAGCGAGGTTTGGACTTGTCACCCACTAACGAATTACTGGTTGAAGAGTCAATCCTCGGTTGGAAAGAATTCGAGATGGAAGTGGTGCGTGATACCAAAGACAACTGCATCATCATTTGCTCGATTGAAAATCTAGATCCAATGGGTATTCACACGGGTGATTCAATCACGGTTGCACCTGCACAAACTTTGACCGATAAAGAATATCAAGTGATGCGCAATGCTTCACTAGCAGTTCTTAGAGAAATTGGCGTTGATACCGGTGGTTCAAACGTGCAGTTTGCACTTAATCCAGAGGATGGTCGTTTGACCATTATCGAGATGAATCCACGTGTTTCTCGTTCATCAGCGCTTGCATCAAAAGCCACTGGATTTCCCATTGCAAAAGTGGCTGCTAAGTTAGCAGTAGGCTATACGCTTGATGAGCTTGATAATGATATTACTGGTGGTAAAACACCAGCCTCATTTGAGCCAAGTATTGATTACGTGGTGACTAAAATTCCAAGATTTGCTTTTGAAAAATTTCCGAAAGCGGATGATCGCCTCACTACGCAGATGAAATCGGTAGGCGAGGTGATGGCGATGGGTTCAACTTTCCAAGAGTCATTACAAAAAGCTTTGCGTGGTTTGGAGACGGATAAATCTGGCTTAGACCCTATCGTTGACTTAAATGCTGATGATGCACGCAATAAGATTCGATCCGAGTGTATTTCCGCACGCGGTGACCGTATTTTCTATTTGGCCGATGCGTTTAGATTTGGCATGAGTCTGGAAGAAGTGTTTGATTTATCCAAGGTTGATCCTTGGTTCCTAGCCCAGATACAGGACATTGTTTCTACTGAAATGCAAATTAGCGGTTCAAACGTGGTTGATATTGATGCGGATCAAATGTTTGGACTTAAGCGAAAAGGCTTTTCCGATGCACGATTGGCAGATTTATTCTGTTGTTCTGAATCATCAGTGCGTGAACGTCGTAAAGTACTGAACATTAAACCTGTGTTTAAGCGTGTAGACAGTTGTGCGGCTGAGTTTGACACACAAACGGCTTATTTGTATTCTACTTACCAACAGCAGTGCGAGTCTAATCCCACTGATAATAAAAAAATCATGATTCTTGGTGGTGGGCCTAATCGTATTGGTCAGGGCATTGAGTTTGATTATTGTTGCGTGCATGCATCACTTGCTTTGCGTGAAGATGGATATGAAACCATCATGGTGAATTGTAATCCTGAAACGGTTTCAACCGATTATGATATCTCTGATCGCTTATATTTTGAACCATTGACATTAGAGGATGTACTGGCTGTAATCGATATTGAAGATCCAGATGGTATTATTGTACATTACGGTGGCCAAACACCACTTAAATTGGCCGATGCTCTTGAAAAGAGTGGCGCAAAAATTATTGGCACTAGTCCTGATGCCATTGATTTGGCGGAAGACAGAGAGCGTTTTTCTAAAATGCTGCAAAAGTTAAAACTTAAACAGCCACACAATGGAACAGCGCGCTCACTTGAGCAAGCACAAGACATTGCCGATGCCATTGGTTTTCCATTAGTGGTTAGACCTTCGTATGTACTTGGTGGGCGTGCAATGGAAATTGTTTATGATAAAGATAGTCTGGATCATTACATGCACACAGCTGTGCAAGTATCGAACGATTCACCCGTATTGCTAGATTCATTTTTAGATCACGCCATTGAGGTGGATATTGACGTCATTTGTGATGGTGAAGACGTGGTGATTGGCGGTATTATGCAGCACATTGAGCAAGCAGGTATTCACTCAGGTGATTCGGCCTGTTCACTGCCTCCTTATTCATTGTCAGCCGATGTGTTGGATGAGATGCGCTCGCAAGTCATTGCCATGGCTAAAGAGTTGAATGTCATAGGACTTATGAATACGCAACTGGCCTATCAAGATGGTGATATTTACATCATTGAAGTTAATCCACGTGCTTCACGCACCGTGCCGTTTGTATCAAAAGCCATTGGTGCGCCATTGGCAAACATTGCAGCAAAGGTTATGTCGGGCGTTTCTCTTAAAGAACAAAACTTTTTAAAAGAGGTTGTTCCTGATCATTTCAGCGTGAAAGAAGCGGTGTTCCCATTCAATAAGTTCTTGGGTGTGGATCCTATTTTGGGGCCTGAAATGCGCTCAACGGGCGAAGTAATGGGCATTGGTAAAGATTTTGCTTCAGCATTCGACAAGGCGCAACTTGCTGCCGGCAGTCGCGCACCAGAAAGTGGTAAAGTGTTTGTAAGCCTGCGTAAGCTCGATCGTAATGATTTGGTTGATTTGGGTAAAAAGTTATCATCTCAAGGTTTTAGTTTAGTGGCTACTCGAAGTAATAGAGACATGTTGAATGAAGCTGGCCTTGAGTGTGAAGTCGTTAATAAAGTCTCTGAAGGCTCGCCACACATTGTTGACATGATTAAAAATGATGACATTGACTTGATTATTAATTCTACTGAAGACACGCAAGGTGTGGAAGATGCAGCGGCAATTCGTTGTCAAGCATTGGTGCACAAAGTGCCATTCACAACCACAGTGGCTGCTGCTTTTGCCATGTTGGACGGGTTAAGAACCAACGATCAGTTAACGGTAACCAAACTCCAATCCCTGAATTAACATAGGTTTTTTATACAATGGAAAATATCCCAATGACCGTCGGTGGCGTTAAAGCGCTGGAAGCAGAGTTGTTAAAACTCAAAGACATTGAGCGCCCGCGCATTGTTCATGACATCGCTACTGCACGTGCGCATGGTGATCTCAAAGAAAACGCTGAATATCATGCTGCTAAAGAAGAGCAAAGCTTTTGCGAAGGTCGTATTAAAGAGGTCGAATCAAAACTTTCACGCATGCAAGTCATCGATGTTACCAAGCTTAATCAAAACGGTCGTTGTGTGTTTGGCACTACCATCACTTTATTGAACATTGAAGATGACAGTGAAATTAAATATCAAATTGTGGGCGAAGATGAAGCCGATATATCGCTAGGTAAGATTTCATGTCATTCACCCATTGCCAGTGCATTGATGGGCAATGAAGAGGGCGATGAGGTGACGGTAAAAGCGCCTAAGGGAGACATTGTGTACGAAATTCTAGAGGTTGAATATATTTAAATAACATGAAAAATTTATGGAATGACACTGAAGCTAGCCAATTTAAAGACGATTTAGCCTTACGTGTTTACACCTCACGCTTACTCGGTCAAGATTCCTCTCTGGTTCTTCATGGTGGTGGCAATACCTCGGTAAAAATTACCGAAACCAATATCGTTGGTGAGCAGGAAGAAATTCTTTATGTGAAAGGCAGTGGCTGGGATTTAATTTCAATAGAAGCAGCTGGTTTTTCACCGGTACGCATGGCACACATGATCAAACTTGCTGAGTTAGAGTCACTTTCTGATCCACAAATGGTGAATGAGTTAAAAACTCAACTTACTAATGCCTCTGCCCCAGCACCGTCAGTTGAAACAATTCTGCACGCAATCTTACCCTTTAAATACGTTGACCATACTCATGCCGATGCAGTCGTGACTATTTCTAACACATCGAACGGTGAAGAAAGGATTCGAGAGATTTATGGTGATCGAGTGGTTGTTGTGCCTTATGTTATGCCAGGGTTTGACTTATCAAAAGATGTGGATCGATTGTTTTCAGAACAGGCTACGGATAAAACCGAAGGCATGGTGTTGTTAAATCATGGTATTTTTTCTTTTGGAGATACGGCAAAGCAAGCCTACGACAGAATGATTGAGTTAGTGGATCTTGCAGAGCAGTATTTGATCAAACAAAATGCTTGGGAGGTTAAAAAACCATCGAGTAATGTAAGTTCTAAATCAATCCGTAATGAAATTGCACGGTTAAGATCTGAGATCTCAGCAGTGATTGATAATCCAATATTATTTAATCTGACTAATAGCAAACAGGGCATTGATTTCTCTAATCGAGATGATGTTGATGATATTGCAACCAGGGGACCAGTAACACCTGACCATGTAATTCGCACCAAACGCATTCCAATGATTGGCCGTGATGTTGGCGCATACACAAAAGCATACGAAGCGTATTTTAAAACGCATGAGCCTAATGCAAAAGAGCGAAAAACCATTCTTGATACAGCACCACGCGTAATTTTAGACTCAGAGTTTGGTCTGTGTGCAGTGGGTAAAAACATGGGTGAAATTGGCATTATTGCTGATTTATATAAACACACGATGCAATGCATACTCCGAGCGGAAAAACTCGGCGGTTGGCAGGCTTTGCCCGCATCGGATATTTTTGATCTCGAGTATTGGGATCTTGAACAAGCGAAATTACAAAAAAGTGGTACTTCTCCAGAATTTCAAGGTGAGGTAGTGCTCATCACTGGAGCTGCGTCAGGCATTGGAAAAGCTTGTGTAGAATCTTTTCTTACTCGCGGTTGTGCTGTGGTGGGTATTGATTTAAACGTTACTATCGAGAAGACTTCAGCAAATAATAATTACTTAGGTTTGGTTTGTGATGTTACTGATGAAAACGCACTTAAGGATATGCTTGAGACGAGTACACGTCATTTTGGCGGTATCGATATGGTTGTGTTGAATGCCGGTATTTTTCCTGGTGGAAAAACGGTTTCTGATTTACCTACTGATGAGTGGCGTAATATTTTTTCAGTTAATCTAGATGCAAATTTAACCTTGCTTCGTGAAGTGTATCCTTTATTAAAACTTGCGCCCAATAAAGGACGTGTGGTGATTATTGGCTCTAAAAATGTACCTGCTCCTGGTCCTGGCGCAGCTTCCTATTCGGCTTCTAAAGCAGCACTTAATCAGTTGATGCGTGTACTTGCCATGGAGTGGGGGAGTGACGGTATCAGACTTAATACATTGCACCCTAATGCGGTATTCGATACCGGTATTTGGACGGATGAAGTACTAGAAGCAAGGGCAAAACATTATGGATTGAGTGTTAAAGAATACAAAACCAACAACGTGATGAAAGTTGAAGTCAACAGTGTAGATGTGGCGGAGTTAGCCGCTGAAATGTGCGGGGTTTTGTTTTCCAAAACTACAGCAGCACAAGTGCCGGTTGATGGCGGCAATGATCGAGTAATTTAAATATAGGAAAATAATGAGCAATAAATCAGTACTTGGAATTATTGGTGGCAGTGGTGTTTACGACATTGATGGGCTGACCAACACTCGTTGGAAAAAAATAGAATCTCCGTTTGGTGAACCTTCAGATGAATTATTATTTGGTGAGTTAGATGGCCAGAAAATGGTATTTTTACCAAGACACGGTCGTGGACATAGAATTCCTCCATCAAAAATTAATTTTAAAGCGAATATTGATGCTCTAAAAAGAGCGGGCGTGACCGATGTAATCTCAGTTAGTGCAGTTGGTTCCTTGAAGGAAGAATTAAAACCAGGTGTATTCGTTATTGTTGATCAGTTTATCGATCGAACTTTTGCCAGGAATAAAAGTTTTTTTGAAACCGGCCTTGTGGCTCATGTTTCTATGGCGCATCCTGTTTGTAATCGACTTGGAGATCATCTAGAATTAGCTGCTAAAAATAGCGACATTGAAGTGGTACGCGGTGGTACGTATTTAGTCATGGAAGGGCCACAATTTTCATCGGTGGCGGAGTCTGAGCTTTACCGTTCTTGGAATTGTGATGTGATTGGCATGACCAATATGCCTGAGGCAAAACTCGCTAGAGAAGCAGAAATGTGTTACGCAACGGTGGCCATGGTAACTGATTATGATTGCTGGCATCCGGATCATGATAATGTGACGGTTGATGCGATTATTAAAGTATTACTTGCTAATGCCGATAATGCACGCTCTTTGGTTAAAAACGTTGCACCAAGTATTGACACTGACACGCATGG
>Ga0233427_10005221_pt1 | contig 10417 bp, 10 predicted proteins | sample SI_118_April2016_5_FD_179885 | JGI IMG/M metagenome (GOLD analysis project Ga0233427, IMG submission 179885) | Seawater microbial communities from Saanich Inlet, British Columbia, Canada - SI_118_April2016_100_MG | ecosystem: Environmental > Aquatic > Marine > Inlet | place: Canada: British...
AGAAGCAGTATTTTCTGGATCACGGCACCACCCTGAACGGTCTGGTCAAGCTGCACGACTGCAACCCCGACGAATTCCTGGCCTATGTCCATGACGTCGACTATTCGCCGATTCCGCCCGACCCCGAACTCGACAATGCGCTGGCGCGCCTGCCCGGCCGCAAACTGATCTTCACCAACGGTGACGTGCCCCATGCCGAACGCGCCATGGAGCGGCTGGGTGTGGGCCACCATTTCGAGAGCGTGTTCGATATCGTCGCGTCCGACTACATCCCCAAGCCCGAACCGGTGGTTTATGACGTGCTGGTCGATCTCCACGGCATCGACCCGACCCGGGCGGTCTTTTTCGAGGACATGGCGCGCAATCTGAAACCGGCCAAGGAACGCGGCATGGCGACAGTCTGGATCGAGGGTGAAAGCAGCTATGCCAAGGCCGGCGCGGACGACGGCTTCATCGATTTCCGTGCGCCCGAACTGACCCCCTGGCTGGTCGATCTTGCGCTCCATCTCGAGGAGACCTGACCCGATGCGTCTTTACACGCGTTATCGCAATTCGGCGGGCGAACGGGTCCGCATCGCGCTGAACCTCAAGGGTCTCGACTATGACTATGTCGCGGTGTCGTCGCTGCCCAGGGGCGCCTATCGAGCGATCAATCCGCAGGGTTTGATGCCTACCCTGGAGGTCGACGGCCAGCATGTCGCGCAGTCAGGCGCCATTCTCGAATATCTCGAAGAACGTTTTCCCGAGCCCAGCCTACTGCCCGCCGATCCAATCGATCGCGCCCGTGCCCGCTCGTTCGGCGCCCATATCGCTGCCGAGATGCATGCCCTCACCGTCACGCGTGTGAGGAGCTACCTGACCGATACCGTCAAGGCCGGCGAAGACGGGCTCCAGGATTGGCTTTATCACTGGCTCGGACTGGGTCTGCGTGCCCTGGAGAGCAGCCTGGAGGAGCGCAGTGTCGCGACCGCCTTCTGTTTCAGCGAGATGCCGGGCTGGGCCGATCTCCATCTCGTGCCGCAGTTGAGCATTTGCCGGGGATTCGGGGTTGATCTCGGCCACTACCCGCTGCTCGTGGCCATCGATGCCAGGTGCCAGGCCCATGAGGCCTTCCAACGCGCCGAACAATCGGTACAACCGGATTTTCCCGGCTAGAGCGGTTTCACCCGATCTGAATGGGTCGCGAAGCGATCCACTCAGATCAGGATTTGCTCTAGAGTTGACTCCGGCCCCGCTGGGGGTATCAGTGCGCGCCGAACCTGAGGGATCCCTGAACGATGTCCGACGACCTGAAAGCCACGATCGATGCAGCCTGGGAAGACCGCGCCGGCATCGGCCCCAAAACCACCAGTGCGACGCGCGAAGCCATTCTGGAATCGCTGGAACTGCTCGACAGTGGCCAGCGCCGCGTTGCCGAACCCGGCGATGACGGCTGGGTCGTCAACGAATGGCTCAAGAAAGCGGTCCTGCTTTCCTTTCGCCTGACCCCGACCAAGGTCATACCCGGCGCGCCGGGCACCAATGCGAGCTGGTACGACAAGGTCGACAACAAGTTCGAGGGCTGGGACGAAGCGCGCTTCGAGGCCGCCGGCTTCCGCGCCGTGCCCCACGCCATCGTGCGCCACGCGGCCTACATTGCCCCAGGCGTCGTCCTGATGCCCTGCTTCGTCAACATCGGCGGCTTTGTCGACAGCGGCACCATGGTCGATACCTGGGCGACGGTCGGAAGCTGTGCGCAGGTCGGCAAGAACTGCCACATTTCCGGCGGCGCGGGCCTGGGCGGCGTGCTCGAACCCCTGCAGGCCGCTCCGGTGATCATTGAGGACAACTGTTTTGTCGGCGCCCGCAGCGAAGTCGTCGAAGGTGTGATCGTCGAAACCGGCTCGGTCATCTCGATGGGCGTCTACATCGGCGCCTCGACCAAGATCGTCGACCGCAAAACCGGCGAAATCCACATGGGCCGGGTGCCGGCCTATTCGGTCGTCGTGCCCGGTGCATTGCCTTCAAAGAATCCTGGCGGCCCATCACTCTATTGCGCCGTGATCATCAAGCGGGTCGACGAAAAGACCCGCTCCAAGACCTCGATCAACGATCTCCTGCGCGACTGACGGCGCGTTCAGAGCATGACCAATCCTATCGACCCCGTGGAGCTGGCCGCAGCGATGATGCGCAGGCCCAGCGTCACACCGCTTGATGCCGGGGCGCTCGATGTCCTTCAGGAAGCTCTGGAAGGCCTGGGTTTCACCTGCCATCGCCTGCCCTTTGCCGAAGAAGGCACCGACGAGGTCGACAACCTCTATGCCCGCCGCGGCACATCAGGGCGCAACTTCTGCTTTGCCGGGCACACCGATGTCGTGCCGCCGGGCGAAGTAGCCGAATGGTCCGTCGATCCTTTCGAGGCGGCGATCAGGGACGGTGTCCTGATCGGGCGTGGCGCCTGCGACATGAAAGGTGCGATCGCCTGCTTTGTCGCTGCTACAGAACGTTTCGTCGCGTCCCATGAAGGTGAAAGCAGCATCAGCCTGCTGATCACCGGCGATGAGGAAGGCCCCGCAGTCAACGGCACCAGGAAGGTGCTTGGCTGGCTGGTGGAACAGGGCGAAACGCTTGATGCCTGCCTGGTGGGTGAACCGACCAACCCCACGGCTCTGGGCGAAATGATCAAGGTTGGCCGGCGCGGTTCTCTGAATGCACGCATCATCGTCCACGGCGTGCAGGGCCATGCGGCCTATCCCCACCTTGCCGACAACCCGATCGACCGCCTGGTCGCGATCCTGCACCGGCTCACGACGACACCTCTGGATGGCGGCAGCGATCATTTCCAGCCTTCAACACTTGCGGCCACCACGGTCGATGTCGACAATCCCACGACCAATGTGATCCCGGCCAAGGCTTCTGCCGGGGTCAACATCCGCTTCAACGATCACCACACCGGCGCCTCGCTCAGCGAGCACCTGCAGGGGGTCTGCGACGCGGCCGGCGGCGAAGTCGAACTCGTCATCGCGATCTCGGGTGAATCCTTCCTGCGCGAACCCGACGAATTTGCGGTTGTGATCGCCGATGCCGCCGAACAGGTCCTGGGCAAGCGGCCCGAATACAGCACGACAGGCGGCACGTCGGACGCACGGTTCATCAAGGATCACTGCCCGGTCGCCGAATTCGGGCTGATCGGCCAGACCATGCACAAGGTCGATGAACGCATCGGCGTCGATGAACTCCACCGCCTGACCGACGTCTATCAGGCCGTGCTTGAGCGGTATTTCGCGGTGTGATCCCCAGCGGCACGGAAATCTCCTCGTCACTCTACGGCGCCTGGCGGCTGATCTTCGTCGACGATGAAGCGATGGCGCATTTCAACGTCAGCATCGAAGGTTTCTGGCGTTCCTTCTTCGCTGCAATCCTTGCCCTGCCCTATTTCCTTGTCGTGATCATCTGGCCGGCCCCTGTTGCCGAAGGTGTAACGCCCTGGGAACCCGATCCCTTCATGGCGGGGCTGGCCTATATCCTGAGCTGGATCATCTTTCCGATGGTCGCGGCAGTTCTGGCTCGCCTGTTCGAACTGACACAGAACTACATCGGCTACATTACGGCCTTCAACTGGGCCGGCGCGCTGATCGCCCAGCCTTTGCTGATCCTGGAAGTCATGACCCATGCGGGCGTGCTGAGCGCAGACGCGGCTGCCGTGCTGCAGCTTCCAATCTTCGTTTTCGTGGTCTGGTACGGCTGGGTGATCGCGCGGATCAGCCTTGGCGCCACGGCATGGATCGCTGCCGCCCTGATCTTCATCGCCAAAATGATCGACATGCTGCTTTTCCTCGTGCTGATGTAGGCGGGCGTTACCACCATCCGGGAGTTCTCGTCATGGCCGTCAGCACACTTGCAGCCGCAACCGGCAGCAACATCGATCACTGGGGTGAACGGGTCGATCTGGCCTGCGCCTTCCGCTGGACGGCGCGCTGGAACATGCACGAAAGCGTTGCCAACCATTTCAGCATCGCGGTCAGCGATGACGGCTGCGACTTTCTGGTCAACCCGCGCGGTCGCCATTTCAGCCGCGTGCGCGCCAGCGAGTTCCTGCTGACCAATGCCGATGATCCCAGCGTGATGGAGCGGCCCGATGCGCCCGACCCCTCGGCCTGGGCGCTCCATGGCGGCATTCATCGCCGTGTGCCGGGCGCACGCGTAATCCTGCATGTCCATTCGAAATATGCCACGGCGCTGGCCTGCCTGAAGAACCCCAAGCTGGAAGCCGTCGACAACAACACGATGCGGTTCTACCAGCGCATCGCCTATGACCTGGGCTTCCAGGGCATGGGCATGGGCGATGAAGCCGAGAGGGTTGCCGCACTCGCCGGGGACAAACCGATCCTGCTTCTGGGCAACCACGGCGTCATGGTGTTGGGTCCCGATGTCGCCCAGGCGCTTGATGATCTCTATCATTTCGAGCGTGCCTGCGAGACCTACATCACCGCGCTCGCGACCGGGCGCGAACTTGCCGTGGTCTCCCACGCGGTGGCCGCGAGGACTGCCCAGCAATGGATCGAATACCCCGACCTCACCGAAAACCACTTCAAGGCGCTCAAAGAAATTCTGGACGAGGAAGAGCCTGATTACAGGGACTAGAACAAACCCTGTTCGGGTGGCTCAGGCCGGGTATTCAACCGTTTCGAGATACAGGCCGCAGGCCGGTGCGATCACGCCGCAGGCCTTGCGGTCGCGTGCTTCAAGTGCGTCCTTCAGACCCCCGGCCGACCATTTTCCATCACCGACATAATAGAGCGACCCGACCATGCTGCGGACCTGGCGGTGCAGGAACGAACGTGCCGACGTCTTTATCTCGATCGTGGTTCCGTGGCGTTCCACACTGATGGCATCGAGCGTCTTGAGCGGCGATTTGGCCTGACATCCGGAATCCCGGAAGGTCGAGAAATCATGATGGCCGACCAGGACCTGCGCGGCTTCGTGCATCGCGGCTACATCAAGCGGGTACGAGATGTACCAGGCCCGATTCCGCTCCAGCGCAAGCGGCGCCTTGCGGTTGGCAATTCGGTAGAGGTAGGAGCGTTCGAGTGCATCATGGCGCGCATGAAAGTCGTCAGGGGCACGCACTGCATCGAGAATGACGATCGGATGGGGCCGCAGATGCTGATTGACTGCCTTGCGCACCGTGTCATCGGGCCAGTCCCGGCTGAGATCGACATGGGCGACCTGGCCCAGGGCATGGACGCCGGCATCGGTGCGGCCTGCGGCATGAACGATCAGGTCTTCGCCGCAGAATGCCCGAAACGCGTCCGCCAGAGCCTGCTGGACCGAGGGTCCGTTGTCCTGACGCTGCCAGCCGACCAGGCCGGTGCCATCATATTCAAGAGTCAGGCGATAGCGTGGCATGGCATCAGGCCAGAACGGCGCCGGTATCGAGGCGCAGGCCGCGCAGGAAAGCCTCGCCGTCGGTCGCGGGCTTGCCGGCACGCTGAACCCGAACCAGACGCAGGGCGCCGGCTCCACAACCAAGCGTGAACCTCTGGTCGAGCAGGCTGCCCGGATGACCCGAGCCATCGACCACCTTGGCTTCCAGAACCTTCACCGTTGTCTCGCCCAGCCCGAAGAAGGCCCCGGGCCAGGGCGAAAGGGCACGGATCAGACGATCGAGTTCCACAGCAGGGCGCGCCCAGTCGATCCGGCCATCTTCCTTGGCGAACTTGGAAGCATAAGCCGCACCCTCCTCGCCCTGGGTTCTGGCTTCGGCATGACCGGCAGCGCGCGCCTGAAGGACATCGAGCAGCATGGCTGCGCCCAGCTCTGCAAGATCGGCCTCGAGGCTGGTCGTGGTCGTGCGCGGCGGCATCGGCACAGTCCGTTGTGCCAGGATCGGGCCGGTATCGAGACCTGCGTCCATTTCGATGATGGTCATGCCGGTCTCGTCATCGCCGTTCAGAATTGCATGTGCGGCCGGCGCAGCACCCCGCCAGCGCGGCAGAAGCGAGGGATGGAGGTTGACGCAGCCCATGTGCGGCGCATCCAGGATCGCTTGTGGCAAGAGCAGGCCATAGGCGGCAACGACAGCGACATCGAGATCGAGTGCGGCAAACGCCATCTGCGCGTCACTGTCCCTGAGCGATAACGGCGTCACCACCGGTAAACCCAGTTCCGCGGCGCGAGCGTGCACCGGGGTCAAGCGTTCCTTACGGCCCCGCCCGGCGGGCCGTGGTGGCTGGCTGTAGACGGCAGCAATCTCATATCCGGCAGCGACCACGGCATCAAGCGCGGGCACGGCAAACTGCGCCGCGCCCATGAATGCCAGACGCAACGTGGTCACGCGTTTTCCCGCAGACGGGCTTTTTTCTGCTTGGTCAGTTTGCGCAGGATGATGCCGCGGCGAACCGCAGAGAGGTGATCGACGAACAGGATGCCGTCGAGGTGGTCCATCTCGTGCTGGATACAGCGTGACAGGATGTCGTCGGCATGGAGTGACTGCTGCTTGCCGGCCCTGTCGAGAAACCTGATGTCGATTTCGGCGGGTCGTTCAACCTCCGCCCAGTGATCGGGCAGGGAAAGACAGCCTTCGTCAAACACGGCGATGTCGCTGGAACGAGCCGTGATCACCGGATTGATCAGTGCGAGCGGCTGGGGTTCCTCGCCCTTGCGCGCGACATCGACAACAACAACGCGCTTGGGCACACCGATCTGGATCGCCGAAAGGCCGATGCCCGGTTCGGCATACATCGTCGCCAGCATGTCATCGATCAGCTTGACGATAGCAGCATCAACCTCGCCAACCGGTTCGGAGGTGACTTTCAGGCGCGGGTCGGGTGCCCATATAATCGGCAGCATGGCCATGTGGATCGGTCGTTTCGTTGGCGGCAGGTGGCGCACTATACTAGGCGCGAAGGCTCTAATTAAGGCCATGCCCGGCCACGTTCAAGGCCGCAACAGGAGACCCGCCGCACCGTGTATATTATCAGCCTGGCCACCCTTGCCGTCGTTGTCGGCGTCGCCGCCATCGTCCTGTGGAAACTGCACGGTGCCGGCGCCGGTCAGAACAATGATCGCGTGCCCGTGCTGGAAGAGGAACTGACTGCCCTGCGCGAACGTCTCGACCAGGCCAACCAGGGCCGCGTCCAGATGGAAACCCTGCACGAGGGATCGCTGGCAACGATCAAGGAACTGCGTACCGAGATCGGTGAACTTCACCAGCGGCGCGAAGAAGCCGTGACCGCACGCCACCGGTCCGAACAGGACCTTGCGGCAATGCGCCAGCAGCTCCAGGAGATCGAGAAACGGGTTGCCGACTGGGAAACCGCCAAGAAGGAGAGCATCGAAGCGGCCAAAGCCGCGGCCCTGGCCTCATCGCGGGAACTCAGCGCGCAGCTTATGGCCGAACACAAACGCGAAAACGAAGCCGCCAAGAAGGACCAGGAAGAGCGGGTCCAGGAAGCCACGACAGAGCTGCAGCAGAACTTCGAAACGATGGTCAAGAACGTGCATTCGCTGAGCCAGGACGTCGCCCACAATCGAGGCTCGGTCGAAACCGTGATGCGCGCACTGACAAGCCCCGGAGGTGCCGGCCACTTTGCCGAGATCGGCCTGGAGAACACGCTGAAGTCGTTTGGCCTGCAGGCCGGGCGAGATTTTGTCATGCAGCACACCACACTGGGCGAAGACGGAGGGCGCCTGCGCCCCGATGCAATTGTTTTCCTTCCCGGTGACGCGGCACTGGTGATCGACAGCAAGGCCTCGAAGTTCTTCCTGGAACTCGCCGAAACGGAAGGGACCGATGCCGAGGATGAGGCCTATTCCGGGCTGGCGCGCACCATGGCCCAGCACCTGCGCGACCTGACGAACAAGGATTACGCCTCGGCAATCCGCGACTCCTACCGTAACGCCGGCCGGGGCGATGAATTCCGCAAGATCACGACGGCGATGTATCTGCCCAGCGAGGCCGCGATCGAGCGCCTCGACATCGCCGACCCGGAGTTTTCCCGCAAGGCCAGCGCCGGTCGTATCATCCCGGTAGGCCCTTCCGGGTTGCGTGGCCTGATCGGGCTGGCCAGCGTCAACATCGATCTGGGGCGCCAGGCCGAAAACCAGGAAAAGATCGTCGATGCGACCCGCGCCCTGCTCGACAGCGTGCTGGTCGCGCTGGGCCACGCCGAACGGGTTGGAAACAGCCTGGAAAGTGCGGCCAAAAACTTCGCCAAGTTTACCTCATCGATCAACAGCCGCCTTCTGCCGCGCTCGCGCGGGCTGGTCGAACTTGGCGTCCGGCCCAACAAACACAAGGGCCAGATTCAGAACCTGGCGGCCTTTGAAGTCACAACCTTTGATGCCGCCACCTTCATTGAAGGCGACGTGACGACAGACACCGAAGAGAACGACGACGTTGTACCCCCCCCCCTTGGTGTGGGACACTCCGAGCAGGAATGAATCTGTGGCGTTGACGAACAGGAGCGATGCCCTTGGATAACCTCGAAATCGGCGGCCTTGCAATCTTTGCACTCGTCTTTGGTGTGCTGGCGATCATCATCGTCAGCATGTCGGTGGTGACCGTTCGGCAGGGCTTTGAATACACCTTGGTGCGATTCGGGCGCTATACGCGCACCTTGCCCCCAGGGCTCCATGTCATTGTGCCGATGATCGACCGGATCGGGCACAAGATGAACATGATGGAGACCGTCATCAATGTCCCCGAACAAGAGGTCATTACCCGCGACAACGCGATGGTCGCGGTCGATGGCGTGATGTTCTTCCAGGTTCTCCAGGCAGCCCAGGCGGCCTATGAGGTAACCGATCTCAGAGGCGCGATCATCAACCTTTCGATGACCAACATCAGAACGGTGATGGGTTCGATGGATCTGGACGAACTGCTCAGCCATCGTGACCGGATCAATGCCCAGCTCCTGAAGGTGGTCGACGAAGCGACCTCGACCTGGGGTGTGAAGGTCACGCGCATCGAGATTCTCAAGATCCAGCCGCCAATCGACCTGGTCGCTTCGATGGCCAGGCAGATGAAGGCCGAACGCGAGAAACGCGCCAACATCCTGGAATCCGAGGGCGTGCGTCAGGCCGACATCCTGCGCTCCGAAGGCGAGAAACAGGCCGCCATTCTCCAGGCAGAGGGCGAGCGCGAATCAGCCTTCCGCGACGCCGAAGCACGCGAACGCCTGGCCGAAGCGGAAGCTTTCGCGACCAAGGAGGTCAGCCAGGCGATTGCCGAGGGCAACATCCAGGCGATCAACTATTTCATCGCCCAACGCTACATCGATGCGTTGGGCGCCTATGCCCGCTCGCAAGGCGAGAAGGTCCTGTTCCTGCCGTTGGAGGCGACCTCGATCGTCGATTCCGTGAGCGGCGTCGCACAACTTGCCGCAAGCGCCCGCGAACAACGCGGCGGGGAGGGCTGAGCCATGCCATATGTAGCAGGAGCCGTTGTTCTCTTCGCCATCATCCTGATCATCAAGGCGATCAAGATCGTGCCCCAGGGTAATGCCGTCACGGTCGAACGGTTTGGCCGCTTTACGCGGGCCCTGATGCCCGGATTGACTGTGATTGTGCCTTTCATCGATCGCATCGGCGCACGCATCAACGTCATGGAAAACGTGCTGGAGGTGCCCGAACAGGACGTCATCACCAAGGACAACGCCATGGTCGGGGTCGACGGCGTGGTGTTTTTCCAGGTCATGGAGCCGGCAAGTGCCGCCTATGAGGTGAACGATCTCCATCGCGCGATCACCAACCTGGCGATGACCAACATCCGGACCGTGATGGGTTCGATGGCGCTCGATGAACTGCTGTCGCAACGCGACCGGATCAACCAGACCATTCTGGCCGTGGTCGACGAAGCAACTTCGGCCTGGGGCGTGAAAGTCACGCGCGTCGAGATCAAGAACATCGAACCGCCGCGCGATCTTGTCGACGCCATGGCGCGCCAGATGAAGGCAGAACGCGACAAGCGCGCCACCATCCTGGATGCCGAAGGCGACAAACAATCGGCCATCCTGCGCGCCGAAGGCCACAAGCAGTCGGCCATTCTGGAAGCCGAGGGCCGCCGCGAATCCGCCTATCGCGAGGCCGAGGCCCGTGAACGTTCGGCCCAGGCCGAAGGCAAGGCGACCCGTGATGTCTCCGACGCAATCGCCAGCGGCGACCTGCAGGCGATCAACTATTTCGTCGCCCAGAAATATGTCGATGCCCTCAAGGCCCTGGCCGACGCACCCAACCAGAAGGTTCTGTTCGTGCCTCTGGAATCGGCCGGTATGATCGGCGCGCTGGGCAGCGTCACCGAAATCGTGCGCGAAGCCTTTGGCGGCGGCGGTTCCGGCAAACGCGCTCCCGCGTCGTCGGCCAGCACGGCAAGCCGCAGCGCCCCGCGCACCCGCACGACGACGCAACCGCGTGTCATCGCACCAAAGCAGGAGCG
>Ga0233427_10005225_pt1 | contig 10415 bp, 10 predicted proteins | sample SI_118_April2016_5_FD_179885 | JGI IMG/M metagenome (GOLD analysis project Ga0233427, IMG submission 179885) | Seawater microbial communities from Saanich Inlet, British Columbia, Canada - SI_118_April2016_100_MG | ecosystem: Environmental > Aquatic > Marine > Inlet | place: Canada: British...
CATAGTGTTTCACAGGCTACCCGTGCATCACTGTCATGGGTTAAAATTGCATCTAAGACCGCATCAGAAATCTGATCTGACACTTTGTCCGGATGGCCCTCGGAAACAGATTCTGAAGTAAATATATATTCGCTCATGTTATTTCTTTTATATGGGATTTTATTTAGTTAGTTATAATCTTTCATGCACCCTACATTATACCAGATTTGGCAATACTAATCGTAATCAAAAGAAGATAGCTGGTACTTTGTCTAAAAATATTGAGCTTAAATAATGAAATATAAATTTACTAAAATGCATGGCTTGGGCAATGATTTTGTTCTTATTGATTCTGTGAATCAATCTGTAAATTTAAGTCTGGAGCAATTGCGTAATATTGCGAACCGTCGTCTTGGCATAGGCTGTGATCAGATTCTGTTAATAGAAAGGACAGAAAGCGATGCTGATTTCCGGTATCGTATTTTCAATTCTGATGGTGGCGAAGTAGAACAATGCGGTAATGGTGCACGTTGTCTAGTAAGCTATGTTTATGACAAAGGAATGATTCAAAAAAAAGAAATTAGTGTGGAAACGCTTGGCGGAATCATTTTTTCTAAATTAGAAATTAATGGCGAAGTGACTGTGAATATGGGTACCCCTAAGTTCGAGCCAGAAAAAATTCCCTTTATCGCCGATAAACGTATGCTCACATATCTGTTAGAGGTCAATGAGAAACAAATAGAGTTTAGTATTCTTTCTATGGGAAATCCACATGCGGTACAAATTGTTGAAGATATCAATCAATCACCAGTATTATCTGAAGGCAGCTTAATAGAAAGCCACTCACGCTTCCCTAAACATGTAAACGCTGGGTATATGCAGATAGTAAACCGTGAACATATTAGTTTAAGAGTGTACGAAAGAGGCGCTGGCGAAACCCTTTCTTGTGGCACTGGTGCATGTGCTGCTGTAGTAGCAGGAATTACTCGAGGACTACTAGATTCAAAAGTTACGGTAAGGACTACTGGGGGTAATTTAAGTATTTATTGGGAAGGGGGCAATAATCCAGTCTGGATGACAGGGCCCGCTATTTCTGTATTTGACGGAGAAATTGAGCTATAAATTTAACTAAGGAGGGAATATGAAGTTTGATTCAGAAGACGTGGCTCAATATCTTAAGGAACACCCACAATTCTTTGATGAATATGCTGATATGTTATCTGATATTTATGTTCCACATCCTCATGGTGGCAGGGCTATTCCCATCAGCCAACGACAAATTGTCACCTTGCGAGATAACAACCAAATTCTGCAGGATAAATTACGTGAATTGGTTAAATTTGGCGAAGAAAATGATGTTATTAGCGAGAAAATGCATCATTTGTCTATCATGCTTCTTGCCTTCTCCCATCTGAATGATTTACTGAATGAGCTTAATTCGATTCTACAGGATAATTTTTTAATACCTCATGTGGAACTACGTTTATGGAATATAGACTATGACAATCTAGAAGCCTCTAAATTCATTAATACCAACACAGAAATTCATACAATGGCCAATAACTTACTTCACCCATACTGTGGGCCTCAGTTGACCGATGAAATTAAGCAATGGTTTGGTGAGAGCGCTACCAATTTGCGCTCTTTCTCAATAGTCCCTCTGAAAACTAAACAGACCATTGGCCTCTTGGTCCTAGCAAGTGAAGATCCTCAACGGTTCTACCCCGAAATGGGAACACTCTATTTACAACGGATGGGGGATCTTATAAGCACTTCTATTTCGCGATATCGTCTAGCCAAATGTAATAAATAAAGATAAATATGATATCTAGTAATAATCCAACCTCGCTGGTCGAAGCCTATATCTCTCACCTTACAAATGAACGACGATTATCGCCACTAACTTGTGAAAGTTATACGCGTGACATGGCGGCCCTACTAAAGCTCGCTGCAGAAACCCCCCTTTACCAACTAAAAATTCATCACATCCGTCGCTTTGTAGCTCAACTTCATAGCAAAGGGCTCTCTGGGAGAAGCCTGGCAAGAATGCTATCAGCATGGCGCGGCCTCTATAATTACCTAGCGCGTGACCATGGTTACACTCATAACCCTTGTGCAGGTTTACGTGCGCCAAAATCTACAAAACCTCTGCCCCATGTTCTATCACCTGACGAAGCTGCCAAGCTCCTGGAATTTAAGACTAATGATTTAATCACATCGCGAGATAGAGCTATGTTTGAATTGTTCTATTCTTCTGGCCTACGCTTAACCGAACTCATTAGCCTTACACCTGAGGACTTAAATTTTACCGAAAGTACCGTACGTATTCATGGAAAAGGCGATAAAACTCGTATCGTTCCAGTTGGCAGTAAGGCGCTTCAGGCACTAAGAGAATGGATGAAATGGCGTCCAGCATTACTCAAGCCCGGGGAGAATGCGCTGTTTCTCTCGCGAAATGGCAAATGCATCAGTTCGCGGTCAGTTAGTCAGCGCCTGAAAATGAGAGCATTGCAACAAGGTATCAGCCTGAATGTGCATCCCCATGTATTAAGACATTCATTTGCCTCTCATTTGCTACAATCTAGCGCGGATTTACGTGCTGTACAAGAAATGCTAGGACACGAAAATATCAGTACCACACAAATTTATACCCATCTTGATTTCCAACACCTAGCTAAGGTCTACGATGCTACGCATCCAAGAGCAAAGAAGAAAGGCTAAAGCCGACAGAAATACTTTTCTCAGCAAATTGGCGCTATAATTCAATGTTTACTCAAGCTCAATCCCATTCAACGGACCAATTTCATGACAACCATACTCTCAGCACGACGAGGCTCACAAGTTGCGCTTGGCGGTGACGGCCAGGTAACCCTAGGCGCTGTAGTAGGCAAGGCCAGTGCCAGAAAAATTCGCAGGCTCTATCATGAGAAAATTCTTGCGGGATTTGCTGGTGGCACTGCGGATGCCTTCACATTATTCGAACGCTTTGAAGGTAAACTAGAAAAACACCACGGTCACCTTATGCGTTCTGCAGTAGAGCTGGCAAAAGACTGGCGTACCGACCGTGTTTTGCGTCGCTTAGAAGCAATGCTTGTCGTAGCCGACAAAGAAACTACTCTCATCATTACAGGAGCAGGTGATGTAATTGAGCCTGAATTAGGGCTTGCTGCAATTGGCAGCGGGGGTAGCTATGCTCATTCGGCCGCTCGAGCACTACTCGAGAATACAGATCTGGAGGCCTTGGAAATTGTCAAGAGATCACTCTCTATCGCTGGAGACTTGTGTATTTATACCAATCAAAACCATAATATCGAGGTCTTAGAATAATCTGGACCCAGATACAGAATATCTATTACATTTTTTAACAAATACTTGAATCTATGTCCCAAATGTCCCCACAAGAAATTGTAGAAGAACTCGATAAACATATTATTGGTCAAAATTCTGCTAAAAAGGCTGTTGCTATTGCGCTCAGAAATCGTTGGCGTAGGCAGCAGGTAGCAGACCCTCTACGACAGGAAATTACCCCGAAGAATATTTTAATGATAGGTCCTACTGGCGTTGGCAAAACTGAAATAGCGCGCCGATTAGCCAAACTAGCAAATGCTCCATTCATTAAAGTTGAAGCAACCAAGTTTACTGAAGTGGGTTATGTTGGGCGTGATGTTGATTCCATCATTCGGGATTTAGCAGAATCTGCTATCAAACAATTACGTGAGCAGGAAGCTCACATTATACGTCCAAGAGCTGAAGACCATGCAGAAGAACGAATTCTTGACGTACTGCTACCACCCGCACGGGATCTGAGTTCACAAACAGAAAATGAAGAGAATGATAACGCCACCCGTCAAAAGTTTAGAAAGAAATTACGTGAGGGCACGCTCAATGAAAAGGAAATAGAAATAGAAATTTCAACTACACAAACACAGGCGGAAATATTTGCCCCACCTGGAATGGAAGACCTTACCTCACAAATCCAGGGTATGTTTCAGAACTTAGGCGGAGAAAGAAAAAAAATCCGAAAACTAAGAATCCAAGAAGCAAAAAAAATTATCGCAGAAGAAGAAATTTCGAAACTAATTAATGATGAGGAATTAAAGTTAAAGGCAATACAGACAGTTGAACAGAATGGAATTGTGTTTCTAGATGAAGTTGACAAAATAACCAGTCGTTCTGAAACGTCAGGAAGTGATGTTTCTCGTCAGGGTGTACAACGCGACCTATTGCCACTAGTTGAGGGGACTACTATTTCTACCAAATATGGCATGATCAAAACTGACCATATATTATTTATAGCCAGCGGGGCTTTCCATCTTTCCAAGCCTTCTGACCTCATACCTGAATTGCAGGGGCGGTTTCCAATACGTGTCGAACTAGCTAGCCTTAATACTGCTGATTTTGTACAGATACTTACTAACACTGACGCTTGCCTGACGCGTCAATATGAAGCGCTTATGAAGACCGAAAAAATTAAATTAGAATTTCTACCAGAAGCAATTCAGCGTTTAGCCGAAATCGCTTTTGAAGTTAATGAGAAAACTGAAAATATTGGGGCAAGGAGACTTCACACTGTCATGGAAAAACTTTTGGAGGAAATTTCCTTTGATGCTTCAAATCACAGTGGAACTAATGTCTCTATAGATTCTTCTTATGTAGATAAAAGACTCAAAGACTTGTCTCAAAGAGAAGATTTGGCCCGGTACGTACTCTAAAAGAAACCATGTGCCGACCATTTACATTGATACTATGATAATTTCCTAGCTACGTACAAGACTATTGATGCATCCATGAGCCTACCAAATCATACTAACTTTAAGTCTCATTTTGAAGATCTTCTACGCCACGCGTTGTGCACACTATCAGCCGCAGACTTAGATATTAGTATCGAATTTTCTCGCCCAAAACAAATTGATCACGGAGACTACTCCTGTAATCTTGCAATGCAACTGGCAAAACCGCTGCGTAAAAGTCCACGTGAAATTGCTACGATATTAATAAATGCGATGCCTGCCTCACCCCATCTTGAGAAGGTTGAAATTGCGGGAGCTGGATTCATTAATCTATTTCTAAAGACGGCTTCTAAGCAACAATTCCCGCGAATTGTGCTGGAGAGTGGTAAAAAATTTGGCTACGGAACCTTTGGTTCAGATAGAAAAATTCAGGTGGAATTCGTTTCAGCAAATCCTACTGGTCCATTACATGTTGGGCATGGGCGTGGCGCAGCATTTGGCGCAAGCCTTTCCAACATACTTACTGCAGCAGGCTTCTCAGTATCACGCGAGTACTACGTTAATGATGCAGGAAGGCAAATGGATATTCTGGCGACTTCTGTTTGGTTGCGTTACCTTGAATTAAATGGCCAAAATATACCCTTTCCAAGTAATGGCTATCAAGGGGAATACGTTCGTGACATGGCAAAATTAATATACAAGGCCCATGGGTCCAACTATGTGCCGCAGCATGAGATGCTTACGTCAACAGTTACTAGCGAAATAAAAGAAGAAGGTGCCGCCGAAATACTACTTGATCAATTAATATCAGAGGCTAAAAATAGCCTTGGGCAGGACTATGTATATATTCATAATTTCGTATTAACTGAGCAGTTGAGTGACTGCCGTAATGATTTAATGGAATTCGGAGTAGTTTTTGATGAATGGTTCTCAGAACTGTCTCTATTTGAAAATGATGCAGTATCTAAAGTTATTGCCTCACTTAAAAAAAATAATTTCTTATATCTGAAAGATGGTGCCACCTGGTTTCGCTCAACTGATTTTGGTGATGAAAAAGATCGAGTTGTACAACGAGAGAACGGGAAATTCACATATTTTGCTTCCGACATTGCCTATCATCTCAATAAATTTCAACGTGGCTTTGAGCAAATAATTAATGTATGGGGCGCCGATCATCACGGCTATATTCCACGCATGAAAGCGGCAATGCAAGCATTAACACTTGACCCAAAAAAACTCGAAATAGCATTGGTCCAATTTGCAGTACTTTACCGCGAGGGTGTTAAGGTACCCATGTCTACCCGTTCCGGAGAATTTGTAACTTTACGGGAATTACGTAAGGAAGTAGGTAATGATGCCGCTCGATTCTTTTACCTGTTACGTAAAAGTGATCAACACCTAGACTTTGATCTGGACCTGGCGAAATCACAAAATAATGATAACCCAGTATATTATGTACAATATGCCCATGCACGAGTGTGCAGTGTTATGAAGCAGTGGGGTGAGAACCCTTCACTTTTGACCGCAGCAGATACAAGCCAGCTCTCTAGTGCCGCAGAATTATCACTACTACAGAAACTGATTGATTACCCTGAAATAGTGGCGGTATCAGCAAGAGACCTTTCTCCTCATCTGGTTGCATTCTATCTTAGGGAACTAGCAGCTGAGTTCCACAGTTATTATAATTCTTCCCGATTTCTTGTGCCGGAAATACCGATTCGACTTGCCCGGCTGGCACTAATTTCATCAATACGGCAAGTACTTGTTAATGGATTAACTCTGCTAGGTGTAAGCGCACCTGATAAAATGTAAGCATATAAATCTGCAAAAAATTTATGAGTAGAGACTACAAGTCCCCATCAAGATCTAATTCTAGAAAAAAAGGCTCAAATCTTTTTTTAGGATTATTCATAGGCTATGCACTCGGTCTTGTTAGCGCTATTGGTGTATGGATGTATATTCATCAAGCGCCCAGCCCATTCATTCAGAATGAGAAGCCTGAAGTTAACACAAAAATAGAACCTTCTAAAAATGGAAATATAGCCTTACAAGAAATGCTAGTACTAGATAATAGTCAGGGCCAAAATAAAGATCCAAATGGAAAAACACGATTTGAATTTTACGAGATGCTGCCGGGTAATGAGGAACCGGTCACTGAAATAGAGTTACAGAAAGCCGCAGAACAACCGATCCTTAAAGATAAATATTACCTTCAGGTAGGGTCCTTCAAGGATACAGAGGACGCAGAAAGCCTTAAGGCAAAGATTGCCATGCTTGGCATGGAAGCATACGTTCAGTCGGCAGATTTATCTGAAAAAGGTATGTGGCACAGGGTTCGAGTGGGGCCCTTTACGAAAATCGACACCATCAAAAAGACGAGATCATCTCTACTGCAGAGTGGCATTAAGGCAAATCTTATTAAAATACATGCAAAAACCCAGTAAACTATTTTATCCTGAAGAGTTAGCAGGATAAGAATTATAGAACTTCTCCAAAGGTAAAAATGAGCCCTACTATAAAATTCTTTACGGTCCTATCTTTGTTTTTTGGCATCGGATTTACTGTTACCTCAGGCGCTCATGCTGAACTTGTTAAAGGCCGCGACTACGCTTTACTACTCAATCCCCAACCTACTACAAGCGGTGACAAGATTGAAGTTCTTGAATTCTTTTGGTATGGCTGTCCAAGTTGCTACAAACTCCATCCTCAAATCAAGCTTTGGCAGGAAAAAATACCTAAGGATGTAAGCCTTAGGTATATCCCAACAATTTTTCGTAAAAACTGGATCCCTGCTACAAAAACATTTTATACATTAGAAATATTAGATAAAAAAAATAACCTACACGATAAAATTTACGACGCCATCCATATAGAAGAAATTGATTTATTTAATGAAAAAATATTATTTAGTTGGATTGAAAAACAAGGGATAGATCGAAAAAAATTTATAAGTATTTACAACTCTTTTTCCGTTGTAAATAAATCTTCTCAATCCTCTCAAATGTCCAGAAAATATGGTCTAAAGGGTGTTCCTTCGTTAGTTGTAGACGGCAAATACCTAATTAGCGGAAGAATGGGTGGTACGCCACAGGAAACAATCAGAACATTAGATCAATTAATCAATAAGGTGCGAAAAGAAAGAACAAAATAATCTATAACTAATTTTGCTTATTAATTACAAAATCTCTTTCCATGCCCTTAAAAATTATAATAACCGGAGCCTCCAGTGGACTAGGGAAGGCATTAGCTAAGCACTATGCATCACTAGGTGCAATTCTTGGACTGATAGCGAGAAACAAAACCTCTTTAGAGTCTCTCGTTAATGAACTACCTGACACTGTTTCTGTCTTTTATGCTATTGACGTTCGTGATGCAGAGTCTATGCAATCTGCTGCAAGTGATTTCATACAACGCTACGGATGCCCTGATATTGTGATCGGCAATGCTGGGATTAGTCAGGGCACTCTCACAGAGTATGCCGAAGATAGTAAAGTTTTTGAGTCTATCTTAGCAACTAATGTCACTGGCATAGTAAATACTTTTCAACCATTTGTTGCTGTCATGAGAACGCAGGGTAAAGGTAATTTAGTCGGGATCTCAAGTGTAGCAAGTTGTCGCGGGCTTCCAGGTGGAAGCGCTTATTCTGCATCTAAAGCTGCTGCAAATTCATACCTTGAAAGTCTACGTGTAGAAATGTTTAGAAGTGGCGTTTCCGTAATAACAATTTGCCCTGGTTACATTATTACACCAATGACAGCCAACAATCCATTCCAGATGCCTTTTATTATGACAGCAGAAACTGCCGCTAAAAAGATTGTGCATATTATCAATCACAAGAAAATATTCTCTGTTATTCCCTGGCAAATGGGAATTGTTGCACGTATTCTAAGGTTACTTCCTAACTTTGTTTACGATCGCCTATTTAGCATTATGCCTCGTAAGCCTAGAGGATAGATAAATTTTTTCCAGCTAACTTTCTGAGGTAAAAATGGCACTTAAAGAAAAAGGACTTTTTGGAGCGGGTTGCTTCTGGTCCGTAGAAACTTTTTTCCGTAAAATTCCTGGTGTCAGTGAAGCAACATGTGGTTATTCTGGCGGCCTTACTAATAATCCTACATATAATGATATATGCTCAGGTGAAACCGGTCATGCTGAAGTTGTTCAGGTAGAATATGATCCCTCGCAAATCACTTATGATGGAATTCTGGATGCATTCTGGAATTGTCATAACCCAACCACCCTCAATCAACAAGGCCCAGATATAGGATCACAATACCGCTCAGTAATATTTTATTTTACGGAGGAGCAGAAGATTATAGCGCGCTCTTCTAAGATAAAATTACAGCCAAAAAGATGCGAACCTATCGTAACGGAAATACTACCTGCTACAGAGTTTTATCGTGCGGAAGAATATCATCAGAAATACTTTGAGAAAAACAATCTCATAAATAATCATGACGATAATAGCTATTAGAAACCAAACCCCTTCCTTTAAAAAATAAAAAATCAGGTTAAATGATCTTTTATTTCAGCGACACGTGCCTCTCTAATTTTTGCATTAATTGAATTTGATAAGCAAGCAGGATCAGAAATAGTACTTGCAAGGCTAGCCGCTATTGCACCACAATTAATTTTATTGGACACATTAAATGCCTCGCGTAACCATGTCGCCTGTGGATAAGGTTTATCAATGTAACCAGATCGCCCATGAAAATCGCATTCACAAGCGTGAATAAATTCCCCGAAACGTTCCGGCTTACGATATGCATCTACTGCTAACAACATATCTACTATAGTTGTTGGATTTAACTCTGCTATACGATGTACATTACTATGAAAACGCGCCACCAGTAACGAAAGATCACGACTTTTTTTAGGTGCTCTGATACGTTCGCACAGACTTTTAACTAATTTCACACTGTTTTTTTCATGTCCAGTATGGCTTGGCCATAAGCTTCTAGGTGTAACTCCTTTGCCAAGATCGTGAGTTAAAGCAGCGAAACGTACTGGCAGAGAATAATTTTTTGATGCAGCATAGTCAATAACCTGCATTATATGCTCACCCGTATCAATTTCGGGGTGCCATTTTTCTGGTTGGGGAACCCCGAATAATACATCTATCTCTGGTAAAATTCTTGTCAACGCACCACAGTCTCGTAGTACAGAGAATAAGCGAGAAGGTTTATTCTCCATTAGCCCTCGAGAAATCTCCTGCCATACTCTTTCTGGCACCAAAGTATCAACCTCACCATTGCGTACCATTTCACTCATCAATAAAAGAGTCTCCGACGCAACACGAAAACCAAATCTCGCAGAAAAACGTGCTGTCCGTAATACACGAACTGGGTCCTCTGAAAATGCAGGAGATACATGCCGCAACAAGCCCTCTCTAAGATCTGCTATTCCATTAAACGGATCAATAATTTTCCCATATCTATCTTTTGCAATTGCATTTATGGTGAGATCTCTTCTCACCAAATCTTCCTCTAACGTAACTTTAGGAGACGCATAAATCTCAAACCCTCTATACCCGCGCGAAACTTTACGTTCAGTTCTTGCAAGCGCATATTCATCATGATTTTTGGGATGAAGATAAACTGGGAAATCTTTGCCTACTGAACGATAGCCAAGTTTCTCCATCTCCTCTGGAGTTGACCCGACGACAACATAGTCATGATCTTTAGCAGGAAGCTGCAACAGCTCATC
>Ga0233427_10005226_pt1 | contig 10414 bp, 8 predicted proteins | sample SI_118_April2016_5_FD_179885 | JGI IMG/M metagenome (GOLD analysis project Ga0233427, IMG submission 179885) | Seawater microbial communities from Saanich Inlet, British Columbia, Canada - SI_118_April2016_100_MG | ecosystem: Environmental > Aquatic > Marine > Inlet | place: Canada: British...
CGGTGGTGATTTCAGGCACCTCTGCCTTCTCGTCCATTTCCGGGAACAGGACCATCTGCAACGGGTCTTCGGCATCGACCTTCAGACCCAGATCGGCGATGAACGCGCGATAACCCTCACGCAGCTTCGCCGCGTCTTCATTCCAGTAGGTTCTCCCTGCCAGATGTACGGTGAAACGATGCTCGGCGAGCCAGCGCAAGCCCTTGATCATGGGATCCCACGAGCGCGCGCCCCGCTCCATCTGGTGGCGCAGCTTGGTGTAGTGGTCAACCGAGACGCGCAGGGTGAGGCGTTCCGGGTAACGCACCTGGAGGTCAAGCAGGCCATCAGCGCATTTCATCATTGGGCGCATGGCATTGGTCAGGATCATGACGCGGAAACCCCGGACGAGTGCGTCTTCGGCCATCGTCATGAAATCGGGATTCACAAAGGGCTCGCCGCCGGTAAAGCCGATCTCCTCAGTACCCAGGCCATCACGTTCGATCTCGTCGAGATAAGCGGCCACTTCGGCTGCCGTGATGTAGACCAGCCGGTCGTTTCTGGGGCTGGATTCAATGTAACAGGCCGCGCAGGTCAGGTTGCACAGCGTGCCGGTGTTGATCCACAGCGTCGAAAGTTGCTTGAGATCGACATAAGCGCGCTGCTCGCCCTTTGCCGTGATGTTGGGATCAACAAACTTGCCGTCCGTACGGATGGTCAACATATCTGCCTGCATACAACAGCCCCTTACTGATGCCGGGAACATGGTGGCACCCCAGGTCCGTGGCAAATCACATCCGCGGAACCTGCCGTGAATGATTGCATGGCGGCAACGGCTGGACCATGGTTTGCTGATCGCAAGGAGCCCTGATGATGCCCGCGACAGAACTCGAGATTTCTCCGGTTACACCGACCATCGGCGCCATGGTTCACGGCGTTGATCTCGGCAAACCGCTCGACGAAGAAACTCAGCAGGCCCTGCACAACGCCTGGATGGAACATCTGGTCCTGTTTTTCCGTGACCAGACGCTCGACCCCGCATCACTGCAAACGCTGGGCCGGGGGTTCGGTCCACTCCATGTCCATCCCCAGGGCGACATGGCGGATTTCGAGGGCATCCTGAAGATTTATGCGGACCGCAACTCCAAAACCTATGCCGGGCGCAAATGGCATTCAGATGTGACCTGCGATCTTGAACCGCCACTGGCCAGCATCCTCCACATGCACGAGGTTCCCTCAGCCGGTGGCGATACCCTGTTCGCCAATATGTTTGCTGCTTATGACGCCCTCTCCCAACCGATGCGCGCATTCCTCGACGGGCTTAGCGCCATGCACGCCAGCGAGCACAATTTCGCCGGTTATTACGGCACGACAACCCGGGAAACCCGTGATGGCGAGTATCCGGCCACGATCCACCCCGTTATCGCCGCCCATCCCGTGACCGGCCGCAAGGCGCTTTACGTCAACGAAATCTTCACGACCCATATCGTCGACCTGGAGCCTTCAGAAAGCCGCTCCCTGCTCGACTTTCTCTACCAACACATCAACCAGCCGCGCTTCCAGTGCCGGTTCCAGTGGGAGTCCGGTTCCGTCGCCATGTGGGACAACCGTTCGACCCAACACCTGGCGATGTTTGATTACTGGCCCGAAACCCGCGCCGGCCATCGTGTGACGATCAAGGGCGAGCGACCAAAGGCAGGATGAAAGCGGTTCTTATGGACCGAACATTCGACTAGTGTCGGCGCGCCGGGATGGGACAAACGACATGGAGGCAGGGCAATGACGTCGAGTGAAGAAGAGACCGCGACGCCGGAGCCGGCAGCAATGCCGGAACCCCAGCCGGCCGAGACGGCCAAACCGCCCAAAGAGCGCAATCCCGGCAAGACCGTGGCGATTGCCCTGTTCGGGCTGGCGACCCTGCTTTTCGTCTATCACCTCTTTGCCGATCGCATCACGCCGTATTCCTCGGCCGGATATCTCCGGACCTATCTGGTCGCGATCGCGCCGGAAGTCAGCGGCACCGTGATGGAGGTCTTCGTCCGAGACAATTCCAGGGTCGAAGAAGGCCAGATCCTGTTCCAGCTCGACACCGCCGATTACGAAATCGCGGTCGCTGCCGCCGAAGCACAACTGGCCTCGGCCGGCCAGTCGATCGGCTCCAGCACCGCGGGCGTCAGTTCGGCGCAGGCTGCTGTGACCGAAGCCAAGGCCAACCTGGTCAACATCGAAGAGCAGGCAGCACGCATTCTGGAGCTGGTTGCAGAAGGTGTTTATGCCGAAGCCCGTGCCGACGAGGCCTATGCCGAACGCGATATAGGCAGAGCGAATGTGGAAAAAGCTGAAGCGAATCTGCTTCAGGCACAGGAAGCCCTCGGGCCGCAGGGCAACGACAATCCCCTGTTGCAAGCCGCGCTGGCTGATCTCGACAAGGCACAGCTCAACCTGCTGCGAGCATCGATCCTGGCGCCGTCTGATGGCGCTGTGACAGGACTGCAACTCACGCCGGGCCTCCTGGCCCATGCCAACACGGCGGTCATGACCTTCATCGACCTGCGCGATGTCTGGGTCGTCTCCTACATGACCGAGAACAATCTGGGGCTTCTGAAAGCAGGAGATCCTGTCACCATAGCCTTCGATGTTTTCCCGGGCCAGCTCTTTGGCGGGACCGTGCAATCGATCGGTTTCGGCGTTGCGGTCCAAGACACAACAGCGGCGGGCACCCTGCCATCTGGTATACCGGGCAAGTCAGTCACCTCGGGCGATCTGAGTTATCCAGTCCGCATCCAGCTCGATGACGTTGACCGACCGAAGGGCCTGCGCTTTGGCGGACGCGCCGGCGTGATTGCCTTTCCGACCGACAATGGCCTGATGAACATGCTGGGAGATTTCCGCATCTGGCTGGCGAGCATCTGGAACTATGTCGGCTGAGGCATCAGCGGCTTACCCGCCTTTCCACAATCACGGCCTGCGCCTGACGATTGCCTGTGTCAGCGCCGCCGTGATGGCCATGGCGATCAACAATCTGCTGGCGGCGATCGTTGCGCCCATCTTTGTGGCGGCATTGCTCGCTCCCGGCGCGCCGGCGCCGCCCGTGCGTATGTTTGTCCTGCCCGCGATCATCTGGGTCGTCGGATTTCTGGTCGATACCGCCACCATCTTCCTCGGCGACAACAAGGATGTGCTGTTGGCTTTTTATGCCTGGGTTATCTTCCTGTGTTTTTGGGATGACACCAAGGCCGGGCCCAAACCGGCGACCGGCCTGATCCTGATTGTGCTTGTCATGGTCGGCACCCTCAGTTCGGCCTCTCCGGTCAGTACATCTGCCCTGGTGGATGCACTTGCGCTGGCAGCAGCCTTGGCCCTTGTGGCGATCATCATTGCCCATGGCCTGGCGCCCGGCGGACTGATGGAAAAGGATGTCGTCGCTGCCAAACCGTCAAGCCACCCCTTGCGTGAAAGCCTGGGCCGCACGGCACTCCTGATGGTGCTTGTCAGCTTCTACATCATGACGGAAATAACGGGCGGCCTCTATGTGCTTGTGGCGGCCGCGACCATCCTTCGTCTGCCTGCGGCCAGCCGTGGCGCGCTCGGTCTGGTCGCAGCCAACATCGTCGGGGGCGCTGTGGCGCTCTCCGCCGCCCTGTTCATGGCGGTGACGCCTTCAACCATGTTCGATGTCGTATTGTTCGCAGCGATGGTGCTTGGCCTGGGGTTGGCAGCGGAAGCCGGCGGCAAACTCGGCAACCTGGCCAAGGGAGCGACCGGTGTCACGATCATCCTCTTGACCATCGCGCTCATCTCGAACGACGAAACCGGTGCCTACTTCACCCGTGTCTTCGAAATAACTCTCTCGGTTACCTATGTCCTGCTGGGCCGTGCGGTGCTCGACCCCCCGGACCCGATCGAAAACACATCGTCAGCGTGATCAATCGGCCTTTGGCATGGGCCGATTGCCCTCATGTTGGGGAACATTTCCGTCGCGCGGAACCCAGGGGTTGGCGCTCGACGTCCAGATTTCCATGACCTGGCGCAAGGCGCTTCGATCATCCAGAGAGCCGGCCTTGACCACCATCATCTCTGGCGCATTGCTGCGCTGCGAAAACAACTGAGTGCCGCAATCACCGCAGAAGTAACGCGTCAGCGTGCGCCCGCTGTCGACGACCTTGGCATAAGTCCTGGGTTCGCCCTTGGTGAAGGCGAGGTTGGTCGTCTGGATTACGGCGTTATGTGACAAGCCTGCACCGGAGGCCTTCTGGCAATCGGTGCAATGGCAGGCGATCACGTCGCTGATCGGCTGGTCGATTTCATAGGCAACGGCGCCACAAAGGCACCCTCCGGTCGCGGCCATGACGTGTTCTCCCGTTGGACAGACACGCAGCCTAGAACGAACACCCTGGAGTTCAAATCAGGATGGCAGAAGCCGGCCCCAACTGATCGCACCGCATCCGACTAGTTCGGCGTTTCACCGCGCAGAGGCAGGTTAGGCTCGCCGAAACAATCACCACCCAGTGCCGTCCAGCTCGTCGGGAAAGCAGGACCGTCGAAAACAAGGATGACGCGGCCCCAGTTGTTCGAGCGGCGGTCATCGGGACCGACCAGGTCGACCATGCATGATCCCGCGCCATCCTCGATCCAGTAACCTTGGTGGACCGAACGGTTGTCATAATTGCCGGCCAGTCCGGGAAAGTAGACCCAGCCCCGACGCCCCTTGTCGGTCGGGTACGACCAGATCGCGACATCGCCGATCTCTTCTTCATAGACAACCTGGCCCCATTGGCTGTTCCAGACTTCATCGGCCAGAACCGGAGTTACAAAGACTGCGGCAAACAAGAAAGCAAACACACGAATCATGCCGGAACTCCTGAAGGGGTCTGAGGCGTCACACGCGCCACCCTGCCAAAACCCGACGATAACAGGACACTATTTCGCGTCCGTCAGGAGCGGGCTAGATTAAAGGCATCGGAATGGAGCAGCGCGATGGATGCGACTCAATTGGCGGCCCCGGGCACCATGGTGGGGTTCGGCAACCATTTTTCGACCGAAGCGGTCGAGGGCGCCCTGCCGCAAGATCAGAACTCGCCGCAAAAACCTGCCCATGGCCTTTATGCCGAACAACTCTCAGGCAGTGCGTTCACGGCACCACGGGCGGTCAACCGGAGGACCTGGTTCTACCGCATCCGCCCGTCGGTCCGCCGCATTGCCGGTCTGACCGAAATCAAAGCCGGAATGATTCGCACCGCTCCCTGCCGCGAAGAAGCCGGTGTTCCGATCGGCCCGAAACGCTGGGGCCCGATGCCCCTGCCTGCTGTGCCGACCGATTTTCTTGATGGCCTTGCGACCGTGGCGACCTGTGGCGATGCCGGAACGCAGATGGGCATGGCAGCCCACACCTATGCCGCCAATCGTTCGATGGCGAAACGCCACCTGTGCAATGCCGACGGCGAGATGCTGATCGTGCCGCAGCTTGGCGGCCTGCGTGTCGCGACCGAGTGCGGCGTGCTCGATATCCTGCCCGGCGAGATCGTGCTGGTACCGCGCGGCATGGTTTTTCGCGTCGACCTGCTCGACGAGAACGCGCGCGGGTATGTCTGCGAGAACTACGGCCAGAACTTCATCCTGCCCGAGCGCGGACTGATCGGCGCCAACGGCCTGGCTGACGAACGCCATTTTCTGGCGCCGGTAGCAGCTTATGAAGATGATGAGGTACCCTGCGAACTGGTCTTCAAAGCCGGCGGTCGGCTCCATGCTGTCGCGATCGATCACAGCCCGCTCGACGTCGTTGCATGGCACGGCAATCTGACGCCCTTCAAGTATGACCTTTCCCTTTTTTCGCCTGTCGGGTCAGTCGCTTTCGACCACCCCGATCCGTCAATTTTTACCGTGCTGACGGCACCGTCCGACACACCAGGCATGGCCAATATCGACTTCGTCATTTTCCCCGAGCGCTGGATGGTCGCCGAACACACTTTCCGGCCACCCTGGTACCATCGCAACATCATGTCGGAGTTCATGGGCCTGATCACCGGCGTTTATGACGCCAAACCCGGCGGCTTTGTTCCAGGCGGGATGTCGCTCCATAACAGCTTCATGCCCCATGGTCCCGATGCCGAAGCCTTTGAAGCCGCCAGCAACGCTGATCTCAAGCCTGACAAGCAGAGCTCCACCATGGCATTCATGTTCGAGACTCGCTTCCCCATGGCGCTGACGGCCTTTTCCAGTGATCCTGCACTGCTTGATGCCCACTATGAGGCCTGCTGGATGGGGTTGGAGCGCAACTTTCCAAGACAAGGCTGATATCTGGTCCCCGGGCCGGGAAAGGAAAACCATGGCGACACGCACCAGGACGGCCCCGGCACGCAAAGGCGCCAGACACCGCCTCATCACTTTCGAAAAGGATGCCGCAACACCGCGCAAGGTTTCCAATGCGTTGCGGACACACGGCTGTTGCGTGGTCAAGAATCTGGTTTCAACGAGGGTCATGGGCAAGGTCCGGCGAGAACTTCAGCCCTGGCTCGACCGCACCGGCACTGGCGAAGGCGATTTCATCGGACGTTACACCAAACGTGTCGGCGGTCTGATGGCGCGCTCACGGACCGTGGGTGAAAAGCTCGCGATCCACCCGATGGTTCTCGAAGCGGTCGACGCCATGCTGCTCGATCGCTGTCACCACTATCATCTCTCGCCCACGCAATGCGTGTCGATCGGGCCCGACGAGACGCCCCAGCCGCTGCACCGTGACGATGCGATCTATCCCTTCAACCATCCGGGTAAACCCAGCGTCATCACCGTGATCTGGGCAGTCACCGATTTCACCCTGGAGAACGGCGCGACCCAGGCAGTGCCCGGTAGCCATCTGTGGGACGACGAACGCATGCCTGGTGACCGGGACAAGGTCGTGCAGGCGGTCATGCCGGCCGGTTCTGCCATCATCTATGATGGCGCGCTATTCCACGGTGGCGCTCCCAATTTCACCAATCAATGGCGCACAGGAATCATCCTCGGGTATGCGCTTGGCTGGCTGCGGCAGGAAGAAAACCAGTATCTCGCCTGCCCGCCCGAGGTCGCGCGCGACCTGCCGGTAAAACTGCAGAAACTGATCGGCTATCAGCTCCATCCACCGTTCCTGGGCTGGTACGAGATGCAGGACCCAAGTTATGCCCTGCGCGAGGCTGGCGACACGCTGCCCGGCGCCGGCGAACTGCTGGATACCGATGCGGGCGAAACCGCCCAGAACCTCAACACCTCGCTCAAACGGACCTGACGGGCAATGCGGCTGCCCGCGCGTTTGAGGGTGACCGGGAGGTCCATGTGCGCGAGATTGACGAGACCATCACACGCCAGTTGGTCTGACGGAGTGCCACCATGACCCGTGACCCGCGCTACAACATCCTTTTCGAGCCCGTGAAGATCGGGCCCAAGACGGCCAAGAACCGGTTCTATCAGGTGCCCCATTGCACCGGTTCGGGCTACCGCTTTCCCCACACGGTCGCGGCCCTGCGCGGCATGAAAGCGGAAGGCGGCTGGGGCGTGATCAACACCGAATGGTGCTCTATCCATCCCTCGGGCGACACGACTCCGACCAGTTCGGCGCGGCTGTGGACCGACGAAGATGTCGCCACCAATGCCCTGATGACCGATGCGGTGCATGAGCATGACGCTCTGGCCGGCTGCCAGTTCGGCCATCCAGGCCTCTATTCCCACAACCGTTATTCACGCCTGCCAACCATAGGCCCCTCGCCGCGGCCGCTCACCATCCAGGACTTCCCCGCCCAGGGCCGCGCCATGGACCGCGACGACATCCGCAACGTCCTGCGCTGGCACCGCAACGCCACGCGCCGTGCGATCGAGGCCGGCTTCGACATCGTCTATCTCTATGCCGGGCACGGCATGACGATCTTCACCGATTTCCTTTCACCTCGTATCAACCAGCGGACGGACGAATACGGCGGCAGCCTGGAGAACCGCGCCCGGCTGTTGCGAGAAGCATTCGACGAAGTCCATGACGAGGCTGCGGGCCGTTGCGCCGTGGCGATCCGCTTCTGCGTCGACGAGAGAACCGGCCCCGGCTGTATCGGGCCTGAGGAAGGCCGCGCCGTCGTCGAGATGATGGCCGAAGTGCCCGACCTCTGGGATGTCACGGTCGAAGCCTACAACGACATCCTGGGGTCACGTTATCGCAAGGAAGGCTGGCAGGAATCCGGCATCGACTTCGTCAAACAGGTAACGACCAAACCGGTCGTTGGCGTCGGGCGTTTCACCAGCCCCGACACCATGGTTTCGATGGTCAAACGCGGTGTGCTTGACCTGATTGGCGCTGCGCGCCCCTCGATCGCCGACCCCTTTATTCCCAAGAAAATCGAGGAGGGGCGGCCCGAAGACATCCGCGAGTGCATCGGCTGCAATGTCTGTCTCGCCTCCAACTCGCTCACCGTTCCGATCCGCTGTTCGCAGAATCCGACCATTTCAGAGGAGTGGCGGCGCGGATGGCACCCCGAACAGATCCCGACCAAAGGCAGCAACGGCAGGGTTCTGGTCATCGGCGCCGGGCCCGCTGGCCTGGAAGCGGCACGCGCAGCGGGCGACCGGGGCTACCAGGTCACGCTGGCCGAAGCAGGCCGTGATCTCGGCGGCCATCTCAACCGTTTCACCCGGATGCCCGGGTTCTCCGAATGGGCACGCGTGCGCGACTGGCGTGTCGGCCAGATCGAGAAGATGAACAATGTCGCGGTCTTCCTGGAAAGCAATCTGGGCGCAGAGGACGTTACGGAGTTCGGCGTCGAACACTTGATCGTCGCAACCGGCTCACACTGGCGGCGCGACGGCGTCGGCCTGGTCCACTTCCACCCGGTCGACGGGCACGATCGGGGCCACGTCCTCACGCCCGATGACGTGCTCTCGGGCGCCGAAATCCGCTCGCCCGTGGTGATCTACGACGACGACAGCTACGTCACCGGCGCCGCGCTGGCCGAACTGCTCACCGGCCAGGGTCATGACGTGACCATCGTGACACCCCATGCCGAGATCTCGCCCTGGAGCCAGTTCACCCTGGAACAGCCGATCGTGCATGCCGGCCTCGTGGCGCAGGGTGTCGAAGTGGTTCTCAATCATAATCTCGAGACGATCGGCCCCGGCAAGGTCGGGATCGCAGGCAAGTTCGGTGAGGCATCGGTGACACGCGAAGCTGCAACCCTAGTGCTGGTGACCATGCGTGCCTCGGACGACACGCTCTTCCACGACCTTAAACAACGCCGGGACGATGGTTTGATCCCGGGCCTACAATCCCTGCAGGCAGCAGGCGATTGCCGCAACCCGAGCCTTGTTGCCGAAGCGGTCTTTAGCGGCCACCGGGCTGCACGCCAGCTCGACACGCCGGAAAATCCTGACCTTCCCTTCCGGGTCGAACAGGTGCCGGCATCCTTCGAACCGCCTTTGCCCAACCAGAACTGGCAGCAGGACAAACCCGACGCATGACACCAGACCGTTTCGATACCACCGGGCACGACGCAACCATGTGGGCGGTCGTGACCACCGGCAACGGCGGCTACGAGATGCTCGACTATCGCCAGGTCCCTGTGCCGGAACCTGGCCCCGGCGAAGTCCTGCTGGAGGTTCTCGCCGCCGGCGTGAACAACACCGAGATCAATACGAGTCTTGGCTGGTATTCGTCTGATGTGACCGAAAGTACGGGCGGCAGTTTGATCGTTCAGGACGACGACGCCGAGCAGAAACCAGACGGCGGCTGGAACGAGACAACGCCGTTTCCCTTCATCCAGGGCACCGACTGCTGTGGCCGTGTGGTGACGGCCGGCCCGGGTGTCGAAGCCGCAATCACGGGAAAACGGGTTCTCGTCCGCGCTTGCATGCGACCGCAGGGTTACGGCACGATGGAGAACATCTGGATGGCCTCGGATTTCGACGGTGCCTTTGCCCAATATGTCAGGGTGCCCGCATCCGAGGTTTTCACGGTCGATTGCGATTGGTCCGATGCCGAGCTCGCAACCATTCCCTGCGCCTATGCGACGTCCGAAAACATGCTGCAGCGCACCGGCTGCAAGGCAGGCGACCATGTTCTGGTTACTGGCGCTTCAGGAGGCGTGGGTTCGGCTACGGTGCAGCTTGCCAAACGGCGCGACGCCAGCGTCACGGCGCTTTGCAGTGCATCTAAGGCCGATCAGGTGAGCACTCTTGGTGCTGACCAGGTGCTCGCCCGCAACGATGATGTCGTGGCTTACCTGGGCGAAAATTCCGTCGATCTGGTCGTCGATAATGTTGCCGGACCCGGGTTTCCGCAGATGCTGAAAATTCTGAAACGCGGCGGGCGCTACACGTCCTCGGGCGCGATCGCCGGGCCGGTGGTCGAACTCGACATGCGCGACATGTATCTGAAAGACATCACCCTGGTTGGCTGCACAGCATGGGATGAACCGGTCTTTCC
>Ga0233427_10005228_pt1 | contig 10409 bp, 8 predicted proteins | sample SI_118_April2016_5_FD_179885 | JGI IMG/M metagenome (GOLD analysis project Ga0233427, IMG submission 179885) | Seawater microbial communities from Saanich Inlet, British Columbia, Canada - SI_118_April2016_100_MG | ecosystem: Environmental > Aquatic > Marine > Inlet | place: Canada: British...
CTTGGACTCGACCATCCCTTTTAACAAACTTTATTTATCAGGTAATGAGCTTGATTATGTTCAAAAAGCCCATAAATCTGGTTTTTTATCAGGTGACGGGCCGTATACAAAACTTTGTAATAAGTGGCTTGAAGCTTCTTTAGGTGTGAAAAAAGCATTATTAACTCACTCATGTACTGCAGCTCTCGAGATGGCCGCAATTTTGGCTAACATTGGTCCAGGAGATGAAGTTATATTGTCTTCATATACTTTTGTATCTTCAGCAAATGCATTTGTATTAAGAGGAGGGGTGCCAGTTTTTGTTGATGTGCACCCTTCAACTCTTAATATTAATGAAAATTTAATTGAGTCAGCTATTACCTCAAAAACTAAAGCAATAATTCCAGTTCATTATGCAGGAGTTGCATGTGAGATGGACACTATCATGAATATTGCAAATCGATACAACCTTTTAGTAATTGAAGATGCAGCGCAAGCAATAATGTCATCCTATAAAGGCCAAATGCTTGGCACTATTGGCCATATGGGTTGTTTAAGTTTTCATGGAACAAAGAATATTGTTTCAGGGGAGGGCGGCGCCCTATTAATTAATGATGAATCTTTTTTATTGCGTGCAGAAATTATTCGTGAAAAGGGGACAAACCGAGCTCGTTTTATAAATGGTGAAGTTGATAAATATACTTGGGAAGATCTTGGTTCTTCATTTTTACCAGGAGAAATGACAGCTGCATTTCTATTCGCTCAGCTACAAAGCGCAATAGAAATTACTGATATGCGATTATCTATCTGGAACTCATATCATAAAGCTTTTAAAAATCTCAATTACGATTGGCTTCAACTTCCGAATATTTTAGATAGTTGTCAGGGTAATGGCCACATGTATTACTTAATACTAAATGATATTAATGACAGAGATTTATTTATTAAAAAAATGGATTTATTGGGGATTAATTGTGTATTTCATTATTCACCACTTCATCTTTCAAAGGCTGGAAAAAAATATTGTAAAAGTGAAGGGGTAATGGAGATTACCAAAAAGTATTCGGACTGCATAGTGAGGCTTCCAATATGGGCTGGTCTTTCTGGTGAAAATCTTACTCGAGTAATAAAATGTAGTATTGAGGTGTTAGATGAAATTAATATTTTGAGCTTCTCTTAAAATATAAAGTTGCTAGTAATATGAATTTTAGGAATTATAAAGAATTAAGTAATTTTTCACTTCAATATACTCACTTATTGATTCCCTTCTTCTTATTTATACTTGCAATCCTGCTGAGGTACCCAGCAATAGAAAGAGATAGCTTGTGGCTTGATGAAGCATGGAGGCTGCAGCTTTTCAGTGCACAATTAAACACAGTTGATTTGAGAGTTTTTATTTCTCAAGTATTTGGGTTTGATGGAGTTATTCGTTTAATTGTTAACTTATTTGGGGCAAATGAATGGACTCTAAGAGGGGTGTCTTTTATCTCAGGTGTACTAGCTATTCCGACCCTTTACTTCCTTGGCTATAAAATTACAGGAAAGATATTAATATCATTAGTAGCATCTTTTCTATTGGCAATTAATCCTTGGCATATCACTTACTCATCAGAAATGGCGCCTTATGCTCTTGGCTCATTTTTATTTCCATTATTTTTGATTGCGCTTATAAGGCTCAATGAAAAGAATGATAATTCTTCATTAGTGATAAGTATTTTAATTGGAACTACTTTAAGTGTAATGCACCTTTATTTTTTTGTATTAACTGTAATTTGCTGTTTTATTCTTGTAGTTATTAATTGGGATCGGGAAAGTTTTAAAAATAAAGTTGTATTAATTTTTATTATTATATTTTTACTAAATATATTTCAAATCATGCCATTTTTCTCTTGGGTTGAAACTGATGAAGTTTCTATGAGATATAACATTAACTGGACAGTTGGCTATCCATTAAAAGTATTAAATGCTATAACATCTGGTCCAATTCCAAATCGGTTTGTGTCAACTGTATCTCATATGCCATTTGGCTATTTATTGATTTTTTATAGTATTACTTTGTTGACAACCTTGTTATTTATTAGGTCATTTATTTATTCTATAAAGCTGCATAATAAGATTACAATACTTATTGTTTATCCAACATTTTTATATGTTTTATTTATTTATTTACAAGGGCATATTGCAAACAGTGCTTTTATAAGATATTTGATTCCAGTTCTGCCAGTTTTATTACTTATTGTAGTTTTGTCAATGATTAAGTTTGCGAGTATTAAGCCTAAGCTTTATAAATTTCTTATTTTTATTTTTGGATTTTATTTAATGAATTATAGTTTAGCTTTATATCATGAAGCTCCAGGAGAGAAATATAAGCCAAAGTATCGTAACTTTTTTGCATCATTTATTGACGAGTGTAGTGAAAATAATGTATATTTCTTCAATCCTAATCTTGAAGAACTTCCAATTTTTTTATATTACTTGAAAGGAACAGACTGTAATATCGTAAAGCAGCCTTCTTTTACAGGCTATTTTGAAGAAGGGCAGTTAAACCTTCTCGATAATAATAAAATGACTCTTTTACAACAAGATAATTGGATGTCGAAAGAAATAGAAAGATTATCAATTGATGGAGCTACTTTATATGTAGTTGCCAGAAGAAAGCAAATTCGGACTCTTAATGTTGTTAAAAGCACAGGGCTTTCATTTGATAAAATTATTAATGAAAGTATTCCAGATCTTTTAATTTTTAAAATTAATCAAGATAGTAAAATTTTGGAATAATATTTCTTAAATAAAAACTTAATTACTCGATATTTATAATGAAATTAGAAGATAAAATTTATGTCGCTGGTCATAGAGGGCTAGTTGGTTCATCTATTGTAAGGCAATTACTATTAAGAGGTTTTTCTAATATAGTTACCCGCTCTCATAAAGAGCTTGATCTAACCAATCAATCAGCGGTTCAAGATTTTTTTGAATATGAAAAACCCATATATGTTATTCTTGCAGCAGGGAAAGTTGGTGGAATTCATGCCAACAATACATATTCTGCTGATTTTATTTATGAAAACATAATGATTGAAGCAAATGTGATTGATGCAGCCTTTCGATCAAATGTGCAACGTTTACTTTTTCTAGGAAGTACTTGTATATATCCAAAAGCAGTTGAACAGCCAATGCGTGAAGATGCTTTACTTACTGGTGTATTAGAATCAAGCAATGAACCATATGCTGTAGCTAAGATTGCTGGGATAAAGCTTTGTGAGTCATATAATCGACAGCATGGAACTGATTTTCGATCAGTCATGCCAACCAATCTTTATGGTGAAAATGATAATTTTCATCTAAATAACTCCCATGTTCTTCCAGCTATAATGAGAAAAATTCATCTAGCAAAATGTTTGGATGATCAAAACTGGATTGAAATTAAGAAGGATTTAGTTAAATATCCAATATATGGTATTAGTTCTATGAGCTCTAAAGAGCAAATTATAAAAACTTTGGGAAAATATGGCATTCATTATGACATCAATAAATCCAATTCTAAAGTCATTCTTTGGGGTACCGGAAAAGCTATGCGAGAATTTCTTTATGTTGATGATATGGCTATTGCTTCTCTATTTATACTTGGGTTGGGGAAAGACCAGTATTTGGCAAATACAAAGCCAATGTGCTCTCATATTAATGTAGGAACAGGAGTAGATGTTACTATCCATGAATTATCTAGGATAATAAAAAAAATCATTGGTTTTGAAGGCAAGATAGTCTTTGATACTTCAAAACCTGATGGTGCTCCAAGAAAACTTATTGATGTATCTCGTCTAACAAAAATGGGTTGGACTTCTAGTATAAGGCTAGAGGATGGAGTAAAAAGTACTTACGATTGGTATGTAGAACTTGCAGCTAAAATTGATAGGTAAATTTTTTAATTTACTGATTTTTATAAACTATATATCCATCTTACCAAGCTGTTCTACCTCCATCTACAGAAACTATTGAGCCATTTAAGTAGCTAGATGAGTCACTTAGCATCCAAACCAATGTGCTTTGATATTCATTGGCTTGTGCTAATCGTCCCATTGGTATTTTTGAGGAGATTTCTTTAAGAAAAATCTCTGATTGTCCATTTTCGACACCTCCAGGGCAAATTGCATTAGAGCGCACATTGCTAGAACTCCAATACGTCGAAAGATATCTAGTTAAGCCTATTAAGCCTGATTTAATTACAGAGTATGTTATAGGCTTAACAGGCTGCTGATTTTCTGGTACTCCAGACTTTTTATAGAGGCGTTGATCAGGTGCAATCAATCCAAGATCAGATGAAATATTAATTATTGAACCACCATTAGGGTTTATTGATATCAAGTTGCCATAATATTTAGCGCATAAGAATGCCCCTGTTAGTCCGACCGCAATATCTTCATTCCATAAATCTATAGAAAAGTTTTCTAATCTTGAGAACTGTGCATTTTTATTATTTTCTACTTTAGGGTTATTGGCTGCATTATTTACTAAACCATCAATTTTTCCATATTTATTGATTACCCAATCAGCACCCCTTGAGACCTGATCTTCGTTTGTTATATCTACTGATAATCCAGAAGCGTTAACGCCATATTCATTATTTATTTTTAAAGATAACTTTTCTATCTTTTGTTGTGACAAGTCTAATAAAACTGGAGTGCCACCGAATGCAGCAATAGCTTCAGCATGTTTTTGACCTAATAACCCACATGCTCCTGAAATTACTATAATTTTTCCATGAAGATCAAATAATTTTTTTAATTTTTCATCCATATTTATAGAACTTTTAGTGTTTCGACTTCGTTAGTTATTAATGAAGCGCCAGTTATGTAAAGCAGCTGCAAAATCTTTTTGTTAGGTAAATTCTGAATTCATGCTAAAGACCTTTTGCAGTCCAGCCACCATCCACAAATAAATCTATTCCAGTAATATATTTTGATGCATCAGAAATAAGGAAAATTGCTGAGCCTACTATATCTTCAGTAACACCCCAGCGATTAAGAATAGTTCTATTACTTCGCTCTTTTGAAAGCTTAGGGTCTTGAAAACTTTTGTCAGTCATGTCGGTATGAATATAGCCAGGCGCTATATTATTAACACGAATATTTTTAGAGCCGAAATCCAACGCAAGAGATTTGCTAAGTATTCTGACTCCTCCTTTGGAGGCCCCATAACTAGGATTATTGGGAAAACCCAATTCAGAGCCTATACTTGTTATATTAACAATAGACCCAGAACCTTTTTCCATCATTATTTTCCCAATTGTTTGACAACAAGAAAAAGTAGAAGTTAAATTAATATTTATCGTATTTTTGAAGTTTTCAAGGCTATCATCATTTGGGTTTGTAATTCCTGCTACATGAATATAGCCATCAATTCTATTATTTTTTTTAAAAATCTCTTTGCACAATAATTCAAACTTATTTGAATCAGAGACATCACAAGGCTGATAATCAAATGAAAATTTATCAGTTTTTTTTGATATTTTTGTTCTACCAAGTCCAATTACTGTTGCGCCTGATTTAGCTAGACCACTTGCAATTGAATTCCCTATACCTCTTGAGGCACCACTAACAATGACTACTTTACCATTCAGTCCAAATTTTTTTTCAATATAACTGCTCATAAGTTTTAAATATAAAATTTATAATAAATTTTTTTGAAAAAACAAAATTAATTCTCGTATGTTTCTTTAATTTTGTCTTGAATCCATAAAAATTGCTCTTTAAAAATTTCGACACCTTCATCATCTCTATAGGCTTGCATGATAAATGGTCCAGTATAGTTTATCTCTCTTAATTTTGTAAAAAATTTGTCAAAATCAGCACATCCTTCCCCTAAGATTACAGACCCACTTCCTAAATTTCGATCCTTGATATGAATATCACTAATTTTTTCTCCATAAGCGTTAAGCTCTTCTAGAGGGTCAAAGCCTAACGCTGCCGAATTCCCAATATCATAATTTACTGTTACCATTTTGGAGTTAATTTTTTTTAATAAAGATGAAAATTCAGAAGGAGGTAAATCAGTTTCAAGAGATAAATTGACATTATTAGACTCAATAACTGGAATTACTGTCTTAAGAATATGGATAAATCGATCTATTGACTTTTTGCTTGAGAGTGAAGAATTATCAACACAGGGTATTACAATATCATTAACATTCAAAAGTCCAGCATTTTGTATTAGAAGATTCAAGATATCTAAACTTTTATTTGAGATTAGTTTATTTGAACTATGTAAAGGGGCATCCATAAAATAATCTGCGCAGATAGTTTTAACCATTACGCCTGTTTTTTTTGATATTTTTAAAATTTCAAAAATTCCCTTTTTTGTCATTAAAGGATTTTGATCAGCATCATTAAAATCTAAAATAAATTCAATACAGTCAAGTCCAATTTCTTTTGCAACTATAAATTCATCTTTCCAGTATCCAAGAGGGTGGGCTTGATATCTACCTTTATATTTTGGCAATAATCGACCTTGCATTACCCCGATTTGATTTTCGAAATGTAAAGCCATTGAGTTTTTTAATAATTCAAATGTTGACGAAGATTCTTTGCAATTGGCTCTTCCTCTTTGATTGGTCGTTTTACACCATCACCCATTGCTTTTTCAATTTTACGAACTGCACCAATTAAATTAGTAAAGCCAGCAGGTTCAACAGAAGCTGCCTGATCTGAACCATACATAGACCTATCTAGTGTGATGTGCCTCTCTAAAGAACTAATGCCCATTGCAGCGGCAGCATATGAAACAGCTAAACCTACTTCATGACCGCTATATCCAACATTACAATCATATTTATTTTTTAAAGTATTAATCATATTTAGGTTTGCATGCTCGTCCTTCATAGGGTAAGTGGAAATAGTATGCATTAGTTCAAATGAGCAATTTTTATCTCTAAAAATCTTAACAGCTTTATCTATATCACCATATGAGGTCATTCCAGTAGAAATGAAGGTGTGTTTTTTTTCATTGGCAATCATTTCAAGTAAATCATCATAAACTATCATGGCAGAGGCTACTTTATTGTAAGTGCAATTAAATTGATTTAAAAAGTGTTGGCTCTTTAAGTCCCAAGCAGAAGCAAACCATTCAATATTTTTTTCTTTGCAATATTTATCAATTTCTTTGTACTCATCCTCATCAAATTCAAGGCCAGCTTTTTGCTCACCTTGCGTTTCGCCCCATGGACTTTGTCTTGGGGAGTTTAAGAATTCTTCTGTATAAACGCTGCTAAGGTCCCGCTTTTGAAACTTGACAGCATTAGAACCAGCATTGACAGCTACATCAATTAACTTTTTGCAAATTGACATATCTCCATTATGATTAATACCAATTTCAGCACAAATAAATATACTCATTTTTTTTCCATATATAAAATTTCAATAAAGTTTACTTTTAAAATATCTTCTAATAGCTCTCTAACAACACCTGCACCACCCTTTGTATTTAAGACTATATCTGATAATTCTTTAATAATAGTATGACTATCAGAAGGACAGGCTGAATAGCCACAAATTTTCATTGCCTTATAATCATTCAAATCATTGCCAACATATAATAGCTTGTCAACTGAGTAACCATAGTCCTTTTCAAGAGATTGAATTACTGTAATCTTGTCTTTTACCCCCTGAATTACAGGGATATTTAATTTTTTTGCACGAGCAGTGACAACTAGATTTTTTTCAGATGACACTATGTAAGTGGGTTTGTTTAACTTTCTTAATATATCAAATGCAAGTCCATCTGATCTGCTGCAACTTACCCACTCCTTACCATCTTGATCAAGGTGCACTAAGTTATTAGTAAGCACACCATCAAAATCAAATATTAAGGCATCGATATCATCAATTGACATTGATTTAATCACTTTTTTTTATCCTCTAATTATTATTAAACATTATAGTGGATAAACATTAGATATGGTTGTGATGAAAGTATTTGATGTTATAACTTAAGATTGTTTTTGAGTGAGAACTCTTCTACGTTGTATTGTCAGTCAATCTATTGGTATTCATATGTGCAAAGCGAAATTTAGATTCTCAAAAATAGTCGTTAGGGTATTATTACCTGTTGGTAGAAATGTTCTTAATGATAAACTTTAGGTTGGCAATGAAATGAAAAAAATAGTTGTTTTTATTCAAGCAAGAATGGGGAGTAATCGACTTCCAGCTAAAATTATCAAAAAGGTTAACGGCAAAGAATTGTTAATCCATCAAGTAGAAAGAATAAAGAAAGCGAAAACTGTCAATGAGGTTGTTGTTATAACAACCACAAATAGTGAAGACGATGAAATATTTAAATTATGTAATGATCACTCTATTAATTGTTATCGAGGTAGTGAGTTAGATCTTCTAGATCGACACTATAAAGCTGCAAAGGAATTTAGTGCAGATTTTGTAGTTAAAATTGGCTCAGATAGCCCGTTAAGTGATAGTAATATTATTGATGAAGTATTGAGCTTGTGGATAAATAATCCTGAAAAATACGACTATGTAAGTAATTATCATCCTCCAACTTTTCCTGATGGATTAGATGTAGAGGGTTGCCCAATAGAAATATTAGAAATTGCCTGGGAAAATGCAACTAAAGATCATGAAAGAGAGCATACTTTTCCTTACATTTGGGATAATCCAGATAAATTTAGAATAGGCAACATTATCAATAAGTATGGAAACATGTTTACAAGCCACAGATGGACAATTGATTATTTGGAAGATTATTTTTTTTTAAAGAATGTATTTGAAAACTTTAAAAATAATCCAAATTTCAAGATGAAGGATATTTTGGAATATTTAAACGAGAATCCCGATGTTCGAAGCATAAATGAAATGCATAATGGCGTTAATTGGTATAGAAATGTAGGAGAATTAAAGACAGTGGATAGGTTTCAATATAAAAGAGAAAATACGCCTCTCAAGCTGACTGAGTCTCTTAAATTGCTTGAAGAGGCGAAAAAAGTTGTTCCTTGTGGATCTCAAACTTTAAGTAAGGGCTATACTCAATGGAGTGTTGGCGCATCTCCTCTATTTTTAGAATCAGGAAAGGGCTGTGAGGTAACTGACCCTGATGGTAACGTTTTTATAGATTATGGAATGGGTTTGGGACCTTTTATATTAGGCTATAGCGATGACGATGTTAATCTAGCTGTCAAAGAGCAGCTTGAGAAGGGCACAATGTTTACATTGCCTAGCAGTCTTGAGGCTGAGGCATCAAAGGCAATAATTGACAGTGTTCCATGTGCTGAAATGGTTAGGTTTGGTAAAAATGGAAGCGATGCTACAACTGCTGCAGTTAAATTGGCAAGAGCATATACTAAGAAAGAAATCATTGTTCATTGTGGGTACCATGGCTGGCAAGATTGGTATATTACTTCTACTGAAAGAGATGCTGGTATTCCTAAAGTAATGAAAGAGCTTGTTGTATCTCTCAAATACAATGATTTAGATGGGCTTAAGACTATAATAAAAACCAATAAAGGCAAGATTGCTGGGTTGATTATGGAACCAGTAGGTGCTGTTAAGCCAAAATGTATGGGCATGACTAACTGCACCAAAATTGAATGTAAGTCAATGTGTCAAAACAACTTCCTGCATGAAGTTAGAAAAATCACCAAAGAGCATAATATTGTTTTGATTTTTGATGAACTGTTTACTGGCTTTAGGTGGAGTATGGGTGGTGCATCAGAGTATTTTAATGTGGTACCTGATTTAGCTTGTTTTGGAAAGGCTCTCTCTAATGGAATGCCTGTTAGTTGCATAACAGGGAAGCGTGAAATAATGGAGATGTTTGAAACCGTCTTTTTTTCATTTTCTTATGGCGGAGAAACATTGTCTCTTGTTGCTATTATTGCAACAATACAAAAATTAAAAAAATGTAAGGTGCATGAGCATATTGAAAGTGAGTCTACTTTCTTAATTAATGGCATTGAACAATTAATATCAAAGCATAATTTAGAACAGTACATTTCAATATTTGGCTATCCATTTAAGTCAGTTTTTAAGTTGTCTGGAAATAAAGAGTTCAATCCATTGGAATTAAAAACTCTATTGCAACAAGAATGTGCAAAAAGAGGTATTTTATTTATTGGCTATCATCTTGTATCTTTTTCACATAAACGACAGCACATCGAGTTTACTCTTGAGGTTTACGATGAGGTTTTAAAAGTTGTCAAAAATGCAATTGAAAATAAAAATCTTATTCAGAAATTAGAGGGTGAAGTAGTTACTCAAATATTTAAGAATGTTGGAGACAGAAGTATTAAAGATTAAATTTTATATTTTGATCTTTATGCTGATTTCTTTCCTCTCTGTTCATCGAATGCAAATCTATATTAATATTGATTTAAAGTTGTAGATAAAAGTCTTGCATTTTAGAACTTCCAGTTGGGTTTATAATAATTT
>Ga0233427_10005230_pt1 | contig 10406 bp, 8 predicted proteins | sample SI_118_April2016_5_FD_179885 | JGI IMG/M metagenome (GOLD analysis project Ga0233427, IMG submission 179885) | Seawater microbial communities from Saanich Inlet, British Columbia, Canada - SI_118_April2016_100_MG | ecosystem: Environmental > Aquatic > Marine > Inlet | place: Canada: British...
TCAATTCGTTTGTTAAGTCTAGATTCAGCACCGGCCTTTTTAATTTCCAAGTCTTCCAACTCTTCAGTTAAAGAAGTTATTTCACCCTGACAAAGAGAAATTTTTTCCCAATAATCCTTTTTCTGTTGACCATAATCTTCATCATTTTCAAATTCAATAGATTTGATCTCCTCATTAAATTCATCAAGTTCAGCAAGAATTTTTTGTTTTTGATCACGAGAATGTTTTGCATTTTCTACAAATTCATCATATGCATCATTAATTTTTTTTGGAATAGAACGATCTAAAATTTGGCTAATCAAACCTCTTCCCTGAGTAATTCCTTGAGAAATATCATCATCGATGATAATTTTCTTTATTTCATCTAGTTTTGTCCATGCAGAATCATCTTTATCAAAATCCCTGCCACAAATACATCTTAAAGGATCTGAGGCTAGAATTTTATCAATTGCCCCTCTAGAAATTGAAGGAGGGATCTTATCTTCGTCTTCTAATTTTGCAAAAATTTCTTCTGATTTTTCCAAAGTTTCTCGAATCAGAGCTTCGGGAATTGCATCAAACATGAAATCCTTCATTTTTGATTCAGTTCTTTGGATTTCTTTTGTGAGAGTTTTACTATTTTTTTCTAGAGTTGAAATCTTTGATTGTAAATTCTTTCCAGACTTGGTTGATTCTATTTTTTTAACGATATTGTCATAGGTCGACAGATATTTTTTTAATTCACTCTTTTTGGAATTTATTATATCAGTTTTTTCGTCATAATCATCTTCAAAATTTTGTAATTCTTTTGCCAATATACTTGAATCAACATCTTTGTCTGCAATGTGCTTAATGATAGAATTTTTTGTTTTCTTTGAGTTGGATATTAGTTCATCAACTATTGGCAAACCAGAAATTTTCTCAATTCCTTTTTTAATTAATTCGGCGGCATTAGATTTATTTCTAAAATCAACGAGTTTCTCACCATCAAACAAGAAAAAGTCAGATAAATTTTCTGGGAATAATTTAGAAATACTGTTTTTTATTAATCTAGTATCTTTTTGATTTACAATATTACCATCATCATCTTTCATTTTCATTTTTGATTCAGATTCAATTTGAATTCCAGAATTTATTCTTGAATTGTTTGTCTCATCAAATTTTTTGGCATTTGTTTCACGGTGATTAGTTGCAGTTAAAGTTCTTGAAAGTACATATTTTTCTCCTTTTTTATCATGAATATCAAGTGTTACAGATGCAACAGCTCTTTGACCACTCTCCAAGCTTTTCAATAAAGTAGAATTGATTATTCCTTGATCACTAGATGTATCCTCAGTTTTAGGGTCATAATGAGTTCCATATAGACACCAATAGATCAATTTGAAAATTGTGGATTTTCCCATTCCACTAATTCCAATGATTACTGTGAAATTTTTATCTAAAGAATCAGATAATTCGATATTATGTTCACCATAATAATTCCCACAATTTTTTATGGCAATATTTTTGATTAAGATTCGTTCTTCACTTGACATATTCATCACACCAATTCACAAATTTTTCATTATTTGCATATTTTTTTAAAATAATATCATACAACTTGTCCATACCGGCTTTTTTCATGCTATCAGAACTCTCAATTTCAAGAAGTTCGTTTAAAATTTTTTCTAATTCAGGAGGATTATTATCATCAGAAAAATGATCTGAAATTATTTTGTTTATTTTCACCATTAATTATAATGAGAATCTAAAGTTAAAAAGTAATTTGTTTTGATTATAAATGCAATCAATATTGGACATAGAAAATTTAGAGATAACTGCATTACATTGTAATAGAATCTTTTTAAATTTAAGATTAGAAAAATTTAGAGAACATCCTCAATCATAATCTTTTTTAAAAACATCTTTGGGTAAACCATAACTGAATTCCTTAATTTTTTCCAGACATTCATCGCGATTAATTGCCAATTCACCCATTTGTTGAATACGATTTAATTGACTTCTGATCAACCCAATCTCTAATTTTTGAGACTCTAAATCATCTAGATCATAAATTCTAGGTTTTACTAAGATATCATAGATATCTGCATGAGTTTTTCTGCTCCCATCTTTATACAAATCGTCATATTTTCTTAGAACACGACCTCTTCTTTGAACAAATTGAGTAGGATTACCAGTAGATGCCAATACAATGCATCTTTTTGCTTGAGGTACATCCATTCCTTCATCTAAAACACGATTTGATAAAATAATTTCATAATCTTCATTTGCGAAATCTTTTAAAATTCTCATACGATCTTTTTTCTTTTTAGGCATATCATAGGTAATCCGATGGTATGTAGGAGATTTTTTGAGACCTATTTTTGAGGGATTTTCAAGTAATTCTTCTAATTCGTCATATTGATTTTCAGAGCAAAACAAAAGCAAGTGTTTTACATCAGGCATGCTTTTCATAATTTCAGAAAAAGTATCAATTTTCAATGTTGCATCACGAACGATTTTTCCACGTTTAATGATCAAGTTTTCCCCTTTGATACGGTCTTCATAATTTTTGGAGCTAAGATAAGAAACAGCAAGTTTTGTCAATCTCTTATATTCATAAAATTCATCACTCGTTAATTCTACAAAATAAGGATAGTAATTGTAACGACATAATTTGTCTTGTTCAATTGCTTGTTTTAATGACATTGTATACACAGTAGATTTTCCAGATGAACCTGAAAAATAATTTCTTATGAAATCGGTCCCATCTTGATCAAAATATCGTTCAATTGTTGCAGACAATCCTAAACGATATTGGTACTTTTCAGACAACCCTTTTCTGGAACCATTTGTGACTACAACACCATCATCATCTTTTCCAGTATTTCCTGCACCTACATGATGAGCTTCATCTACAATTAGCATTACAGGGATTTTTGATTTTTTAATGATTTCTAGAAATTCATCTCTTGCAAATTTTGCATGGGAACAAATCAAAACAGACAATTTTTTATCAATACTTTTGTTTGATACTTGGATCTCTTGCCGCAGTTCCTTAGTCCAACCAGCATCCAAAATATTAGAATCAATATACCATTTTGAGAGTTCTTGTTTCCATTGATCTACTAAATTGGAGTAAGGTGCAGAGATTATTACAAGTAGATTGTCATGAATTGTTTCTAGTTTTTTGATACAACCTACAGCAGTGAAGGTTTTTCCAGTGCCTGTTGCCATTTCAAATATTCCTTTTCCATCATTTTCAAACCAATTATTCACAGCATCTTTTTGATATTGTCTCAAAGTTGGTAATTTTTGTAATTTTGGGAGTTCTTCTTTTGAAGCAGGTGCCTCTTTTTTGAAATAATCTAGTAAATCTTCAGAAAGAGGACGTATTTCACAAGTTATTGAGCCTAATTGATAAGAGTCATTATTCCAAAAATTGTTAAATGCAATATGATCAGAATTGACTCTATCTTTTTCAATCCAAGGTCTTGAAACACGAATTTTGATTGACTCATCTAGTGCCTTATTATCAACATCCACAAATCCTTGAAAAGATAACACATCTCCAGGTTCATCGACATTATAAAAAATCCCAATTTCATCTTTAAGAAAATCCTGTTCATTTAACTCTGAAATTGTCAGAGGAACACCATCAGGATGTTTAGGTAGAATAAACTTGACTTCCAATTTTTTGTTTGCAATCATCCATGCAAGTGCCTTTATGTGATCTTGTTGGAATTTGTCTTTTATTTGAGACAAATCATCAATCCAGTTAGAAGTAATTACTTCATCAATAGTTTTATTTTTGAAAGCCTCTTTATCAGACTCGGAAAAATTTGGTATTAATACAAGTTCCATTTTCCCATCATGTTCATGAATAAAATCCTGTAACCCTTCAGCACAATGAACAAATTTTTTACCAGTAAATACACCACCAAATCTACGATAGAAATTTGAATGAGATAAAACCTTGTTGAAAAAATCACTAAATACATTTTGTCGTCCAGAAAAATATTCTAATTTAATATCTAATTCTTCAAAAAACATTTCTTATTCCAACTGACTCTCTATGTTTTTTTTATCTAATAAGTGATTTTTGTCAAAAGTTATTTTTTCTCCAGTAGGAGTTCCATTTTTATCAAGAATACTGATACCATCTCTATCAATTACGATAATTTTGTAATCGAATTGTGTATGATGGTTGGGACATACAACTATCATATTAGAAACATCATCATCACCTCCATCTTCTAGAGGATGATAATGGTGAACTTCAGAATAGAATTTCTTTTTTTCAATTTCAAATGTTTGCCCACAAATTTGACATTTGTTATGATATAGTGTCTTTAGTTCTTTAACAGGCTTGGAATCACGCAGGAAGCGCCAAACTTCAGATTTGTTCTTTTTTGCAGGCCCATTAGTAGGAAGAGTAAATTTTTTAGGTTTAGATTTTTTATTTGTTATTTCAAAGTATTGCTTCTTTATTTCATAAATTCCAGATATAGGCATAGGAATTTTGCTTACAGAGTTGTGAATTAATTCGTTAAAGGAAATAGAGGTCTTTTCAATTGTATCAAAAAACAAAAAATATTGAATAGATTGTGCATCAAGATCATTTGGATAAAATAATTTTCCATATTGAAGATTTTTTAGTTTTTTAACCAATCTACAACATAATTTGAAATTTTCTTCAGGAATTGTGAAATAGATTTTATCATTTTTCTTTAGTTTAGACCACAAAGGGGATTTTACTTTTCCTTTATGGATACCCCAAACAAAATTACATGAGTTCTTTTTTAGAATCTCATTACAATCATTATTGAATTTTCCTAGTTTAAATTTACGAAGTTTTTCTTCATTATTTTTATCGACTAAAATAAAGAATTGATTAGACATAGATAATATTCTAGGAATAAGTAATTAAATCTAAATAGTTAATTGGCTTAATTTAGTAACAACTATGAATTTTCCAGAAATCACAGATGAAGAATTTCAAAGAACGTTAATGAATATTTTAGATTTGTCTACAAAAGATAACACATACAAATTTGCATTTATGAGATTTTTGCTAGACTACTGCAATGAAAATTCAGAGACGCATGTAGAGTTTGAAACCATAGCAGGGTATTTTTTCAAGTATTATTGGCTTCAGGAATGTAAATCAAAATTCAAGCAGGCTCCACAAGTGGAAAAAAAGCCTGAAATTATTAAAATTATTCAAAAAGAATTTGACAAGCCATTTTACCCTCAAACATTTGCAAAAATTTCCAAAGAGGAAACTCAAAAAATAAAAAATTGTGTCAACGAAATTGTCAAACATGGATTTCACAATGTGACATGGAGGTTTCAGAAACTAAAAGAAGGTACAACTGCAAAAGAAAAGAAAATTTTCTTTGACTATACGATATTGCGAGTAAAAAATGAGAATAGAAAGTACGTCAACTTGGATGCAGGAATTGACATCAATCCAAAAGCAATGGAATTTTTTAAAAAATACAACACGGTGTTAAAAAAAGCAGTTAATTTGGAATGGGCACGGTTCTTGGAAAAACTGAACTTGGGTGTCCCTAGACTGATACAAAAAACTGAAGGTGAGATAATTCCAAGAACCGCACTAGGAAAATATAGAAAAGCACTAGAGCCATACTTCAAGAATTGCTACTATTGCAACAACCCGCTAGTAAAAAATCAAACACATGTGGAACATGTAATTCCATTTGATTACATTGCAGAGGACAATATCTGGAATTTTACTCTGGCATGTCAGAAGTGTAACTGTAGAAAACTAGGCTCGCTGCCACCTGAGAAATTTCTGGATGAGTTAATCAACAGAAACAGAAATTATAGGAGTAAAATCCCAATGCTTGACACATCACTGACATTGTTAGGTGAAAATTTTGAGAAAATTATTCATGATCATTTTGAGAATGCAAAATCTCACGGATATGTTGTTTTAAAAGATTTTCCTAATTGAAAAAATTATTTCTTTGAATTTTGTTCTAATCGCTGAAAATAATTTACTAATTGAACATAATCATCAGTATCAAACAAGCTGTATGAAGTTGAACTCCTCCAATATTGCATGAAATCATCTTCTACATTTTTTTCAAAATCTTCCTCAGGTTGAAGATCAATATTTGCTCTTTGATTTCGCAATAATGTATCTAATTCAATGAAAGTGTATGCTTGATTTTTTGTATAATAAAATCGATCATGAATATCATAACCCACATTCTTATCATTGATAACTTTAAAATCAATTGATACGTCATCTCCAAATTCATCTTTAAACAAATCAGCATATACTTTTAGACGTTCAAGATCCTTTTTCTGTCTTGGAATAATTGTTAATATTTTAACTTCAGATACATTTTTGTTAGTTTCTAAAACTTCGTGCAAAATTTCAAAATGTTGTTTTAGAAAATAACCATTAAGTATCCATATGAAATCTTTTGCACGAGAAAATAAATTCATGACTTTTATTCGATTTGTTAAATTTTCACCGGGGTGAAGAGAAATATGTGTATCGGGGTTATTTTTATCAATAAAATCAGGGTCAACTATTTTGTGAACTCTACCTTGTTGTTCAATCCCTTTTTGATCTTTTTCTAACACAACTACAATTCCATTTTTATCATATGCGACGTTAGTTAATTTTTTTTTAACAATTCCTTCAGTTAAATTTCCAGTTCCCCTATCTTTTTTTAATTCAACAAGAACTTTCATTCCATCTTGGATATCTTCATTGGGTGGAAACTCTGCCATTTCTAATCTAATCAAACATTCTGTGAATCAACAGTAGGATCATCTAATACTGTTTTCCAAATAGTAAGGGCATCTCCACTCAAATCATCACATCGAAGTAAAATTGTGTCCTCATTCCAATGAGTACGGTCTGCTAATTCACGAGTCATGTTAATATCACTTTCAGTTTTATATTTCAATTTTTTTAACTCAAATGATATATTTTTTAATTCAGAATTAGGAATTTTGTGTAGTAGTGTCAAATTGCCAATTCTTTTTAGCAATTTACGATGTTGGGATGAGGTGAAACGGTTAGGATCTGTAATTTTTTTTCCGTCAGAATCAGTTTCATCATCTGCCACATACCAATCAGGTTGTTTTTCAATACTTTCAGGCATGATGTGTTCTAATGTAATGTCTCTAGAAATTATCTTTGAATTATAAGTTGTTTCACGATTAATTTCAATATTTTTTAATATGTATTTTGAAATTTGTTTACTAGGTTCAGAATTTTGTATAATAGATTTGAATCCTTCATCAGAAATGTCAATTGATTTAAGTTTATTTCTAATATCAGATAAATCACTTCCATTTTTAATTAGTGTGGCACATTCAGCAAAACATCTCCCTATTGCACTGGGAGCTTTTCTACCCATTGTTTTACCTCTAAAAAATACATCTAAACATAATTTTGATAATGATTCAATATCCTTTGGATTATTTTTCCAATATTTTTTTCCATTTAGAATTACGGGTTGTGCAGAATCATTTCTTAACTCAACAAATAAAGAATTTAAATGATAACCATGCTTAGTATCAATTTTAGTATTAATTATTTCATTATAGATAATACTATCAGATAATAAAGTTTGAATGTATGTTTGAATTTGTTGATCAGTTTTAATTTTTTCGGATAGTTCTTTGTAAAGATTCTGAATTGTGACATAACCATATGTTGCAATCCAATTGTATCGTAGAAAATCATCTGGTTTCTCGTCATCGCCAAGATTTTCAATCACTTTTTTCCAAGTGTTATGAACATCATCTCTATTGTCTTGACGAGATTGCATAAAAATATAATTTTTAATTAAATCGGACATATCCAAATCTAAACCACGTTGATTTAATGTAGCAAATAATTTGAATGCATGATCTTCATCCTCAACTGTAATTTTATAGAGTCTAAATGCATCAAGAATTTTTTTTATAAATTCAAATAATTCTGCATTTTCTTCTACAACATTTTTTTTACCAGATGTATAAAATTTTTCCTTAACTAATGTGTATAATTCCTTATAATTAGCATAAAGAGTTTTTTCATTAAATTTTACTGTTTTATATTCTAAAATTTTTTCATCTGGATCCATTTCTTTAAGAATAACGTTTTTGAAGAAATCATTATTATTTTCATTTAATTTTAATCTAGGTTTATCCTTCACCATGGGTGGAAAAAGAAAAGTGGTTAAATCTGAAGCATTGTCTTTATTACCATTATTACTAAGAATATCTCTAATCACACAAATTAAAATTTGAAAAGATGTTATTCTCTGTTGACCATCGACAATTTTTACAATTTTAGATTGAGGGGAGGATATCAAAACTATGGGACCAAAAAAATATGTTGATTGGTTATAACCAAATACCTCTATCGCATCACTCCAAAATTCTGTAATTTGATCTTTTTTCCAAGAATAATCTCTTTGAAATGGTGGAATTTCATATTGAGAAGTACTTAAAATATCCGAGATCGAAACTCCGTCAACAAAAGACACGGTGATAATCAAGTAAAATTTCTTAAAAGTCTTTACAAAATCATTTTAATTTATAAAAAATTTAACTAAATTCTGATTTTCTTCAAAGATTCAAGTGAATTTAAAATCTCACCAGTTACAACTTTAATTTCATCATCAGTGTTGAACCTGCCACACCCAATTCTTATGGCATAGTGTGACTGTTCCTCAGTTAATCCCAAGGCCAGTAGCACGTGGGATGGCTCGACATTCTGAGTGGTGCATGCAGAGCCTGCAGAGATGGCAATCTTTTTTGACACTGAATTGATTATTGCCTTGCTTTCAATCCCGTCAAATCGAATGTTTAGATTATGAACCAGTCTGTTGGTTGGATGACCATTTAGTTTTCCACCAACTGCTGCAAACTTTTCCAACATTATATCAGTCCATTTTTTATATTTTTTATTTTCATCATTCATTTCTGCAATTGCAATCTCTATCGCTTTTGCAAATCCTATAATTCCTGGAACATTTAATGTCCCTGAACGAATATTTCTTTCCTGTCCTCCGCCATACACAATAGAATTTAGTTTGACTCTTGGCATCAAGCTTCTAAGGTATAGTGCGCCAATTCCTTTTGGCCCATAAATTTTATGAGATGAAAATGACATTAAATCAATATTCATTTTTTTAACATCAATTGGTATGTGTCCTACTGCTTGTGCCGCATCAGTATGAAACAGTACATTATGTTCATGTGCAATTGCACCAATTTGTGAAACATTTTGTATTGTACCAATCTCGTTGTTTGCAAACATTATTGAAATTAGTACAGTCTTTGCAGTAATTGCAGATTTTAATTTCTCTAAATCAATTAAACCATACTCATCTACTGGTAGATACGTTACATCATATCCAATTGATTCCAAATGTTTTGCAGTATCTAAAATTGCCTTATGTTCTGTAACACATGTGATAAGGTGATTTCCTTTTTCTTTGTTTTTCTCCATCACTCCAAGCAGTGCTAAATTATCAGATTCAGTAGCCCCTGATGTAAAAATAATTTCATCATTGTTTGCCCCTATTGCTTTTGCAATTGATTCTCTTGCAAGTTGGACTGCAATTGATGCATCATACCCATAGGGATGATCTAAACTAGATGCGTTTCCAAAATTTTCAGTAAAATATGGCTTCATTACATCAAATACGCGCACATCTACAGGTGTGGTTGCATGAGAATCAAGGTAGATTGGATGTTTTTGCTCACTCATTTCGCTCATCTTTTACCAGTTCATAAAAGTCAGACAAATCGTTAATTCGAGGCGACAATGCAATGGCGCCGCGGTTCAAATGTGCGCGGGTCATTTTATGCAAATACAGTTCAGGATCCAGTCCATCTTTTTTTAGACGATTAAGCATCAATGCCAGGTAGATTGGCTCATGTTCTCCAAACAATACTGCAGGTGCAAGTTCAGAACCATTTTGATTATACTCATCAGGATTTGGAATTGACGGATCCTTTAGCGACATACAAAGTGCAAACCTCAAAGTGATGTTTGGTGTGAGGCCAGTTTTGATTCTCATCATTCCCAGTTTCTTTTGAACAGTAGTACTGGTAGTTATTTTATTAAATTTCAATTTCTTTTTCTCCCTTTTTATTAAAAAAGTACTTGTCATGAATTATTGTTTTTCCATTATCAGAATCATATGAGATGACAAATGATTTTGCAATGTATGGCACTAGTTCCTTGTAATGCTCATAATTAATTTCAGAGTCAGTTGATAAAATTATTGTTTGGTGTGATGCGTTTGGATAAAAATCTCTAACCAAACTTCGTCGGTGTTCCTCATCTAATCTTGCAAGCGGGGTATCTATCATAAATGGTAATGGTCGTCCAGATGTTTTAGCTAATGCCTGAACTATGGATGTAGAATACATTTGAAGTTCACCTTTAGATAACATGTCCT
>Ga0233427_10005233_pt1 | contig 10404 bp, 8 predicted proteins | sample SI_118_April2016_5_FD_179885 | JGI IMG/M metagenome (GOLD analysis project Ga0233427, IMG submission 179885) | Seawater microbial communities from Saanich Inlet, British Columbia, Canada - SI_118_April2016_100_MG | ecosystem: Environmental > Aquatic > Marine > Inlet | place: Canada: British...
TCCGGAATTACCTGGAAAGTTTTCGTTCAGGTTTTTCGGATAAACTGGAAAACTCCCAATTGCTTTTTATGCAGTCAGACGGAGGTTTGACCGATTCCGAAAATTTTAAAGGCAGCAATGCCATATTATCTGGACCTGCCGGAGGAGTTGTAGGCTATGCCATGACTTCGTCACTTACGAATGAAGACACGGAAATTTCGAACTCAAACCAACAACCACCAAAAACTGGCCACCGGTTACCTGTGATTGGTTTTGACATGGGCGGCACCTCAACTGATGTTTCCCGTTACGGGGACGATTATGAACTTGTACATGAAACAGAAACTGCAGGGGTTCGTATCCAGGCTCCACAAATGCACATCAAAACCGTTGCCGCCGGAGGGGGCTCGAGACTGTTTTTTCGTAATGGTTTGTTTGAGGTTGGTCCGGAATCCGCCGGAGCACATCCTGGTCCCGTCTGCTACCGCAAAGGTGGACATTTGGCTGTAACAGACGCAAATTTAGTAGTGGGTCGTTTGCATCCGGAATACTTTCCAAAAATTTTTGGACCAAATGAAAACGAAGCTCTCGACATAGATGCCTCACGTTTAGCTTTTGAAAAATTAACTGCTGAAATCAAAAACTATTCAAAAAAACGGCAACTTCCGGAAATGTCCCTGGAAGAAGTCGCTCTCGGTTTTTTAAAAGTTGCCAATGAAGTTATGGTACGTCCGATTCGTGAAATTTCAGTGATGCGCGGATTTGACATCAAGGAACATGCCTTGGCCTGTTTCGGTGGTGCCGGTGGTCAACATGCCTGTGCAATTGCCCGTGAATTAGGTATTTCAAAAATTTTCATTCACCGTTTCGCCGGGATTTTATCAGCTTACGGAATGGGACTGGCAGATATTGTCGTAGAAATACAAGAGCCTTCTGTGTTGGTGCTGACGGAAATCAGTCAGGATAAATCATTAAAAATCCTTCTGAATAAACTTGATAAATTAGCAGAAAACGCAAGAAAAGATTTAGTAGAGCAGGGATACAAGCCGGAGCAAATCGAAATAAAGCGCTACCTCAATTTACGCTACCAGGGTACGGATACGGCCTTGATGGTCCAAGAACCAGAGCCTAAAATAAATTATGATACAGGAATTACGAATTGTGGATTGGGCATTGCTGAATCGAGTCCTGAACTGCAGAAAAATTTTCAACAGACTCCATCTGAGCTTCCGAGTCCTGACTTTATCGGTGCCTTCAGGAAAACATACCGCAAAGAGTTCGGTTTTGATTTGACAGGTAGAGAAATCATTGTGGATGATTTACGTGTACGTGCGGTGGCAAAGTCTCCCGGACTGCAACAATTCAAAATTGCAGAAAATTCCACCGACTCACAAGGTCGGGATGAGGTGCCAACCTCAAAACAAACCCGATGTTATTTCTTCGGAGGCTGGTTTGATACTCCAATTTACCGTCTGGAAAAATTAGGATCCGGACTTTGTTTACAAGGCCCAGCGATTTTAATGCAGGATACTTCCACAATTCTGGTTGAACCCGGTTGTTCGGCAGAAATAACGGAATACGGTGACGTTATTTTGAGCGTTAAAACCAAGACCTATCGTGAAATCGGTATTCAAGCTGATCCGGTTCAGGTGTCCATTTTCGGTAACCTCTTCATGTCGATTGCTGAGCAAATGGGGCGTACGCTGCAGCGTACAGCTATTTCCACCAACATCAAGGAGCGCCTGGATTTTTCCTGTGCTATTTTTGACGAAACCGGAGGATTGGTAGCAAATGCACCACACCAGCCGGTTCATCTTGGTGCAATGAGCGAGGCAGTCCGACAACAAGTTAAACTGCAAGAAAACAATCTTCAGGAAGGTGATGTTTTGCTGACAAACCATCCGATTGCAGGAGGAAGTCATCTTCCGGACATTACAGTCATTACTCCGGTTTGGAAAAAAGTTTCAAGGTTTCAAAGTTTCAAAGTTTCAGAGAAGGCAAAAAAACTAAAAGAGGAGAAGATAATTTTTTACATTGCCAGTAGAGGACACCATGCAGATATAGGCGGAATTTCTCCAGGATCGATGCCACCTTTTTCCCGTGAATTAAAAGAAGAAGGTGCTTGTATCAAAACTTTCAAAGTGGTGGAAAACGGAATTTTCAATGAAAACGGAATTACCGAATTGCTTCAAGCGCCCGGGAAAATAGTACGTAATCCGGGAGAGCCAACAATCAGCGGAACCCGATTGCTTTCGGACAACCTTTCCGATCTCAAAGCACAAGTTGCTGCAAATCAGCGCGGAATTGATTTGCTTTTGGAAATGGTAGAGCATTATTCATCGGAAGATGTGCCTGGTCTGCCGATTGTAAAGGCATATATGCAGCATATCCAAAATAATGCCGAAGAAGCAGTACGTAATATGCTCAAGGAACTCTCTGAAAGGGAAGGTCTGGAGGAAGTAGATACGGTTGCAGCAAAAGATTATCTGGATGACGGAAGCGAAATAGTTTTGCATCTCACTATAGATCGAAGAGACGGCAGTGCGATTTTCGATTTTACCGGAACAGGACCTGAGCTTTGGGGTAACCTGAATGCACCAAGAGCAGTAACTCATTCAGCGATTTTGTACAGTTTGCGCTGTTTGATAAATCAAGAAATTCCACTCAATCAAGGATGCCTGAACCCGATTGAGGTGATTATTGAAGACGGTTCTTTGCTGGCTCCATCTGAAAATGCTGCTGTGGTCGGAGGTAATGTTTTGACTTCTCAGCGAATCACGGATGTAATTCTCAAAGCATTCCGTGCCTGCGCAGCTTCGCAGGGCTGCATGAACAATTTCACCTTCGGCAACGAAAATTTTGGCTATTACGAGACGATTGGCGGCGGCGCTGGTGCAGGCCCAAACTGGCACGGACAATCCGGTGTTCACACTCACATGACCAACACACGCATAACCGATCCAGAAATTCTGGAAAGGCGTTATCCGGTGATGCTTCGTGAATTTTCTATCCGCAAAGATTCAGGTGGTTTCGGGAAATTCAAAGGAGGTAACGGACTCATTCGTGAAGTCGAATTTCTGGAACCACTCAATACTGCCATTCTTTCAGAGCGCCGTGTTCATCAGCCTTATGGACTAAACGACGGTGGACCCGGAAAAAGTGGATTGAACATTTTTATTCGCAAAGATGGTTCCAAACTCCACTTAGGTGGGAAAAATGAAATTATTGCTGAAGCAGGTGACCGGATCCGCATTGAAACTCCGGGAGGAGGGGGGTATGGTAAAGTTGTTACCTGATTATCTGATCTCAATATTCAGCAGCTTCGCATACTGCTGTCCAGAGTACATATCGGTTTCACCAAGACCACCTTGAATTCTAGGTCGAGGAAACGAAAATTTGATAGCACTGGCAACAGTGATTTCAACGAAAATTACTGAATCTTCCGGAATCTGATATGTTTGGCCTCACTGCCACAAAAGAAGTTCATTTGTTCAATGAAGCAGTTCACGGCGGGGTATTTGATTACATCCTCAAACCTGTCGTTTTTTCGCGTTTTCAAGCAACATTAGAGCGTTACCGGCAAACAAAAAATCAACTTTCAAGTATTGATCAGCTGGACCAGTCAGAAGTTGATAGAGCACTGCACACCGTAAGAAGTGGTGACCTGCATGAGTTACCGGAGCTGCCAAAAGGAATTGACAGACTCACCTTAGAAAAGGTGCAACAGGTATTCGGTTCAAGCCAAGATTCCAGATTAACTTCTGAAGAAGTTGCTTCACACGTAGGAGCAAGCCGTACCACTGTCCGGCGTTACCTTGAATATTTAGTTTCCCAAATTATTTTAGATGTAGATGTGAGTTATGGAGGGGTGGGACGTCCGGAACGTCGATATTTCACAAAGCAGCCCCATTGATAGTTGTATATCAGCCATAGGATCTCAACGACTAAAAAACTTGCTGAAATTAAATATATTCAATAATATCGACAGGTAAATTTTGAAGACTTTTGAAATAAATTTTTTGATAATTAAAATCTTACAAAAAATGACAATATGGGATTATTAACAACTACAATTGGAGCTTATCCAAAACCGGTATACGTAAAACTTCCAGACTGGTTCGGTAATCTGGATACATCCGATCCGACCCGAGGTTGGGCTGAGGCACTGAATGCAATCGGTGATGATGTTAATTCAATTCTCGAGAGGGGAACTCACGAAGCAGTCAACGATCAGGTCGATGCAGGAATTGACATCCCAACAGATGGTGAGATTGCCAGAGAAAATTACATTCACTATCATTGCAGACATCTGGAAGGAATGGATTTTGAGAATCTTACAGAAAAGACTTTGCGTACTGGGAATTACTCCTCGTTACTGCCAACTGTTCGTGGTCCAGTCAAAACAAGGGGTTTGTTTTTAGCAGATGATTGGAGGCGGGCCCAGGAAGCAACAGACAAGCCAGTAAAAATTACAATGCCCGGGCCTTTGACTGTTGCAGATACCGTCGTGGATGAATATTACGGTAATCAAAAAGATTTTGGGAAAGCGATTGCTGAAGCACTGAACCAGGAAGTACTCAGTCTGGCCGATGCAGGCTGCCGGCACATTCAAATAGACGAACCCCTTTTTGCCCGTTATCCTGAACGTGCGCTTGAATTTGGAGTCGAAAATTTGGAACGTGCATTTCAAAACTGTCCGGAGGGAGTTACCCGAACTGCTCACATGTGTTGTGGATATCCTGATGTAATTGATGCAGTTGATTATCCAAAAGCTCCTCGTGAGTCATACTCCCAAATTGCGGATGCCATGGAAGATTCGTCTGTCATGGCCCTGTCTTTGGAAGATGCACACCGCTACAATGACCTGAGTTTGCTGGAGCATTTCAAAACTACAACCATTATTTTTGGAGTAGTTGCCATAGCAAAAAGCCGAGTTGAAGCAGTCGAGGAAATTCGGAAGCGTTTAATGGATGCACTGGAACATATCGACGCAAACCGTCTGATTGCTGCACCCGACTGCGGACTTGGAATTTTGGGACGTGAACTTGCTGTCCAAAAAATGAAAAACTTATGCGCCGCCGCACACTCGATTGAAACTTAAATCAAAAAATGACCGCTCAAAAAATAATTCAAGTTCGTGATGTAAAATTGAGCAACGAAAATTCGTTTGCTCTAGTCGGTGGACTGAACGTGCTTGAATCTGAATCCATAGCTTTACAGGTAGCGGAAACTTTCCGGTCGATTACAGACAAGCTCCGAATTCCTTTTATTTTCAAAGCTTCCTTCGATAAAGCCAACCGTTCATCCATCAACTCTTTTCGAGGACCGGGACTGGATGAAGGTTTAAAGATTCTCGAAAAAATTAAATCCGAATTTGACGTGCCCATCCTCACAGATATTCATGAGCCTTTTCAGGCGGCACCGGCTGCAGATGTCGCAGACGTTTTACAACTTCCTGCCTTTTTGTCTCGTCAAACCGACTTGATTGTTGCAGCGGCTAAAACCGGGGCCGCAATCAACATTAAAAAAGCCCAGTTTTTAGCCCCGGAAGAAATGAGTAACATTCTGCAGAAATGCGAATCCTCAGGGAATGACCGGCTCATTCTTTGCGAACGCGGCACAAGTTTCGGCTACAACAATTTGGTGGTGGATATGCTCGGCTTTTCTGTGATGAAAAGTTTTGGTTATCCAGTTCTTTTTGACGTTACTCATGCACTTCAGCGTCCGGGAGGTATGGGCGACGCAGCAGCTGGACGGCGAGAAACTGTACGAGAACTTGCTTTGGCAGGTATGTCTCAAAAAATAGCAGGTCTTTTTCTGGAAGCACATCCGGAACCGGAACAAGCGCTTTGTGACGGTCCCTGCGCACTCCGACTGAATCAGCTCGAACCCTTCCTGAAGCAAATGAAGGCTGTAGATGATTTAGTAAAATCTTTTGAAGCTTTGGACACAGCTTAACAACTAGTGGAAATGATTTTGGAGACGAGAATTTGGGGAACACGAAAATCTCAAACAATCAATTACGTATCGTGTCCACTTAATTATCTTTGTTTTAAAGCAGTATTTTTGACAACGTAAATTACCCTGTCCAAAGCTGACCTTCAGATATAGCGTTTTGTGAGCAGCATAACGATATTGTTGAGTCCCTTCTAAACCGTTTATATTTTTGAAGCATAAAAACTGAATGGTTGATTTAAAACTGAAAATCCGTAAGATTCCTGACTTTCCTAAACCAGGAATTTAATTCCGTGACATCACAACCTTACTTGCCGATGCGCAAGCTTTTAACGAGGTAGTGGAGCGCTTCGTAAAGCGTTACGAAGACGACCAAATCGATTTGGTCGTAGGAATAGAATTGCGAGGCTTTATCATAGGAGCACCATTAGCTTTGCGTTTGGGAAAGGGCTTTATCCCTGTCCGTAAAGAAGGGAAACTACCCGGTCCCACAAACGGGGTTGAATACGATTTAGAATACGGCACTGACAGGGTAGAAATCCACCAGGATGCAATCCCCCCCGGGAGCAGAGTCTTAATGGTGGATGATTTATTGGCAACAGGCGGTACGATGGAGGGTAGTTCAAGGTTGATTGAACAAGAGTGAGGAATCATTGTTGGCTATGCTTTTGTGATTGAATTAGTTGACTTAAAAGGCAGAAAAAAATTGGATCATCCCATTTTTAGTCTCGTGACTTTTGAAGGAGAATAAAACAAATGACAGCAGATACATGGTTTACAGATTAAAAAATTAAGCATATTTAAACCATTAGTGGACAAGTCCGTAAATTAAAAGGGCTCCCATTTTCAATTATACCCTAAGCTCAGAGAAAATAAATTTGCAAAAGGAATCGAACATGAAAGTAGGCATCATCGGCGGCAGTGGACTGTATCATCTGGAAGAGTTGGAGAAAGTCGAAGAAGTCCATCTAGACACTCCTTTTGGAAAGCCTTCCTCGTATTTCGTGACAGGCGAGGTTAACGGCATCCCGGTGGCTTTTCTTCCTCGCCACGGAATCGGACATGTACTACTACCAACTGAAATACCATTCCGTGCCAACATCTGGGGGTTGAAGATGCTCGGGGTCACTCATTTAATTTCAGTGGGCGCAGTTGGCAGTCTCCGCGAAGAAATAGAGCCAGGCCACATGGTTTTTCCCGATCAGTTCATAGATCTAACCCGTGACCGGAAATCCACCTTTTTTGGCAACGGCGTGGTGGGGCACGTACAGTTCGGCAATCCTGTCTGCTCTGAGCTGAGTGGGAAACTGGTAGAAGCAGCGAAAACGGTAGGGGCAACCATGCATGTAGGAGGAACCTACATCTGCATGGAGGGTCCTGCTTTTTCTTCTCGTGCAGAATCACTGCTTTACCGTTCATGGGGTGCAGACGTGATCGGTATGACCAACGTCCAGGAAGCAAAGTTGGCACGGGAAGCGGAAATGGCCTTTGCCTCGATCGCCCTAGCCACCGATTACGACTGTTGGCATGTATCTGAATCAGAAGTCAGCGTCGAGGACATAATCAAGGTAATGCATGCCAATGTCGAAACTGCCCGCCAAATTCTTGTTGAAACCCTGCGTAAAATTTCGCCAGATTTTCCAAATTCCCAGGCGGATGCCCTTAAATTTTCCATAATTACCGACAAGTCTAAAATTTCCAAAACAACCTGCCGTGACTTGGATTTAATACTGGGTCGTTACCTAGATTGAACATGAAAGAGTTGCTGCGTATCCAAAAAGCCCAATTCTCAGAAAAGTAAATCCTTTAGCATTACACAAAGCCCGTCATCATCAACATCTAATAGAATGGTATTATAGAGAATGAAGATTACCTGATCAAATACTAGTACTTTTGCCTGATAAAAACTGGAAATTCGCAATATTTTTAGTTTATCTTCATCAAGTTGATCATGTTTGAGGACTTTAGAGTTGAGACCTGTCTGTTCAAAGTGTGTTTTAGCAGGGTATTTAAATTTTAATTCCCATGTGAAGTTTGATTTAGTGACTTTGAACAGTTTAGTGTGTACAATTAATTAAGCAATAAATATTAACATATATTTTTATAGATTTTTAAATTAATTGATTAGTATGTTGATTACAATCTGTAACTATGAATAGTTTTGCTTTTAGCCTTTGGTTAGGTTCTGGAATTTTCATGATGGCCATTGAGTTTCTTGTCCCAGGTTTGGTTATGGTCTTCGTGGGACTTGGAGCCTTGACTGTGGTGCTCGGTATGCACTTTGGATATATTGATGGTATTCTCCAGCAATTTATTACTTTTTTTGTAAGCTCAATCATATACTTATTAACTCTTCGTTTTTTAGTTCTTAGATTTGTTCCATCAGAGTCCAGAAAGGAAAATATTGATGAAGATGAAGAAGTGATTGGATCGATTGTTGGGCTAGTTGAAGATATAAATTCTGGAGCATTTGGACGAGTTGAGCATAGCGGAAGCTCATGGCAAGCTCGTGCAGAAGGAGATCAGACAATTTTAAAAGGTGAACAAGTTAAAATTATTGGACGAGACAATATTACTTGGATTGTCCAAAAAATATAGGAATGAGGTGATGAAGTGTTAAGTATATATTCAGGAATAATAATATTAATTTGTTTGATCGTTTTTAAGACAATTATTATTGTTAGCGAACGTGAAAATATCATTGTTGAAAGACTTGGAAAATTTCAAAGAACGCTTACTCCAGGTATATATTTTTTAATTCCTTTTATTGACTTTGCTGCTTATAGGCAAGAGATGAGAGAACAGGTTATTGATATTCCCTCCCAAAGTGTTATTACGAAGGACAATATTCAAGTTGAAATAGATGGACTATTGTATATCAAGGTAATGGATTCTAAAAAAGCTAGTTATGGGATTGGAAATTACTTGGCAGCTAGTATCAATCTTGCTCAAACCACTATGAGATCAGAAATCGGTAAAATAACATTGGGGTCGATTTTTTCTGAGAGAGATGAAGTCAATTCGAAAATAATCAGTGAAATTGATAAAGCTTCTGATCCTTGGGGAGTGAAAGTTTTACGATATGAAATTAAAGATATTGCACCCTCTCTGCATGTTGTCGAAACTTTGGAAAAGCAGATGGAAGCCGAAAGAGAAAAACGGGCCGAAATAACCAGGGCAACTGCGGAAAAAGAAAAATTGATAAATGTTTCAGAAGGAAAAAGGCAAAGTGCCATTAATATTTCTGAAGGCGAAAAACAAAAACGAATTAATGAGGCGAATGGCAGGGCTGAGGGAATTAAGCTCATTGCTGATTCGACTGCACAAAGCTTGAAACTCGTAGGGGAGGCAATCGAACTTCCTGGTGGTAATGAGGCTTTAAAAATGCGCATCATAGATCAGTATATAGACCAACTTGATGAGGTTTTCGAAAGTGGAGATGTCTCACTTTTTCCAGCCAACCTTGCTTCGTTAAAAGGAATCGTAGAGGAACTTAAAGGAAATAAATCAACTCTAAAAGGAAGTATTCATGTCGATAGATAATATTATATTTTTACTTATTGTAGGTGTCCTTTTCCTCTATATCATTCTTGCGTTAGTCAGGTCTTTGCGTTTGGTCCCCGCTCGTATGGAATTTATTGTGGAGAGATTTGGGCGTTACAATACCACTCTTGACGCAGGCTTCCATTTTCTGATACCTTTTGTTGATAGAGTTGCCTTTACTCAAGATTTAAAAGAGCATACAATGGATGTCCCTCCCCAGACCTGTTTTACAAAAGATGAAATTCAGGTTGAAGTCGATGGCGTTATTTATTTACAGGTTATCGACTCACAAAAAGCGAGTTACGGCATCACCGATTTCCAATACGCGTCCATTCAACTGGCACAAACCACCACCAGGGCAATTATTGGAACTTTGGATCTTGATCGCACATTTGAAGAAAGAGAGGCCATAAGTGTCAAGGTCGTTTCTGTGCTCGATAGTGCCGCAGCAAAATGGGGTGTTAAGATTTTAAGATTTGAAATTAAAAATCTCGTTCCTCCAGAATCTGTTCGCCAATCTATGGAGAAGCAGGTGACTGCCGAGCGAAATAGGCGTGCCATTTTAGAGAAGAGTGTTGGCGAAAAACAGTCATTGATTAATACTTCTGAAGGTTTTATGCGGGAGCTTATAAATAATTCTGAAGGTGAGATGCAAAAGCGGATCAATGAAGCCAGTGGTAAAGCCGCGGAAATTTTATATCTAGGTAGGGCAACTGCCGAGTCTATTAAAAAGGTTGCAAATGCGATCAGCGGTCCAGGAGGCACAGAAGCTGTTAAGTTAGAGCTAGGACAAAAATACATTAAGTCACTTACCAAGTTAAAGTCTGATGGTAATAATGTAATTATGGGAGGAAACCTCGCTGATATGAAAGAAATGCTTAAAGGGCTTGATATCGAAATATAGAGCTTTTTCTAATAGTAAAACTA
>Ga0233427_10005237_pt1 | contig 10393 bp, 9 predicted proteins | sample SI_118_April2016_5_FD_179885 | JGI IMG/M metagenome (GOLD analysis project Ga0233427, IMG submission 179885) | Seawater microbial communities from Saanich Inlet, British Columbia, Canada - SI_118_April2016_100_MG | ecosystem: Environmental > Aquatic > Marine > Inlet | place: Canada: British...
AACCACGATCTCACCTGATGCACTATCGGAACTGATCGCCCCCTACGGGCTACTCCCAGAGGCCACAGACTGGATCGCCACCGAGCACTTTGCCCTTCAGGCGATTGGAAGCCTTGGATACGCCCCAACAACAGTCGCACTCAGTCCGCTTATTGAGGTTGTTTTGCGAAGAGTCGGCGAGTCGATGACTGCCGGAGAGATTCGAGACTTCCTTCAGGTCGAACGATCAGTGCGTTACATAGGCAACGCGTTGGCTGGGGGTGAAGCCTTTGTTCGCACCGGTTTGAAGCACTATGGGCTTCGCGAGTGGAACCTTGAAACCTATGAAGGCATCGCTGAAGAGATAGCTCAACGCATTGAGCGAGACGGAGGCTCTACGTCGATCAACCCTCTACTCAGTGAGCTTTCTGCGACGTTTGGTGTTTCAAAAAACTCAGTGTCGATGTATACGCAGATACCCCGGTTTGTGATTTCTGATGGTGAGCTTCGGCTTCGTCGACCAGATGAGTTCGAACCGGTAGAACCGGATTTATCCACCCGTCAAGGATGGTGGTGGCTTGACGAGCGAACAGTTCGTTACCGGTTACTGGTTAACCGTGACTGTCTCCGTGGATCCGGACAAGGCATTGGTCCCCGTGAAGCCGCCGCGTTAGGTGTCCAATTCGACGGGTCCAGCACCTACCTGGACGACTCGGGAGAAGCGGTCGAGGTCAGATGGCGATCAACACAGATTGGGCCCACATTAGGCGCTGTACGCAAGATTATCGAACCTCTTGGGGTGAGTGAAGGCGACTCGTTGTTTATTGATTTCGACATTGAGTCGCGAACACTGCGAACTCATCCATCCGTGTTGGGCGATTCAACGCTGCATGGTTTGTTCAAGGAACTAGCAGGGGTTGAGATCAGCGAATCAGCAGATCACCTTCAGGTCTTGGCGGACCTGTTGGGTGTGGACCGCAAGATCGAAGTGATCCTTGGCGCTCTCTATGCCCGCAAGGAAATGGAGATGGCTGGACAAGTGCAGATACTTGGCGATCCGCCAACTTGGCCTGGGCGGGGAGCGATCTTCCAGCGGATCAGGGATGTAGTCAACGACTCAGCGGACCTTTCGGTGCTCCTAACCGAAGAGGAGGATCCGGTCAGTTTTGCCGTATCGGTTGGGAACCCAACGATGGGGGAGTTCGCGATGCATTGCTTCACTCTTGGCTTCACAGGCCGCAAGAGTGGGACTGACAGTCGTGGGCTTCGCATCTACTCGCCTGGGCTGAGCGCAGGTGAGAAGACCTTGTTGCCGTCACCATCTGGCCTAGCCCCGATTCTCGTTGGATACGAGCCTTCCCTCGATGTTTTCGTGTTGTGGGACACTCCGGTTCATTTAGCAGCGGGCGGGTTCACCCAGATGGAGTTGCTTCAGGTGGCTGAGGGACCTCTGTATGGGGCCACAGCAAAAGGTGTTCGAGAAATTCCGATTCCAAAGAGCAAGACTGTTGATCGGCACAAAATCGTTGTATGCCGGGCCTCCGCTCTCGCTGAGGGGCTGGTTCGCCGCCAGAGTGCCAATATTGAGAGGCTGATAGGCGAGGACTGATGCCACTATCCGACTTCGACTTCAAAGAGCGGTACCAGAAGCCAGACGACGACGTCTCAGAGTTCTACAGCCGAGGCTTCTCGGAAGCCGTGAACTACGACCGGTTGACCGGCTACTTCTCTAGTTCCGTTCTGGTGATTCTTTGGTCCGCCATGCGCGGATTCGCGTTGCGGGGTGGGCGTATGCGCCTCATATGTCATCCACTCTCTGAGACCGAGGGCGGCATTGTTGAAACCGGCTATCAAGCGAGAGAAGACGCAGACCTTGCTGAGAGGATCCGAACCGATTTCGAGGAGATGTTGCGCTCAAGCGAACTACGTGACGCTGCGACCGCTTTAGCGGGTTTAGTTGCCGAGAACATTCTGGATGTCAAGTTCGCTCGCCTCGAGATCAAAGCGCCAGCTTCGGCGCGCCGGATGGTTCACGACAAGACAGGGATCTTCTCGGACGGGGACGGTAACCGGGTTGCCTTTTCAGGCTCGATGAATGAGACCTATCTGGGGCTATCACCGGACGGTAACTGGGAGAGTATTGACGTGTTCCCAGACTGGCTTCCCGATGCTGAGCGGGACCGGCAGAGAACTGTTGAGATCTCAAAGACCTTTGATGCGATGTGGGAAGGAAGTATCGACGGAGTTGTGGTGACTCCGTTTCCTTCAGCGTCGCGTCTCTTTCTTGAGGAACATGCGAGTACTGCGCGACCGTGGAGAGAGATTGCCGATGAGCTGGCTCTTGTAGAGCGCGAGATTCGTGAACGAGAGAGCCAGCGTCGGGTTGATGAGCCGGTGCTGAACCTTCGTGACCATCAGAAAGGGGCCCTTCAAGAGTGGGCTAGTGCTGGTCATCGAGGCGTAGTGGCTCATGCCACGGGTGCTGGAAAAACGATCACCGCGATCCAGGCGATCCGTGAGCACGGTGAAGCGGGAGGCAACTCTCTAGTCGTTGTCCCATCCAAGGAGCTTCTCAACCAATGGATCCCAGAGCTCAACAAGTTCGTCCCAGCTAATCAGCGGGTCCATCAGTGCGGTGGGGGTGATGAGGCTTGGAAGAAGAACCTCGATCCGTGGCTACACGCGGAAGACCCACAAGTCCTTGTAGCGACGTTCGCGACGGCTCGCAACGAGTCGTTCAGGTTTAGCTGCAACCAGGGTCCAGGCGATCTGTTGATTGTCGGCGACGAGGTGCATGGTCTCGGCTCGGAAGAGAACTCGAAAATTTTCGAGATTGATGCATCAGCGAGGTTGGGGTTGAGCGCTACACCAGAGCGTCACCGCGATTCGGAGGGCACTGACTCGATCTTCAACTACTTCGGTCCGGTTGTTCACGAGTATTCGCTTTACGACGCGATCAGAGACGGGTTTCTGGTCCAGTACCGCTACCACCCCGTTGTTGTCACTCTTGACGATTCCGAACAAGAGCAGTGGGACGATCTGTCCAAAGAGATTGGGCAGGCTGTTGCACGTCATGGTTCGTTAGAAGCCGCGATGCGAGTCGAATCGATCAAACTCTTGTTCATTCAGAGGTCACGTATCGCTAAGAAAGCATCAGCCAAAGTTGCCGCCTCCCATTCGATAGTCAGTCGGGACGCTGAGGCTGGCCAACGGTGGTTGCTCTATTGCGAAGACCAAGACCACCTTGCCCAAGTTCGAGCGCTGTTGACCAGCGCCGACCTTCCCTTACCGGTTTACGAGTTTCATTCTCAGATGACGGGAGATCGAGAGGCGACACTCAAGCGATTCAGGGATGATGGGGGCGTAATCATTTCGATCAGGTGCTTGGACGAGGGTGTCGATATTCCCGACGCTAGCCATGCACTGATTCTTGCGTCCTCTCAGAATCCTCGGCAGTTCATTCAACGCCGTGGCCGAGTCCTGCGTCTCCCCGACGAGGAAGGAATCAAGGACTACGCACATATCCATGACGTCCTTGTCGTTCCCCGACCACCCATAGATCCAACCGTCGATGCGCTTGTCTTGGGCGAGATTGCTCGGGCATCTGAATTTTGTGAAAACGCAAGTAATCCTGAGTGCAGGACAACGCTTCTTGAGGAACTCGACCGGGCAGGGATTGACCTGGAAGCGTGTATACGTCACCGTCTCTTTGGCATCGATGAGTCCGAGGGAGAGGAAGACAACCCATGAGCCGAGTTGATGACCTCCAGAAAGCAGCGGAGGAGTACCGAAAGCAGGTAGCTCCTGATCTCCCGGCCGATCTTGTCACGGGGATCATTGAAACCCAGATTTCCCTTTCAGAAGAGCCGGTGGCTTGCGCCAGGAAGATCGACGCCCTCATTGAGGCCCACCTCGGAGTCGAGGATCAAGATGATTGAGCTGCAATGCCTCACTGTTGAGAACTTCGGCCCATTTCAAGAACAGCAGTCCATTGATTTTGGAGGCCAAAAAGGTGTCTACGTAGTTCATGGCAACAACGGGCATGGCAAGACTTCTTTGCTGAACGCTTGCCGGTGGGCGTTTACCGGCAAGACAAAAAATCGCAGAGACCAGCTCATCAACCGGGCAGTGGTTGCTTCATCAGGCCAGGGTCCGGTCGTCATGCGGGTATCGGTTGCGTTCACCGTTGATGGAATCGCGTATGAGGTTCGCAGGGGACTCACTAGGGAGCCAGGGGGACAGATCAAGGAAACACTGACCCTTGATGAAGACGGCCACGTGCTGGGGACCAGCGAGTCAAAAGGCCGCCTACAGGAGATCCTTCCTGCTGAGATTCAACAGTTCTTCTTCTTTGACGGAGAGTTGATGGGTCAGTTTGAGAGTCTGCTGGAGGAGAAGTCTCTTGCCGCCAACGAGCTGAAGGATTCGATTGAGACAGTGCTGGGTATTCCGGTCTTGCGAGACGCTGGGGTAACCCTGAGTGGCCTTAGCTCGGAGACGACAAAGGCGCTCGCCAAGAAAGGTGGCGCGGACGTGAAGAACAAGCAGATCTACCAGGCGCTGAAAAACCTTCGGAAGCAAGAGGCCGCCCTCCGTGCGACGATCAAGGGGAGCGGCGAATCGATCAAGGGTTCTAGCTCAGAGATTTCAAAACTTGAAAAGCAGATGGCGGAGAGTGAATCAACCCGAGCACTGTTAACCGATCGTGACAAGGAGATCGGCAAACAGGGGGAGCTCGTCACCGGGGCCGAGACTGCATTGAACGGCCTCCAAGAGAATGCCGCGACAGCATGGAAGGCGCTACTGAACAACCGAATCGCCGACCAGATCAAGGACATAAAGAAAAGAGACGCCGAGATCTCAAAGTCCCTTGAGCAGAAGAGACACGACGGGCTCGTGGAGAAGATGAAAGACGAGATCGCCAAGACTGGGATCTGCCCGATCTGTGAGGAGAAACATCCGAAGGCAAAATTTGGCGGGAACATGAGTACCAACAGTGACACCGAGGCTTTGAGCCTGGAACTAGTCGGTCTCCAACGCCAGGCGGCAACCTTCCAGGGACTAGGTACCGACTCAGCCCAAGCACAGCTTCATGCTGCAATCCAGACTGATTACGACGCGCGAAACGCCTTGGAGGCCTCGAAGAGCAAGTTGCGCGATATCAGGGAAAAGCTGAAAGGTGTCAATGAGAAAGACGTGGGAGAGATTGCCAAGGCCTATTCAAACCACGCCACGATTCGCGATACCGCGGTGGAAACCAAAATAAAGGCAGAAGTGTCTCTAGATGAGGTCAAGACTTCGATCAAGACTCTTGAGGGGAAGATCACAGATAGTGGTGAGGGTGTTAGTCGGCTCAACAAGAAGGTGGCTCTTCTCGGTGAGCTCAGCAACTTCTTCGACACCGCTTCAGACAGATACCGAGAAGATCAGAAGGGCCGAGTAGAGGATGCGGCGACCAAACTGTTTGTCTCTATCAGCCAGCAGGATCAATACGAAAAGCTCCGTATCACAGAGAACTACGGCCTAGAGATCCTCCACCAGGACGGGAAGGTCGAGGACATGAGATCAGCGGGCTTCGAACACATTGTGGCTGTCAGCCTCATCGGAGCCCTGCAGGAGACTTCGCCTGTCAAAGGACCAGTGGTGATGGACAGTCCATTTGGGCGGCTGGATCGTGAACATGGTGACAGGGTCATCCGGATGCTTCCCAACCTCGCCTCGCAAGTGCTACTCCTAGTTCAGGACCGAGAAACGACTCCTGAAGACATTGAGAGTGCTCTCAACGCCGAGGATCTTGTTGCCCAACGAAGACTGCGACAGGTTTCGGCTCACGAGACTCTTATAGAGCCCATCAAGGCAGGGTCCTGACTATGGCTGCAGCCAGGAAGACAATCGGTCTGAGCCCTGAGGCAAAACAAATCTGCGAGGACCTTCACCAGCGTCTCCGGTTTCGCGATAAAGGAGACGTACGAGACTTCGCTGTTGCGCACGCGATTTGCAGTGAGATAGAGCCGACGAAGGTGGCAAACACTGAGACCGTTTGGTCAGTTGCAAATGCCGATGCGGAGATCGTCGCCACCCTTGAGGCGTTCTATCCCGACGAAGCAGCAGAGGACATCTACGGTCTCTACCAGAATCTGGCCAACTTAGGTTTGCTAGCGCTCGGCCAAGCCAAGAACTACAGCCAGTGGAAAGAGATTTCTCATCTGCCTGGCATCGTAGATAAGTAGTTCTGGTGTGACTGAGATCGCCTATGAAACTGACCTCGGAGCGATGCTTCACAGTACGGTCGAAGATGCTCTCGAATCTCGGGTGCTTCAAGAACTTGAAGGCAAGATCGACCTGCTCTTTACGTCACCACCGTTCCCTCTGACTAGTAAGAAGACCTACGGGAACCTGGAAGGTCAGAAGTATCTGGACTGGCTCTCCGGACTTGCGAAGCGTTTCGAAACCCTTCTAAGCCCAACCGGGTCAATGGTCATCGAGATCGGTAACGCTTGGGAACCGGGTGCTCCCGTGATGCAAACCTGGCCGATGCGAGCACTGCTGGGGATTCTTGACTCGACAAACCTTCACCTCTGTCAGACCTTCGTCTGCCACAACCCCGCCCGTCTCCCTGGACCTGCAACCTGGGTGAATATTCAGAGGATCAGGGTCAAGGATTCCTATACGAACATTTGGTGGATGTCGCCGTCTCAGCGACCAAAGGCTGACAACAGAAGGGTTCTCACCGAATACAGCCCCGGCATGAAGCGCCTGTTGAAGACGCAGACGTATAACTCTGGGACCCGTCCTTCTGGCCACCACATCAACGACACCTCATTTTTGACCGAGAACAAAGGATCGATCCCACCTAACGGTCTCAACATCGAAGAAGGCGACCCCTACGCTGTGAACTTTTTGGAGATAGCCAATACCAGTTCCCGCGACAACTATGAGAAGTACTGCAAGTCCAGCGGCCTAGAAGTTCATCCGGCCCGAATGCAGGCGCCGTTGGCCGAGTTCTTCATCCGTTTCCTCACCGAGCCGGGCGACCTTGTCTTCGATCCGTTCGCAGGAAGCAATACCACCGGCGCTAAGGCCGAAGAACTCGGGCGGAGGTGGATCGCTACCGAGCCGGAGTTTGATTACGTCGCTGGCTCCGTGGCACGTTTCAACAATGCGCGTGATCCGGTTACGAAGGCGAATACGGACTAGTCGCTGATGCCGCAGAAGGACCGTTATGACCACTTGACCCTGGCGGCAGCTCTTCGAGTCTTAGCTGAACACCACGGCTCGAAAAGAACCAGGCACATCACTGCAGACGAACAGGACCTGCTTGCCGAAGCGGCGGATGTACTGGAAGAGATCGCCCCCTACCACCTTGCCTTTTCGAGCCAGGAAAAGAACTCTCCTCGTTAGATCGAAGGAATCACCGGCTGGTGGAGGCGCCTGGCGAGGTCTCGGTCTTCGTTCGGCAAGATGTGTCCGTAGCGGTCGAACGCAGTGGCTACTGAGGCGATCCCAGCCCGTGCGGTGACCTGTTTGATGGTCGCCCCACGGTTGATCCACCAGGAGATCGCAGAGTGGCGCAGGTCATGGATCCGCACATGACCAAGCCCGGCGGCACTAACGGCTGGGGTGAAGTGACGCCTGCGGAAGTTCGACACGTTAAGCAGGCCTCCTCCGGTGCTGGTGAACACCGGTGCGTGACCGACCGCGCCGACAGCCTCGACACGTGCCGCCAAGGTGGGCGACAGGGTCAACGACCGGATACCGGCTGCTGTCTTGGGGTCCCCGTAGATCGGTGGTGTCGTGTCCTTTAACAGCTGGCGTTTCACGTCAATGGTGTGGTTGGTGGACTGATAGTCGCCGCCTTGCAGTCCGGCAAGCTCACCAATCCGCAGTCCTGTTTCAGCTGCGAACCGAATCAACAGTTCGAAGTGCGGGGTGATTGTTACGGCAAGCAGGTTGACCTCGTCTGGGACCAGGCACCGCATCTCAATGTGACCAATGGTCGGCAACGTGACCTTGTCGCACGGGGACCGGGTGAGCCGTTCGCAGCTGACAGCGGTGCGTAACACCGCCGACAGGGTCTCGTAGATCTTTTTGACTGTCGCAGGCGCATAGCCGTCTGCCGTAAGGCCGTTCACCCACCGTTGCACCGCTGTCCGATCAATCCTGGTCAACGGCATGTGGCCGAACACCGGCAGAACATGGTTGACCATCCGGGATTGCCGGTCACTGGCAGTGCGGGGCCTTACCGGTGCGGCCAACTCCCACGCCTCATCAACCCAGTCAGCCAACGTGACCTGACCGGCCTTCGGGTCAACCCAATCGCCACGATCCAACTCGTATTCGACGTCACGTCTGAACCGGTCAGCATGAGCCTTCTTCGCGAACGTCTCTGAACGTTCGCGACCGGTTCCGTCACGGAAACGAACCTGGTAGCTACCTGATTCAAGCTTGCGTATCGACGCCACAACAGCCTCCCTTTCACCCAAAAACTACAGACGACCTGTGACACTCAATGGGGGAGCACCAGGGTCGGACAACCACTCGGACACTTGTCCGACCAGGGCCACCGACCAGGCCACACAGCGGCCCGTAGACGGCCCCACAGGGCCCTCACGGCAACCGGGGGATGTACCACCACCCACCACCACATATAGATGTCCAGGGCGGTCAGAGGATTCGTGGACACCGGTCTGTTAACCAGCTTGCTCAACCTGCTCAGGTACCTGGTGTTGAGCGGGTTGAGCAGGTAGCGAACACCAATGTTGGTCGGCCCGTCGAGTGCTGGTGACGTCCAGGTGCTTGCGGGCCCGACGGTATGTCGCATGTGAGATACCGGCTTCGGCTGCGTCTTGTTGGAGTTGTGTAGCCGGGACTTCGTGGCCGGTGAGTTGTTCTTCGAGCCACTCGATGGCTTCGGTAACGGCCGACGGTGTCGAAGCGGGTTGGGCGACCAGGTCGTCGGCTACCAGGTCACATTGCCCATCCCAGGTGACTGCTGGTGAACCGTTCCTGTCAGACACCCGATACCGCATGGCATGAGCGTTTCGGGCGAGGTTGTTCTTGACCGCAGCGAGCACCATTGCGTCTTCGTCGGGATGCGGTCCGGCATGCCAGACCGCTCGGGCTAACCCGGTAAAGGCCATGCTCCCCATGCCGCGTTGCATGGCGCTGGACTGTTGACTCTTGTTGAGGTGCCGGACCGCCAGGACTGCTGCGCCGGACTTGGATGCCATCTTCACCAGCGGAGTCAACGCACGCCGAACGTCTTGATCCCGATGACTGTCAATACCGGAGGCGAGGAACGTCGTGAGGGTGTCCAGGATCACCAACTTGACGTCGTGTTCGACAACCCGATCGCCAAGCCAGTCAGCACAGTCAGGAAGACGCGGCAGGACGCTCTGCCAGTCCCACAAGTGGACACGTTCACAGTCAGCGCCTGCGGCGTCGAGGCGCGGACGGACCGTGTCATCGAGGCCGTCCTCCGCGTTGAGGATTACCACCCCGGCCGGATCAACCCCTTCGCCGGTAGGCATTGGACTACCGGAAGTCAACCGGGCAGCGAGATCGATGGCGATTGACGACTTGCCGCACCCAGGGTCGCCTTCCAGCAGGACCAGCTTCCCGACCGGTAGCCACGACTGCCACAGCCACGACACCTGGACAGGCTCTACGTCCGATGCTCGAACCAGATGAGGAGTTGGAGTCGTCATCGGCTCAACTCCCGGGTCGGGTTGCTGACCACGGCATGGCTGTTGGCCTCAATGAAGCCGACCAGGTCGGCCCGCCGGAACCTCAACTTGCCACCAAGTTTGACGTACGGGATCCGGTTCTCGGACCGCAACCGGCGTAGATGGCGCACCGTTGTACCCAACATCCGCGCCGCGCCTTCGATGTCAAGCAGAGTGTCGCCACCCTGCTCCAGTTCGGCCTGATCGGCCGTCCATTTCGCTCTCACTATGTCTCCAGTTCTGTTACTCCTCCCCCTGGTTGCGCCGCCGGAGACATGTCATGTGTGGCGCTTAACGGTCTGAGCAATTATCGGTACCGGGGGATGGGTGAGACGGTACGGCAGGCCTGCTTCTAATACCAGAGTGGAAACACAGGTAATTAGCGGTCACATAGGACCCACCTACGGGGGAAAGGCGACCGGGTCGTGGAGGTTCGACCGGCTTGTCCGGCGAGTTGGCCGTGTCCATCCACAAACCATCCACGAGCCATCGGTGATCGGGGGTCACCGGCGGGCAGTGCCGGATACTCAAAACAGGACTTGAACAGGTCAAATACGAAGAGCCCCTGGTCAGAGAATCGCGGCGATAGGACTTACAAGGAGGGGGTCGGGGGTTCAAGTCCCTCCGCGCCCACCAGAGGCCTGGCCCGGCCGTCAGGCCAGATGGACATGCCGCAGCTATGACATGCT
>Ga0233427_10005245_pt1 | contig 10381 bp, 10 predicted proteins | sample SI_118_April2016_5_FD_179885 | JGI IMG/M metagenome (GOLD analysis project Ga0233427, IMG submission 179885) | Seawater microbial communities from Saanich Inlet, British Columbia, Canada - SI_118_April2016_100_MG | ecosystem: Environmental > Aquatic > Marine > Inlet | place: Canada: British...
AATATTAGAAATTATTGATGGGCTAGTGTGCTCATCAACTTGATATAGTAAAATGAACACTACTAATTTATTGACCTAAATCAAGAAATATTTTTAATTACTTTGTTATAACTTTTCTAATGAAATATAGACTACAATTATAAAATATAAGGAAATTGGATGAAGTTTGAGTTGTAAGTTATTTTGTTATAATTGGTATAGTTCAAACAGAAAATAGAAAATTATGAGTCTGTCTAATAATTTTAAAAGTAATGGTTTTTCAAAAATAAGTGGTATTTTCTCACGAGATGAAATTAACAAGTTAAGACATGAATGTATTGAAAATATAGAGGGCCCACAAAACGTTCAGTGGCCTGAGGTGCCCGAACCAACTTACATTAGCTCAATTCTTGAACAATATAATAATGAAAGAAGTATCACAGATTCTTTTGATCGAAAACTTAGAAATTGTATAGGAGTTTCAGAAGAGATAGACAATTTACTAGTAAAGTTTTTTATTAATTCGGAAGTTAATGAAATTTTGAGTCATTTTTTCGTAAGACCAAAATTAAACAATTTCTTTGTTAGGCATATAGATGGAAAAGGTAACTGGATGGGAATGCACTCAGATTCAAGTTCAACGATTTCAATGTCAATTCTTCTCAATGATACTCATGATACTGATGCAACTACAGTATTCATTAGGGGCAGTCATTTATATAAACAGCCAGTAAAAAATAAAATTGAACGCTTAAATCCACGCTTCTTTTCAAATCTCGTAGAATACTCGACTGGAACTGCGGGAGATGCAAATATTTTCTTTAACAGAATTGCGCATGGCGTAATGCCGCAAAAAGGAGATAATAAAAACCAATTTAATACTGTGATTTTATTATGTGTACATGAAGATCAAGATTTGAAACATCGTAATTTGATGCTTCCTAAAACTACATTATATGGAAAAAATACAGATTTGCTAGACAGCGAACTCCTCAAATTTTTTGATACTGACCCTAATGAAAGACAAGCTCGGAATAGAAACATAAAAAAAGAATTTAAAATTGAGGATTTTTTTCAATTTAATAATTATAGAAAATTAAGACTTAAAGAATTTTTTACCTACTATTATTTAAAATGTTTTGAGTATTTTATTAAAATAGTTAGAGTTTTTAAATCATATGTTAAGTGATTGGGTTGAGTAGTATAGATAAATAAAAAAAAGTTTAAAAATTTTTATTTGTAAGAAATATATATGATGTTGAATATGAAAAAAATTGACAAATATTAAAGGTTATGAAATTTAGGATAGAGAATGTTTTTAAATGATATACACGAAGTTAAGAATCAGATTGAAAGTGAAGGGTTTTGTATTCTGAAAAATCTTGTTTCAAAAGACTTAATCAATAATTTTTCAAGTGTGATTGAAGAGATTGAGAAAGATAATAATAAATATTTTTTTGAACTTTATGCAAAACATGAGTATAGGCCGAATATTTATAAGTTAATGCAAAATATGGCTGTAATTAATCAAATTGCTTGCGATATAGATAAACAATTTAAAGAAACGAAATTTTACAATAACTTTTCATTTAAAGCTCCTTGCATTTCATCTGGATTGCTTATTTCAGTGACTGGTGAAGATAAATTTTTAAATCCATTGCATCAAGATATATATGCCTATAATTCATCAAGGTTTCTAAAATTTTGGATACCAATGACGCAAGTTGATGAATTTTATGGATCTTTGGCACTGTATAAGGGGTCACATAAATTAGGATATGTTGCGCCCTCATTTAAGGCTGAAAATAATCACTATCCATCTTTGGATGAGAAAATTGTAATGGGTTTTGAGAAAATTGTTTTAGATATGCCACTTGGTGACGGTGTAATTTTCGATCCTTTAATTCTTCATAAATCAATTAAAAATGTTTCTGAAACTACAAGATTTACCGTAGGTCTTGATTTACATGACTTGAATTTTAAGGATAACTTTAAAGACTTAGAGAAATATGCAAAAATTTCAAAAATAAGGGCTAGTAATAGGATTAAGCCATAGGGCTTATTTAGCTTATCTTTCTTAGCGCTAGACTAAACACCTATGTCTTTCAAGTCTAAATATATAGGTGAGGGATGGTTTTTAATCCCTATTGGGTATAGCGGTTATTGGTGGACTTGAAATACCGATTCCAGTATTTTGGATATTGGTGTTGATATGCTAACTAGTTTACATTACAATTCTGATTGACAGTATGCTTACCAAAGTGTATTCGAAAGAATTATTTAAATTACTACATAAACTTAATAATAGAGAGATATTATTTTTGATAACCATAAGCTTATGACATATGACTTAGAAGAAGACATAAACCACATTAAAGAAGGTCTTAATAAAGATGGATTTTTTCTTTTAAGTGGTTATTTAGCCAACTCGCAAGAAATTATAGACATCAAAAATAAAATATACGAACTTGTATGTATCAAAGCAACGCAAAGTAACATTCCGATTCCTAAGAATTCTGAGGCCTCAATTAATGAAACTATTATATCACTTTATAATATTAATAAATCGATTGGAGGTTTTCTGAATGATACTCTGAATTCTTCTCCAGAGTTATTTAGACTTCTAAATTCAGATTATTTTATAGAGTTAGCTAAAAAAATTATTGGAGATGAAACTTGTAGCATATTGATTAATAATCACAGAATAAGAGTTCAAATTCCTGGGACAGATGATATTTCAAATTTACCATGGCACCAAGACTCGCATTATAATAATTTTTATAAGGAAAATAATTCAATAGTAATTTGGACATCATTGTATGACATTAATGAAGAAGCAGGGCCATTAGTATTTAAGAAAGGCTCACATAGGTTAAAAAAGGTGCCGACAGTTGAATTTAAAAAACCAAACAATCAAGTAGTTTATACGATTCCAGATCGTTTCATTAATAATGCTGAATTTCCTGAAGATTCATTTGAAACAAAAAGCGAAGATGTTGTTCTCGTTGACATGAATGTAATTCATAAATCGGGAAAAAACACATCAAACAACATAGTAAAGTTTTCACTTCAATGTCGCTGCCATAATGCTAGCACTAAAGGCTTTTTGCCTCAATATGATTGACTTTTACTATATTAAATCAATCTTACTTTTTTAAAAAATATCTTAATTCACCTTCACCCCATAAATCTTTAGCCCAGTCACCATTTTCAAGAACTATTTTGTCTAGTTCAAAAGCTCTACTAGACTTCATTCTTTGAATAGTCCTATACTTGAGTTTATTGAATTTTTCTTCTATATATTCTGATTTGACATAATCTTCTACTGGAACATACCAACTGTCAACAAAAATAGTTCTACGAGCTGGCATTCCTATAGATTCTAAAACTTGTATTGAAAATTCCATGGGAATTAATTTCATTATCTCACGCATTTTTTTTCGAGACTCCCAATATAAGCCTCCATTAGCATAAAGATATAAAAAACCATGCCCATTTTTTTTCAATACTCGAGAATATTCTCCAATTGCTTTGTCAAGATTGCCGGTGTGGTGAAGGACGCCTTTGGAAAAAACAAAATCAAATGTCTCATCCTCAAATGGTAATTCGAGAACATTATGTTCAATAAAACTTACATTATTTATTTTTGATTCTTTAGCAAACTTTCTACCAAGCGCTATACCTTGGGGATTTATATCAACTGCTGTAACTTGTTTGGCCCCAAGTTGAGACAAGGCGATAGAAAATCTTCCACTTCCACAACCAATATCAACAACATGCTTATCTTTAATAATTTTTGATAGATTTAATTTATTTGCAGCAAATAAATCATTAATTACTTTTTTAGAATTTAAAACATTAGATTCAAATCTTTTCTGCCATAGCGCCCCAAATAAATTACTCATTCGCGAAATATCATTTTTAGGGCTAGTATTTTGTAAATTAATTTCAGCATTATATGAACCAACTTTTTCAAAAGCATCAAGAATTTGAATGTTGTTTTTCAAACAAAGATTAATATTAGTCAGAATATCTTCACTATATCTAGTATTGATATATGGATCAGTCGGATACATGTTTCTAAAATACTCATGCATCAGAATTACTACAATAGTGGGATGCTTTAGTGCTAACTTAAGTGATAAAGAAAGAAAATGATCTAATAAAATATTTGTAGATTTAATTGAAATCACATCGTTAGAATTCATAAATTATTAAGTTTAAATAAATTAACTTATATTATACTTACTTTAAGATTTATGGAAAACATGTTCGTTCAATTCCTAATGTGTACTGGATAAATATTTGGATTTAGGTTTTCCTTGAAAAAAATCCTAATAATTGATTTATGCCAAAGGTTTCAAAATTTAAGGTGAATCCTTATGTCTTATTGAGATCTCATTTGTAATTTGTTCTTAAATACTTTTTAGTTTTAACACTTCAACATTTAATCTTCTTAAAACATCATCAATTTCTTTATTACTTGAAATTCCATTTAACTTATCTATTTCCTGATTGATGATACTTTCTGATATTCGTTGAATTAGATGGTCATTTTTCTTTAATTTACTTTGAATATTTTTAATATCTGACTTTGTTTGGATAAGTGAACTGTCATCCAATAATTCTTTCTTAATACTTTCATTAAATAGATTTGATTTAGTAATCACACTAGGAACTGTATCCCACACTAAATCATCTATATTGGCCATATTAAGACCCCCTTTGATATTACAATCTGATATTTCTGATATTTTGTAAAATACTCAAGTAGTGAGTGACAATAAATTTAAAAAGGTTTAAACTGTTTTTATTTGAGGATAAGAGTTTGATTTAAGTCTTAGATTTTTAGGTTTTATTGAGATATGATGTGGTGGAGACTTAAATTAATTGTGATTAAAAAATTAATGATATTTATAAAAAAAATCTTTATTTATATAAACCAATTTGGTTTATTCAGAGTTCTTTCATATCTAAGAAGCTATATCCACATGAATTCTCATAAAAACTTTAAAGATTCTGAATGGAGAAATTTAAACTGTAGAGGTCAAGATGATAAAGAAAGAATTGTTGCTATCATTGGTCCAGGAAGATTTGCTTTCTCAACCATTGCCTTTGTTTTAAAAAATAATAATCAAAACTTTTTGCGATGTGTTTATAGCCCAGGAAAAAAAACAGCAGTTTCTTTATGTAAATATTACAAAGGACTTTACGTCCCATCTGACTGGAGAGAGATTTTAAATGATGAGAAAGTAAAGCTTGTTTTCATATCATCACCAGCTGATACACATGCAGAGTATGCTATAGATTGCATAAAGGCAGGCAAGAATGTTTATATTGAAAAGCCTCCAGTAATTTCAGAAATTCAGTTAATACTTCTCAAGGAATCGATGATTAAGAATCCAAAATGTAAGGTATTTCTTGGTTTTAATAGATCATCATCATCAACTTTCACTGAGCTAGAAAAATTTGTTTTAAATGAATCAGGTTTTATAACTGCAAATTTCAATATGTTAGTAAATGCATCTAAAGTATCTAAAAATATGCTGGATACTGACTTTGCAATTCTAGATCATCTTTGTCACTTTACAGATTTAATTTTAAGATTAGTTACTCTTGATAAGGCATTTCCATGTGTAATAACTCCTGAAGCAATTCCAGTGAATATATCTACATTTAGAATTTCATTCTCTATAGTTTTCGCAGATAAATCTCATGTCTCTTTTAACTATACAGAAATTCCTGATTTCCTTCAGGGAATGGATGAAGTTATAGAGCTTAGTAAAGGTAACCTAATTGCTAAATTATCAAATTTTCAGAAACTTCAAATTGAGTTACCAGGAATAAAAGTAAATAAAAAAAATCTACATAGACATGATGGAGAAAAAATTCATATCGAAAAGGCCTTTACCTCAACCATAGATAATATAGGAAGAGGTGAAAGTATTGAACATATTGAAGCGACTTCCAAGCTTTATCTTAACTTAATGGAAGCTATGAATAAGATGACTCCTACTGAAGTTTGTTGATCACATAATGCAAAATTCCCTCATCAGATTGTTAAGTTTCAGGTATTGGATAGTTAAGAAGGTTTAATTTTCTATATTTGTTTGTATTTGTATTATGCAAATTGTCAATACGTAAATTTAAAAATGGCCTAAATCCATTCTTGATATATTCTTTGCATAAAGCGAACTATCAGCCTCAAGTTGTTGAGTTTAGTAATTGTTTCCAAAATTATGATAAGACTTTACATTTTAAATGGATCAGTTATGTTCACAATAGTAGGGCTATCTTGGGGATCAAGATGTGCAAAAAGTAAAACTTATATCTCCTAATGTCTATGTAAAATAAAAAATCTTAATTAGGAAATGTTTAAATCTATCTAATGAAATAAGTAACAAAAAATGTGATTGAGTTCAAATAATCTGTGATTTAAATCCTAATCCATATTATTGTACTTAATTTAATTAATAGGTAACTCACTCAAGAGAACGAAAATTTTGATGAATTATAAAATTTGCAAAAATTGTATTATGGATACAGCAGATTCAAGTATTGAATTTGATGATAAGGGGCAGTGTTCTTATTGTAATAATTTTTATAATGTGATTCTTCCTAATTGGAATAATGGTAAGGGTAGAGAAAAAGAATTATTTAAAACTGTAGAAAAAATTAAAAAAGAGGGCTTAGGTAAGGATTTTGATTGTATTATTGGCGTTAGTGGCGGCTTAGATAGTTCTTATTTAGCTTATATTTCGAAAGCAATGCTTGGTTTGAGACCATTGTTATTTCATGTAGATGCTGGCTGGAATACAGACCAGGCAGTTGGAAATATAGAAAAACTTGTAGATGGCCTAGGGTTAGACTTATATACAGAGGTTATTGATTGGGAGGAAATGAAAGATCTCCAGGTTTCAATTTTAAAATCACAAGTATCTCATCAAGACATTCCTCAAGATACTGCTTTTTTTTCAGCGCTTTACAAATTTGCTCGCGAAAATAAAATTAAATATGTTTTGACTGGTGGTAATTACTCATCTGAGTGTATAAGAGAGCCAACAGAATGGGGCGCATATCCTGGCATTGATAAGACTTTTATTTTTGATATTCATGCTAAATTTGGAAGCATACCTTTAAAAACCTTTCCAATTGTCGATGTTTTTAGTTATAAAATATTTTATAAATATATTTTGGGAATGCGGGTATTTAAACCTTTAGATTTTATTTCATTTAATAAGTCTGAAGCTGAAATTAAGTTAGAAGAACTTTTTGGCTGGCAAAAATTTCAACATAAACATCATGAATCTCGTTTCACTCGATTTATAGAAGATTACTGGCTGCCTAAAAAGTTTGGCTTTGATCGGCGCAGAGCGCATTTTTCAAGCTTAATCCTAACTGGTCAACTATCAAGGCAAGAAGCATTAGATCGAATCAAAAAGCCTGAACTTGATGAGCATTTTATAGAGCGTGAATTTGAATACATTGCTCATAAGTTAGATTTAGATGTTAATCAATTAAAGATTATTTTTCAGGGAAATAATAAGTTAAGTAAAGATTATAGAAGTAAGCTTAGTCTTATTGAATTTAGTGGAAAAATAATGAGTATTCTTGGACTAGAAAAGAGACTTTATAAGTGATAACAGTTATTGATTATGGACTTGGAAATGTTCAAGCATTTGCTAATGTATATAAGCGATTAGATATTCCTGTCAATGTTGCAAAATCTTTAGATGATTTAGCTGAAACAACAAAGATTATATTACCCGGTGTTGGTTCTTTCGACCGTGCGATGCAACAGTTTAATTCCTGTGGAATGAGAAAATTAATAGAGCAACTGGTATTAGAAGAAGGAATTCCAATTTTGGGTGTTTGTGTTGGGATGCAGATGTTAGCAAATTCAAGTGAAGAAGGAAAATTATCAGGACTAGGTTGGGTTGATGGTAACGTCAAAAGATTTGATGGAGCATCAATGTTACAAACTCAAAATTTACCCCATATGGGATGGAATAATGTTGTAACAAAAACAGAAGGTGATTTATTTAAGGGCATTAATGTAGAAAATAAGTTCTATTTTCTTCATTCATTTCATTTCGACTGTTGCAATAAATCAAATATTATAGGAGTGACTGACTATGGATTTAATTTTACAAGTGCCATAAAGAAAAAAAATATATTTGGTGTTCAGTTTCATCCTGAAAAAAGTCATCATTATGGTGGACAATTACTAAAAAATTATTCAGAAATTTAATTATGTTGTTTCCGAGAATAACTCCTTGTCTTCTTATAAGAAATAATGGCCTAGTGAAGACAGTAAAGTTTAAGCCATTTAAATATATTGGTGATCCAATTAATGCAGTAAAAATATTTAATGAAAAGGAGGCTGATGAATTAATTGTATTAGATATTGATGCTTCTGCAAAAGGCTTAGAGCCAGATTTTTCACTAATTAAGAAGTTAGCGGCAGAGTGCCAGATGCCTTTATGTTATGGTGGTGGTATAAAAACTCTTGAACATGCTACAAGAATTATTAAGTTAGGAGTTGAAAAAGTAGCAATTAGTTCTGCTTTCATTGAGAACCCTAATCTATTGATTGAAATTATTACTGAAATTGGAAGTCAAAGTGGTGTTGTCATACTAGATGTGAAAAAAACAATTCTTGGTAAATATGAAGTTTATGTTAATAATGGAAATACAAGTACCGGTCAATCTCCAATAGATTTAGCACAAAAGGCTGAAAAATTTGGCGCTGGTGAAGTAGTTATAAATTCGATAGATAACGATGGCGTAATGGGTGGCTATGATTTATCTTTGGCTTCAAAGGTTCGCAAGGCTGTTGACATTCCAATTTCTTTTCTGGGTGGGGCGGGCAATCTAAATCATATGGGAGAACTCATAAAATTATGCGGTGTTGTAGGAGTTGCTTCTGGGAGTTTCTTTGTTTTTAAAGGTTCTTTACGCGCAGTCTTAATTAATTATCCTTCTTATTCTGATAAGAGTAAACTTATTAAAGATTCGCTAAACATTTCATAATGTATATTAGGCGTATTATTGGTTTAAGAGCAGCAAGTAAATTCAAGTCAATTACGGTAATAAACTAATAGTTAAATCGAGGTAATTAAAGATGGTAAATTCAATTTGATATCCAAGTATAGATTGTTCACGCAGTAACGTTATTTAAATTAAAACTTTACTGAACTTTTATGATTTTATTAACAATAATTGTTATAGCATGCTATGTACTTTGTCATTCACTTGAAATTGCTTCTTTTGGAGCTCGCGTTGCAGGAAGACTAACTAATAGAGCGGGACTAGGTACTACACTTTCTCAAACTGTATATATAACAGCTGATTTTTTATTAATCATTTTTTTGCCTGCCTTAGGGTACATAGTTGAGTCTGGAATTAGTATTAATGATTATTTGACCTTAGTACTTCTAGCTTATACCCTTGCTTTTATAATATCAATTATTATGCTTATTAAGCTCAATAGTCTCCAGCATTTTTATCAAATTATATTTCTTAAATATACTGATAATACTATTCCTATTGCAATAATTAAGTCTTTAATAAGTAAAAAAACAGACCTAAATATAAAGAGTTGTGATGGCTTCAGTTTTGATAAGATAATATTAAAAAAAACCTTAGTCTCTGTTCTAGCATATCTATTTCTTATAACCGGTTTTTTTAATGCCTTTATGTTGGCTATTTTGTTTCCTGAGAACAGGTTAACTGCGAGTGGATTTACTGCTGCGTTTCATGGATTCGGCGCAGTAATATTTTCTTTGTATTTAGACCCAATGTTAAGTCGATCAATTGATACTTATTCAGATGACGTTACTTGGTTAAAAAATGTTTATTCAATTTTATTAGGAAGGACTTTTAGTTACCTTGTAATGATTATTTTGCTATCACTTTTTCTTAAATTAAGATCTTTAAATATCCTATCCTGCGACTATTTAATTGAAAATAATTCTTTAAGGTTATTAGAATTGCTATGCTTTTATTGATAATAATTATTTTAGTAAGCTATGTCATTTGGCAGACTTTTGAAATTGCTTCTTTTGGAGCTCGTGTTGCAGGAAGACTAACTAATAGAGCGGCATTAGGTACTACACTGTCTCAAACCCTTCATTCACTAAGCAGATTTTTATTAATCATTTTTTTGCCTGCCTTAGGGTACATAGTAGAGTCTGGAATTAGTATTGATGATTATTTAACCTTAGTACTTCTAGCTTATACCCTTGCTTTTATAATATCAATTATTATGCTTATTAAGCTCAATAGTCTCCAGCATTTTTATCAAATTATATTTCTTAAATATACTGACAATACTATTCCTATTGCAATAATTAAGTCTTTAATAAGTAAAAAAACAGACCTAAATATAAAGAGTTGTGAT
>Ga0233427_10005252_pt1 | contig 10370 bp, 8 predicted proteins | sample SI_118_April2016_5_FD_179885 | JGI IMG/M metagenome (GOLD analysis project Ga0233427, IMG submission 179885) | Seawater microbial communities from Saanich Inlet, British Columbia, Canada - SI_118_April2016_100_MG | ecosystem: Environmental > Aquatic > Marine > Inlet | place: Canada: British...
AAAAAGATAGGTTGACTCTATATTTATATGAGACTTAGCAAATAATGACAGTTTATTTAAAGCGGGTTACAGTTTTAAAAAAATTGTTTTAACATGAATTCTTATATAAATACCCCAAAATGAATTCACAAAGCCAAAAAACAACCGTTGGTCTAAGCCAAATCAACAACAGTTTTTCTGGCGCAAACTATCTTCCCTATTCAGTTGGATTGCTTCAAGCTTATGTGGAAAAGTATTCGTCCTGCAAAAAACGTTTCGAATTTCTACGACCTGTATTCAAAAGAACTTCTGTTCAAGAAGCCGTAAAACAACTAGTTCCCGCTGAGGTGATAGGCTTTAGTCTGTATGTCTGGAACGAACAAATTTCTCTTGAAATCATTCGACAATTAAAAAGAATAAACCCAAATATTTATATTGTATGTGGAGGCCCTCAAGTACCTGATCGCGCCGAATTATTTTTGCGAAACAATCCTGAAATTGATGTTGCCGTACATGGTGAAGGTGAACGCACTTTTTTCAAACTCCTAGAAATTTTTCCATCCAGAGAAACAAACCAAATTTCCGGCATCAGCAAAATTAACGCATCCGGAGTTTTTTATAGTAATCCCAAGGCAGATCGAACCAAAGATCTGTCCACAATTCCCTCGCCCTATCTTTCGGAAGTATTCGATGACCTTATATCTACATCCGATGAAGAATGGCTAGTTCTTTGGGAAACAAATCGAGGGTGCCCTTTTCAATGCACCTTTTGTGATTGGGGTTCAGCTATAGCTGATCGGGTCTATCGCTTCGCAATGGACCGCATAGAGAAAGAACTCGATTGGTTTTCTAAAAATAAGATTGAATTTATTTTTAATTGTGACGCAAACTTTGGAATCCTCCCGCGGGATGTTGACATCGCTAGGCGTACCGCAAGAAATAAAAATCAGTTTGGGTATCCAAAGGTTTTATCTACACAAAATACCAAGAACGCCACCGAGCGTAATTACCTCACTCAGAAAATTCTATCTGACAATGGACTTAATAAGGGAGTCGCCCTATCCATGCAAACTCTTTTTGAACCCGCTCTAATAAATATTAAGCGGCAAAACATCTCCCTCCAAACTTACGAAGACCTTCAGCAAAGGTTTAATCTTGATAATATAATTACTTATTCAGACTTTATTTTAGGTCTTCCTGGAGAAACCTATGAATCTTTCGCAGATGGTGTTGCAAGACTCGTTAAAAATGGGCAACATAACCGCATCCAGTTTAACAATCTCTCAGTTTTGCCCAATGCCGAAATGGGTGATCCCGAGTATCAAAGCCATTATGGAATGGAAATCACTGACTCCAAGATTTTAAATATTCATGGATCCCTAGATAATTCAGAGAACGCTATAGATGAAATACAAAAACTGGTCGTAGCAACTAGTTCTATGCCTCGCGATATGTGGCGAAGAACGCGTTCATTCTCCTGGATGACCGCCCTCCTTCACTTCAATAAACTACTTCAAATCCCTCTCGTCATCTTGGCCCAGTCAACAGGAGTTTCCTATCGTCAAATAATCGAATCATTTTGCGAAGTAAATGAATATGATTTTCCATTGATTGCCGAAATCCGGAATCATTTTTGTTTACGCGCAGAAATTATTCAAAACGGCGGGCCTGAATATTATTACTCTAAAGAGTGGCTAGATATCTGGTGGCCTGACGATGAATATCAATTGATACGCCTATCTATCGAAGGAAAACTTGGTACTTTCTATGAAGAATCTCGAAAGTTATTGGAGGCTCTACTAAAGAAAACCCAAAACGATAACTCTATTCCTTTAGTCGCCGAATCTATTTATATTAATCAAGCTCTTCTCAAACAACCTTACCTTTATGATGATTTAGAAATCGAATCTAAATACAACATTCTTGAAATGTACAATCAAGCACTTAAAAACCAACCTACTTCTTTAAAACCTATCAAATCTAAATATCTAATTGCGAGATCAACCCAAATTTGGAGAGACTGGCAAACTTGGTGCCGTGAAGTGGTCTGGTATGGAAATAAAAAAGGAGACTATTTATACGGTTCCGCTAGTTTAGAAAAATATTATGCAGGTCATTCCTAGGTGGTGGGATGACAAACTTCACCTTAATATCAAGTGACAAATGAAATACCGACGACTCGGGAAAACAGAGATTTTTGTGTCCGAAATTGGTTTTGGCGCCTGGGGCATTGGGGGTGTCAGTAAAGGCGCCACCAGTTATGGACCAACAGATGACAACTCGTCTATACATGCTTTAAATTGTGCATTAGATAGAGGAATAAATTTTTTTGACACATCCAACGTTTATGGAGGAGGGCATAGCGAAAGCCTGATAGGTAAAACATTTTTAAAAGCTAGGGATCGTGTCTTTATTGCAACGAAGGTCGGACTAATTAATTATGAAGAGCCCTCAGATTTTTCTGTAAAAAACCTCTCAATATCTCTGCAGGGTAGCCTAAAGCGATTAAAGACAGACTATATTGATCTTTTGCAATTACACAACCCATCACCGTATATATTCCAATATAACCATGAGATTCTGAATTGGGTTGATCAACTTATAAAAAAAGGGATTATTCGAGCTTTTGGAGTCTCTGTTAGATCTCCCGAAGAAGGTATTGGAGCGATAGAACAGCTAAAGGCCGATAGTATTCAAGTCAACTTCAACCTACTTGATCACAGGGCGATAGAGTCAGGGCTAATGAAAAGTGCCTCAACAAATCAAGTTTCTTTAATCGCTCGAACACCTCTATGCTTTGGTTTTCTTAGCGGGAAATTATATAAAACAACACACTTTGATAAGAAAGACCACCGTAGCCACTGGCCTAGTCAACAAATTCAAAATTGGATCGAGGGTTCTAAGAAAATGCTCTCATGTAAAACAAATTCTTCCACTCAAACAGACACACAATTCGCACTTAGATTTTGTTTGTCTTACCCTCAAATTGCAACTGCTATCCCAGGAATACTAAATGATCTCGAAGTTGAAGAGAATACCAAAGCTAGTGATTTAGGCCCGTTAAAAGATAATGAGGTTCAAAAAGTGCAAAAATTTTATAATGAGGTTCGGTTCCTTTTTGAAAAAAAACCTACAAAAGACTTAATCTCAAGACCTTGATAAAATAAATGGTATCTAAATACATACAATGCCAACTGAAAAACTTAGTCATATAATTGGTTAACTCGAAACTTTGAAGAAAGTAATAATTTTTTCTTATCTAAAACCGATACGAAGATAGTGTTTAAAAATTGTATTAACTGTACATCATTCCAAGCTTTGATTAGTATAAGCCTGAATAGTTTTAAGTGAAAATCTTAACCTATGATAAGTAAATAACAGGCTAATCAATATTTAAAACCGCTGAAAAGGTTTTTTAAAAATGAAAATCTGGTTGACTATCTTTACTCCATACCAAACGGTTCAAATGCAGATTGCTGCTCTGACCAGCTATCTCAGGTATAGTAATATAGATGTTGCTTATTCCGAATATTATATTTTTTCTGGAGAGAGCTTCGAAAAACATCGTAACCAGGTGCGCGAAGATATACTCAGAGAAAAACCCGATATAGTTGGTTTTAGCACCTACGATATGAACTATCACCATACTTTGGACTGCGCCAGTTTTATTAAAGAACTGAACCCCCACATTAAAGTCATCGTTGGTGGGCATACTGCATCGGTTGTTCCGTTCGAGTTTTTAGATCATGAGTGTATTGATTTTGTTGGTAAGGGTGAAGGTGAAGAAACTCTTAAGGAACTAGCACATGCACTCGAAAATGACTTACCCCTTAACGACATTAAGTCTCTCTATTGGAAAAATGAAAATGGAGAAGTCATTACTAATGAAGCTCGCCCTCTAATGGAAACCCTTGATGACTTGCCCTTCATTGACAGGGAGATTGTCGAGTACCAACACTCGAAGATAGACTACCTACCTTTCCTGATGGGCAGAGGTTGCCCATACAAGTGTGACTACTGTGGGAATGAGGCTATAAAAGACCTGGCTCCAAATTCTGAAGCTTGGTCACGCTACCGATCACCAGAACATGTGATAGAAGAAATTTTGCTTTGCCGTGAGAAATATGACTTTAAATATGTTTTCTTTTATGATGACGTCTTTTGCTTAAAACTTGATTGGCTAGTTAAATTCAAAGCCTTGTACAAAAAGCACTTTCCAAATACTCCTTACATTTGTCTATTGCGACCAGAAATGGCAAAAGATGAAAGACGCATGAAGTTACTCGGTGAAAGCGGCTGTATGGAAGTACATATGGGAGTTGAAAGTGGCTCTTATGAATACCGTACCAATATGCTCGGGCGCCATATGTCAAATGAAGTGATTCTCCGCGCTATCGATAATCTAAAAAAACACAATATACGGATCAACACATTTTTAATGGTGGGCATGCCCGATGAATCTTGCTTAGATATGCTCAAATCCATAGCTTTTATATGGAAAATACGCCCTAGCAGTGTACAGACTGGAATTTTTTACCCCCTGAAAGGAACCCCTTCTTACGACTACTGTGTAAAAAATAATCTTATCAATTGGAAAAAAAGAAAAGAGCTAGTCGTATATAGCTACGATACTTCTCTGAATGTGAATTTTCTAAAAAGGTATTTTATTATCTTTTGCAAATGGCTACTTTCGGGAATTCCAGTCTTGACCCACCTCAAGCTCCAATTGATACCCCGTTTTTTTAAGATTCAATACAGACTTTGGTTTCAGAGAAGAGTAGATTACACGTGACGTTAAACCCTTCATTAAATGATACTTAAATCGCCTTAAATCTTACCCACCTACAATAAAAATATTCCTTTCGTAGAAACAGGATATGCGCCATCTCGTGATATGAAAATTCTAACTACAGGAATTCAAAGCGGAATTGGAAAGTATACATATGAGAACCTTAGTGGTCTTGGTTTGGCTCGCGACACATCAAAAGTAGAACGAGAACGTATTAAGAAAACTCACTTTGACGCGATTATTCACTGCGCCTTTAATAGTGCTAAAACACTCGATCCAAATTCTCCATCCTCCTACTTCTACGACAATGTTTTCCTCACAAAGGAGTTAGTATCCCTAAGGTATGATAAGTTTATTTATTTTTCTACAATTGATGTTTATTCCCAAAATACTGCAACTCATTCAGAAAATGAGATGCTTAATCTATGTGGCCCAAGCAGTATTTATGCAGCAACAAAGCTCACTTCAGAAGCTATCGTAAAAGAAGAAACTAAAAACTATCTAATCTTAAGAAGCTCAACTCCACTAGGAACTTATTCTAGAAAAAACACGCTAATGCAAATGATCGAAATTGAATCTTGCACTGTAGGACTTTCTAGCGCATCTATTTACAACATCATAATTTATTCAGATATTTTAAATTTTATTAAATTTTCTATAGAAAATGATGTCCAAGGGGTTTTTAACTTAGCGTCTTCCAGTAATATCACATTGGAGAACGTTGCCAGGATATTAGAAAAAAATATCCAATTTGGTAAGGGTTTTTACAACGCCGGGAATATAGATAACACAAAAATTTCTTCCACTTTTCCAGCCTTCAAAGCCAGCTCAGAAGATAATCTCATAAAATATCTTAAAGAACATCACCATGCCTAAAAAAGGTTCTTGCATGTGGACAACTTGATTTATAGGGCGAAACGTACTGGAAAAATATTCCAGATAACTCACAGTGGGAAGTCATCGCCGACTATCATAAGCGTGTCCCCTTTAAATGTTGTGATGAGAATGTAAATTAAAATCACATCGAAATCTAATGAAAAGCTTTAAATTGTCGATAATAAGGGCTGGAGCCCATATTTTAAAAGGGGTAGGAGGGCTGCAATTACTTCCCAAGTTTTAATCTCTATATGCTAAATTATTGAGCTTTTTAAATTTATTTATGAAATCTAAATAGTTAGCCACTCTCGACAATTTAAGTAAACCACTTAAACTGAGAACAGCTTAAATGAACCCGCCTGGTCTATAAGGTTAAAAAAAAACCTATTTGCCAGAGCTCACCTTCTCTGAAGATATATTGAATTTGTATCTTCTAGAAAATAATTTCTATATCTACTCTTAGATAATCTAGAAAATGGCTAAAAAGAAAATGCTTGTTTGCGGAGCTACCGGATTCATTGGACGTAATCTAGTAGAATATTTTTCACAACAGGACAAACTAGATGTTTTCGCCACTTACCATCACCGTCCCCCATTCGAATGCCCTAGGTTGAATTGGGTTCAAGCTGATCTAACTCAGTCGAAAGATGTTGCAAGTTGTGTAGCGGGAATGGACATTATTCTCCAAGCAGCTGCCACCAGTTCGGGGTCAAAAGATATCGTAAACCAACCACACATCCATGTCACAGAAAATGCTTTAATGAACTCCCTGATTTTTAGAGCTGCCTACGAGCATAAAGTTTCGCACATGGTATTTTTCAGCTGCAGCATCATGTATAACCCCAACTCAACCTTAGTGAAGGAAGAAGATTTTAACGCCAATACAGATATACATGCTAATTACTTTGGAGCGGGGTGGACTAAGGTATACTTGGAAAAAATGTGTGCGTTTTTTTCTGGGCTAGGTCCAACCCAATACACAGTTATTCGTCATTCAAACATTTACGGACCCCATGATAAGTTCGATCTCGAACGCTCGCATGTTTTTGGTGCTAGTTTAACTAAAATACTCCACTGCAATGACGGTAGAATTACTGTCTGGGGTGATGGAACTGAGCAAAGAGACTTACTTTATATATCTGATCTTATTAATTTTGTGAATTTAGCTGTCAAAAAACAAAACATTCTATTTTGTTTATTAAACGTTGGCTACGGTAGTTCAATTTCTATATCTGATCTTATCAAAAAAATTATTTCAATCTCTGGCAAAAAAATAGATATACATTACGATATATCCCAGCCTACTATTCCAAGTAGGGTAGCTCTAGACTGTGGGAAATCAAAACGCCTGTTTGGATGGGAACCGAAAGTGTCGCTGGACGAAGGAATTCTAAAAACCATGGATTGGCATAGATCCAACATCCCTATTCCTTAAATGATCATTAGCAAAACTCCATTTAGAATTTCCCTTTTTGGGGGTGGAACCGATTACCCAGAGTGGTACCATGAAAATGGAGGTAGTGTTCTGGCTACTACCATTGATAAATATTGTTATATTAGCTGTCGTCACCTGCCCCCTTTTTTTGAGCACAAACATCGAATTGTTTATTCCAAAATTGAATCAGTAAAGACAACTGAGGAAATCCAACATCCTGTTGTCCGAGCGGTTCTTTCTAACCTAAGTATCAATGCTGGGCTTGAAATTCATCACGATGCTGATCTACCCGCCCGATCTGGTCTTGGGACCAGTTCTTCATTCACTGTCGGCTTGATAAATGTACTTTATGCACTTAAAGGCCTCCATGTATCAAAGCATGATTTAGCTAAACAGGCGATTTATATAGAGCAGGAATTTCTAAAAGAAAACGTAGGAAGTCAGGATCAAATTTTAGCCGCCTTCGGTGGTTTCAACAGAATCGATTTCAACGCTGACGACTCGTTTAATATTACCCCGGTAGTCATAAACAAAGACCTAATATGCAAATTGCAAGATCACATGCTACTTTTTTTCACAGGACTTTCCCGCTATGCTTCAGATATTGCTAAAGATAAAATAGCCAACATTAAAAATAATTTCAGGGAACTCACGCAAATGAATGAAATGGTGAATGAGGGGTTATCCATTTTACACCGCCCTTCTGACGCCATAAAAGATTTAGGAACACTCCTTCACGAATCATGGAAACTCAAACGAAGTTTATCTACGAAAGTTTCCACACCTCAGATTGATGAGATCTATGAAACGGGAATCAATGCGGGTGCAATAGGTGGCAAAATCCTTGGAGCTGGGGGAGGAGGCTTTATCCTTTTTTTTGCTGCGCCAGAAAATCACAATAAAATTCGAGATCGCCTCAAAAACTTAGTTCATGTTGCATTTAACTTTGATAATACGGGCAGCAAAATTGTGGTCTATGAGCCTAATGGATTTTAATAATATTACTAAGGGTAGAAAATCAAAAATTAAAATTTAATATTAAATTTTTGATTCAATGGTCTTAATATATTTTAAAAGAACCATCATAATCTAAAAAAACCGATGAAAATAACAAAAGTATTGATAACAGGAATTGCCGGATCTGGAGGCAGCTACCTTGCAGAATACATAGCCAACAACCATCCTGAAGTGGAAATTAACGGTCTTGCCTACTCTAGGAGTACTCGCATCAACTTAAAAACCCTCGGAAAAAAAATAGTTCGATATGAAGCCGACTTAATGGATTTTGGGTCTGTGTTTTCGGTTCTAGATAAGGTTCGACCAGATGCTATATTTCATTTGGCCGCTTTCGCTAATGTTCGTGCCTCATTCCACACTCCCAATACTTTTTTAAGCAATAATATACTAGGTACTAGCAATCTATTTGAAGCTATAAGGGCAGCTCACCTTGATCCAATAATTCAGCTTTGCAGCACTTCAGAAGTTTATGGTCAAATAGATCCTAAGGATGTCCCTATCAAGGAAAAGGCGCCATTGAAACCTGTAAGCCCATACGCCGTTTCTAAAGCCACTCAAGATCTTTTGGGCTGGAGTTATTTTACTAGTTATCAAATGCGAATAATTCGTACCCGTATGTTCACTTATCTTAATCCTCGGCGTTCAGACCTTTTTGCGAGTTCATTTGCTAGGCAAATAGCCTGGATTGAACGTGATCTTCAAAAAGAACTGACCCATGGGAACCTTGAGTCAGTTCGCACAATTGTTGACATCCGAGATGCCATGCGCGCGTATTGGCTTGCTATCACACATTGCCGCCCCGGAGAAGCTTATAATATCGGAGGTACAACCACACTAAAAGTAGGAGACTTTCTGGATAAATTAATCACCTTGAGTAGCGTTCCAATTAAGACTCGCTGTGATCCAAACTTACTAAGACCCGCTGACGTAACTTTGCAAATTCCATGTATAGAAAAGTTTTCTGAAGAAACAGGATGGGAACCACAATATAACTTTGAAGAAAGCATGACATATTTACTGGAGTATTGGAGAAAAAAAGCCGACGAAGAAGTCCTACTCCAGTCTCTGGTTAAATCTAAAAATCTAGTCCAAAAATAGAGATTTGCATGAAAGATAGAAATACCGAATTATATCGGACCATGTATTTAATCCGAATGTGCGAGGAAAAAATCAGGGTTCATTATCCAAGCGACCAACTCAAAACACCTGTTCACCTGTGTATCGGTCTGGAGGCTATCGTCGCCGGTGTAATTTATTCACTAAAATCTGATGACCAAGTTTTTGGAACCTATAGAAACCATGGAATATACCTCGCAAAAAGTGGTAATACAGATCGTTTCTTTGGTGAAATGTTTGGCAAAGTAACAGGTGAATTCCAAGGGAAGGCGGGCTCTATGCATCTTTCAGCTCCTGAAAATGGATTCATGGGCTCCTCAGCAGTTGTTGGAACTACAATACCTCTTTCCTTAGGTTGTTCCTTTGTCAACCAACAAAAAAACAATGGTCGGCTCACGGCCGTTTTTTTTGGAGATGGCGCTACGGATGAAGGGGTTTTCTGGGAAAGTCTCAATTTTGCTTGCCTGAAAAAACTTCCCCTAATGTTCATTTGCGAAGATAACGGTCTAGCTATTCATTCCAACACATCTGAAAGACAAGGCTACCGATCTATCACAGATATAATTAATCAATTTGATTGCCATGTCATAGAAAGTGAATCAACCGACCCTGAAGTAATAGCGGACCTTACCGAAAAAGGTATCTCCAAAATTTATCAAAAAAATGGCCCCGTTTTTTTTCATTTTAAATACTATCGTTACCTTGAACATGTTGGAATAAACGAAGATTTTGAATCTGGCTACCGTTCTCGAGAGGAGTTTGAACATTGGCATAAAATTGACCCTATCAACTTACAACGAGCAAAGTTGATTAAAAATGGGCTTAAAGAAAGTTTTATCCAAGAAATAGAAAATGCGGCTATAGATAAAATTGAGAAGAGCATAGCACTTGCCAGCCAAGCACCCTTCCCCCCCGACACTGATTTGTATCAGAATGTCTTAGTATGATCAAAAATCTAAGTTACCGAGAAGCGCTCAACCTAGCCATGGTCCAGGAAATGGATCGAGACTCAAATGTTTTTGTTTATGGATTGGATGTACCTGACCATAAACGGATTTTTGGAAGTACGGTAGGCTTGGTTGAAAAATTTGGTTCTGAGCGATGCTTCGGAACTCCATTAGCAGAAGACGCAATGACTGGCTTTGCACTTGGTTCTGC
>Ga0233427_10005260_pt1 | contig 10360 bp, 8 predicted proteins | sample SI_118_April2016_5_FD_179885 | JGI IMG/M metagenome (GOLD analysis project Ga0233427, IMG submission 179885) | Seawater microbial communities from Saanich Inlet, British Columbia, Canada - SI_118_April2016_100_MG | ecosystem: Environmental > Aquatic > Marine > Inlet | place: Canada: British...
AAGCGGCCCCCCCCACCATTGCGGTAAACATCACCAGAACATGCTGAATACCAAACAACGCGGTCTTTAACGGTCCTGGATAGTCGTCGAGTTGCAGTTCAAGCGTGGCAAAGCCACGATCTTCCGTGGCTGCTTCAGCAGCCTCCGACGTATCGGCCATAATGATTTCCCCTTTTTATCTTTATCTACCATACAGATAGCGGGTTTAGACGCGGTCCCTAACCGCGAACGCTATCTGCGTCCCTGTTGCTTAGCACCGAGTAAAAGACGAGACATTGCAAATTTAATACATTTTTCGAAAGAGTGTAAAGTGACTGTGAAGATATCTGGGCATTCAGTTAACTTCGTTACGCAATACCAAAGGAAGTGGCAACCTTCGCCTAGCCATCCATCAAAGACACCGCCGGACCTGAAAATCCGTTCAAATAAAGCCATATCGCCCACCGGTCCTATAGCAGCCTGGACGAGGCGGAAACAAAAGGTCCGCGCCTCCTAACCGCGAACACCCAAAATTGTCTCAAAACGGTGTTCTTCAACAGCCTCGGCCATTAGCGGTAGTTGGTCGCGATAATATTTGAATAGTTTCTTCGCGATACAGAAATGATCGAAGTCAAGGCCGCCGAACTTCTCAGAGACTATTATTGGCCCTCGATACAATAACAATTTTGGGGACTCTTGAGAGATGCCGGAAGACTCGATCCCAGAACTGGGTAGCGGCCAGGCGCCTAGCCCATTGCGCCCAATTGAAGAGGATCCAAGCGTAGAAATCGTCGAACGCCAGGATTTCTCGGACGTCACGTTCTTACTGAAAATCCAACACCCAATGCTGGCCAGGGCAGCCCAACCAGGCCAATTCGTAATCGTTATTTCGCACGAGGAAGGCGAACGTATTCCCTTGACGATCGCAGATTTTGACCGAGAGGCAGGCACGGTCACGCTGGTCATTCAGGCGGTTGGAAAAACGACCAAGGAAATGCAGATTAATTGCCAGACAGGGACCAGGCTTTTCAGCGTCGTCGGTCCAATGGGACTTCCGAGTGAAATAGGTGGTGTAAAGAAAGTGGTCTGTGTCGGCGGCGGTCTGGGTGTAGCACCGGTGTTTCCCCAGGCGCGCGCTTTCAAGGAAAGCGGTGCCTATGTGATTGGTGTCGTCGGATTTAGGACCAAGGAGCTGATTTTCTGGGAAGACAAATTTAAAGATACCTGCGACGAATTCATTATTTGTACCGACGATGGGTCAGCCGGAATTAAGGGCCAGGTAACTCTAGGAATCACGGCAGCAATGGAGCAACACAGCGATATCGGCGAAGTGGTCGCCATCGGCCCGCCCATCATGATGAAGGCCTGCGCGGAGACAACCCGCACCGCAGGAATCAAAACCACCGTCAGTCTTAATCCGGTCATGGTCGACGGAACCGGCATGTGCGGCGGCTGCCGGGTCAAGGTGGACGACGGGATCAAGTTCGCCTGCGTCGATGGACCTGATTTCGATGGTCACCAAGTGGACTTCGACGATCTCATGAATCGGCTCAGGCGGTTTGCCGAAGATGAAAAGATGGCGATGGAAAAATGGTCGGAATCGTGCCGTGCGGCGGAAACGCCGACGGCTTAGATAGAGGTAGCAGCAGGGTAATGGCAAAGAAAACCATCCGAACAATACCGCAAGAACGAACACCTATTCCAGTGCAAGCCCCCAAGGAAAGGGTCAATAATTTTGCCGAGGTTGCGCTTGGTTATGGACTGGATGATGCGCTTAACGAGTGCGAGCGCTGCCTCATGTGTCCGGAAGCGGCCTGTATCGCGGGTTGTCCCGTCAGCATAAATATACCGGAATTTATCGCCAAGGTAATCGAGAAAGATTTTCGCGGTGCCTACGACGTCATCGGCGACGCCAATTTACTACCGGCCATCTGTGGGCGTGTTTGTCCTCAGGAAGATCAGTGCGAAGGTGTCTGTCCGGTCGGCGATACGCTGGAGCCGGTGGCCATCGGCAGGCTGGAACGCTGGGTTGGCGATCTAGCGATTGAGAAGGGCTGGACCAACGTTCCCTATATCGAACCTAATGGTTACAGGATCGGCATTGTCGGTTCGGGTCCCGCTGGCGTGGCATGCGCCGCCGACATGGCCAAGGCGGGATGCGATGTTACCGTCTATGAAGCCTTTCATAAACCAGGCGGTGTGCTGCGCTACGGCATTCCCGACTTCCGCTTACCCAACGAGGTCATTGATGCCGAGATGGCAAACCTCACGAGACTGGGCGTCAGGATTGAGTGTAATACGCTGGTCGGTCGACTTTTCACGATAGAACAGATGATTGATGAAATGGGCTATGATGCCGTGTTCGTCGGCACCGGCGCGGGGACGCCCCGGTTCATGGACATACCCGGAGAATTTCTCAATGGTGTGCTTTCGGCTAATGAACTCCTGACACGCTGCAACCTCATGGGCGCGGGCGACTTCCCTAAGCACGATACGCCACTGCATCTTGGCAAGCACCTTGCTGTAATTGGCTCCGGTAATACGGCAATGGACGCAATGCGGGTGCCACTTAGACTGGGCGCAGAGAAGGTGAGCTGTGTTTACCGCAGAACCAAGGCCGAAAGCCCCGCCCGGGACGAAGAAATAGAACACGCCGAAGAGGAAGGTATTGAATTCCACTGGCTGACCGCACCGGTGGAAATTCTCGGCGATGATGACGGTAACGTCCGAGGCATGCGATGCATTCGCATGGAACTAGGCGAACCCGACGAAAGTGGTCGCCGTCGTCCGGTCCCTCTTGAAGGTAGCGAATTCGAATTCGAAGCCGACATGGTGGTCTACGCCATCGGCACCAGCGCCAACCCAATTATTGGCCAGACCTCCAAGCTGAAGCTCAACAAGTGGGGTTATATCGAAACGGACGATAATCTGGCGACATCAATGGCCGGGGTTTACGCCGGAGGAGATATTGTGACCGGTGGAGCCACCGTGATCCTAGCCATGGGTGCCGGACGCAAAGCGGCACACGGTATGAAAGCGTATCTCGGAATTCGTGATACCGACGCCATCTATGACCCGGAGCCGGAAGAAACGACCACCCCACTGTTTGGAATCGACCCGAAGGAGAAAAATTTTTCCCAACTTCGGCTTGCCGACTGAATAGGAATAGAGAATGAATACGAGCCTATTGAAACCTAAAAAACGACAGAAGCAGAAGACCAAGACCACCGCGAGCCCTTCAAAACAGGGCGCGGCATCGAAAAGCAAACCTGCACTGACGTTGGACGAACAAATTGTTGAAGTCGTCAGCGATTCAGGCGAGGGGGCACAACGGTGCGGTCAAGCATTTGGGTCAATTGCTGCGCGTATGGGAAACGGCATTTGGACCGTCGAAATTATTCCCGCCGAAATTCAACCTCCAGCACGCAGTATCGCCGGCACCAGTGGCAACCGTATTCGACTGGCGTCTCATCGTGTAACCAACGGTGGCGACGAGGCGGATTTAGTTGTCGGCTTTAACGAGCAGGTCCTCCTGAGCCGGGTTCAGGCTGGAGAACTCAAGCCGGGCTGCACCATTCTGCTCGAAAGTAAATGGCGCGGTGACAAGGATTCAAAAATTGCCGAGATGTATGCCGAGACGATCAAACGTCTCGCATCGGATGGCTATAAAATTATTGAAGCCAATTTAGAAGAAGAGTGCCTTAAATATGTTTCCGATCCCACACGGGGCAAAAATATGTTCGTTTTGGGCGTTCTCTGCAGCATTTATAGCTTGGACCTAGATATCGCTCGCGAACAGGTTGCCTTTATTTTTGCCAAGAAGAGCGACCGCATAATCAGTGACAATGTAAAGCTGTTGGAAGCGGGTCATGAATGGGCGGAAATAAATCTCGATATTAAATACCGAATTCCGCCGTCTGAAATCCAAAAGCCTCAAATTGTCGTTAATGGCAATATTGCGCTGGGACTGGGCGTCATGGCGTCGGGTATGGAGGTTTGTGCGATGTATCCCATCACACCGGCCACGTCGGCGTCGCATTATCTCAGCGGTGTGTTCGAGTCGGTCGGCGGGTTGGTGCATCAGGCGGAAGACGAAATCGCCGCCTGCGCATTCGCCATCGGAGCATCTTATGCCGGAAAGTGCGCCGTTACGATCACGTCCGGTCCTGGATTTTCCCTGAAGCAGGAAACCATCGGGCTCGCGGTCATGGGCGAAATTCCGCTGGTGGTCGTGAACGTACAACGCGGGGGACCTAGTACCGGGTTGCCTACGAAAGCGGAGCAGGGTGATCTACTATTTTCCTGCTTTGGCGGACATGGGGATGCACCCAAAGTGGTCATAGCTGCGGCGGATATAGAAGACTGCTTTTATTCCATGATCACGGCGCGCAAAATTGCCGAAACGTTCAATATGGTTGTCGTTGTGCTGACCGACGCTAATCTGGCATCGGCCCAGCAACCATTTGCCCGTCCTCAAATAAACGAGGAGTGGTTTGCCCCACCGGTCGATCAGAGCGCCGTCACCCACCGCGATAAACCTTACGATTGGAATGAGAAGACGGGCCTTGCTCGCCGGCTCATTCCAGGACAGCCGGGGGGTATGCATTGCTTGACCGGATTGGCCCACGATGAAATGAGCCGGGTTGCTTATAAGGCAGAGACCAACGAAACGGGCATGCGGGCACGTAGCTTAAAACTGGCGGCCTTGCAAAAAACCCTAAAGACACCAACGGTTTTTGGTGACGATGAAGGAGACCTCCTGGTCGTTGGCTGGGGGAGCACCAAAGGTGCCATTGAAGAAGCGATCAGCCGACTGCGAGCGGACGGCTGCAAGGTGTCTTCGCTGCACCTAAAGTTCCTTCAACCGATGGCGTCTGGCATCGGCGAAGTGTTGCAGCGGTTTGACAAAGTCATGACCGTTGAAAGCAACTGGTCCGACAACATTGAAGACGAAATCATCGATGCCGACAATCGGCGCTATTCCGAATTAGCGTTGTTGCTACGGGCGCGATACCTGATCGATGTCGACTGCTGGTCCGAGGTCAAGGGACAGCCGATAAAGCCTGGCTCTGTCGTTCGGGCGATCCGTGACAAGTTGCAAAAGAAAGGACCGTGACCATGACCTCTTCCGCCCGTCAGTGTCTGCTGAAATCCTTCGAAGAAGATTACACGATAGAGGACTACAAAAGCGGTGTTCCGCGCTGGTGTATCGGTTGCGGCGATAATGCCATTCTTGCCGCCGTCCAGCGGTTGTGCCGGGACGAGCAGCTCGCCCCGGAGAAAACAATGTTCGTCTCTGGAATTGGCTGTTCAAGCCGGTTTCCGCATTACATGCACACCTACGGTTTTCACGGTCTACACGGTCGTGCCTTGCCAATCGCGGAGGGCATAAAAATGCGCCGCCCTGACCTTCATGTCTTTGTTATCACGGGTGACGGCGATTGCTGTAGCATCGGTACCGCGCACTGGATACACGCCATTCGCTACAACATGAACATGACGATGATAATGCATGACAATGGCATTTACGGGCTGACCAAAAATCAGGCCTCGCCAACATCGCCGCAGGGCATGACGAGCAACACGACACCATTTGGATCACAACTGGAACCAATGAACCCGGTGAGCGTCACGCTCGGAATTCGGAACGTTTCTTTCGTTGCGCAAGCCGTCGATTGGATTCCCGAGCTATTGCACGACATCATTGCTGAAGCTTACCACCACAAGGGGTTTTCTTTTGTTCGCGTGCTTCAGCGATGCCCCGAATTTATGCCGGACAGATACGATGAATGGGTGCAGGACCCGGACCGAATGTTGCTCCTCCATCATCAGGACGGGTTGCAGTTGAGCCCGGGCGTTTCCAGCGTCTACCACCGTCAGGAGGAGCACGACCCGGCCAATAAAAACCGGGCTCGGGAAATTGCCTCGGTCAACGATCCCATTCCGGTGGGCGTTTTGTACAGGGACCCAGAGGTACCGTGCTACGAAGATTTGCGCAAACCGGACCGGTTGTACACGCCCGACATTGTCGAGTCGGTTCTCGAAAAGGAGTTCGATAAATTTACAATTAACCCGGCGGGTTAACCCTGAGGGAGCCCAAATTAAATTAGAAAGAGGGCGGACAATTGAACGAGATAAATGAAGGACGTAAAGCCTCGACCACCTCACCTTTGACGGTGGTTACATCCGGTCACGAACCGGTCATGGGGCTGGCTGACCATAGTCCCGCTTTGTTTAGCACGTATCGGGATTTGCAAAAACTGCGTTACGATTATCCTTTGCTCCTGATTAAGGAGAGTACCGAGGGCAAGTACATCTGCTCGCTCAGCAATGTTATCGACGACATTTTACAGCGTATCGCACCTCGAGGAGTTGAGGGGGAGCGGCTCAGAAAACATGGACTGGCGCTGGAAGAAGAAATACGCGCTTTGGTTTCTCAAGGCACCAAGGGCTCTCTAATACAGCTATGGGAAAAGGCGGAAACGGCGCTGCTTTCCAAAGCCAAAATTGCAGAGCGAAAGGCACTGGATGAAAGTTTTTCCGAAGCCCGCGCCGCTGTTCGTTACGGTGGAGAAGTCATCGACTGCCATAATGAAACGCCAAAGAAGATACTGTCTCATATCTGGGCCGGTGTACAAGAAGCCAAGACCCGCAAAACTGTAAACGAAATCGAAGCGTTTGCTCTCAAACTTTCCGATATTCTGAAAAGTGATTCCATGAAATCGGAACAAGCTCAAGGAGCTGACGTGCTCAAGCGTTCCGTTGGCACGGTTTTCGAAAAATCATTCGATTTCGAAGCCTTCTCCGACGTAATTACATCGGCACACACGGACGGAGTCATGCCGGAGAAACGTCGCCGGCGCATTCGCTCGGTCCTAACCGTGCTCAAGTCCCAAAAATTCGTAGGGACGCGGGAAAGCACTGTCCGCCCCGGCGCCCGTGGCGGCCCGTTTGAATTCTCTTTTAATGGGTGTGCGCGAGCCTTGGTAGCATTCCAGGAGCGCCTGCCGGACATGGCTGAGTTGGTCAAAGCTATGGCAATCGCCGAATTGGAGATTGAAAATAAATACAACGAGGCTGATCACGATCCGTATTTTAAGCAACCCGATGAAGCTTTCCTGGAGCCCGAAGACCTGGAAATGTTCCCCTCGTATCTCGTCTGTATAAATAAGGGACTCGATCGTCCGAAAGAACTGGCGGCGGTGATTTCTGCCCTGACCTCGGGCTTGCCGTTCAAGATTCTGGTTCAAAACCAAGATATCCTTGAGGATCAAGCCATCGAATCCGGACAGCTCACGTTTGGAGCTGCGGGCTCTCAACTGGCCATGATGGCAATGGGACTTAAATCTGCGTTTGTTCTGCAGTCCGTTGTGTCAGGGCTTTATCCACTCCAGCAGTCGATATTGGCGGGGATGACTGTTTCCGGTCCTTCATTGTATTGCGTATATGCAGGCCAATCCACGAAAGGATCTAAAAATACAGCCTGCGTGCTGCCCTATCTGCAAGCAGCGGCAGCGGCCGAGTCGCGAGCCTTTCCCGCTTTCATTTACAACCCGACCGCCGGTAACGATCTTGCATCGAGGATTTCCCTCGCTGGCAATCCGCAGCCGACCGACGAGTGGCCGACACATGGGCTCAACTATGCCGACCCGGAACTGCAAAGTCTTTCCGAGAAAATCGCTTTCACCTTCGCCGATTTTGTTGTGTCCGACGCTCGCTACGCGAAGCATTTTACCATCGTCTCTCATTCGGACTGGCAAGACGGCATGGTTCCCTTAAACGTATTTCTTGAACTGGACATACAGGCCTTGTCGGGAAAGGTCCCCTATATATGGGTCACCGATAAAAACGACCTTCTGCGGAGGGCTATTGTCGATGACGAACTTATTGGCGCTACGCGTCGATGCTTGGAAACCTGGAAGAACCTCCAGGAAACCGGGGGAATAAATAATTCGCATGCGTGCGGGCTGCTCGCCCGTGAAAAGGAAATTTGGGAGCGGGAAAAGGCGGAGGAATTATCGGCGCTCAAATCTCAACCGGTTTCGGAGACGCCGTCTGCAAGTCAGGCGGTAGAAACCGAAGCTGTCTCTGCATCAGAGGTGGAACAGCCTGAAGCCGTAGATACGTCAGTGGCAATGACCACAGAAGGACCCTATATCGAAACACCCCGCTGTACGACCTGCAATGAATGTACCGATCTTAATAATAGGATGTTTGCCTACGACGATAACGAACAAGCCTACATCACTGATCCAGATGCCGGAACATACCGGCAATTGGTGACAGCGGCGGAAAGCTGCCAAGTCGCCATCATCCACCCGGGCAAGCCTCGGAACGCCGACGAACAGGGCCTGGACGAATTGGTCGCCCGGGCCGAACCTTTTAACTGACACGCTGGGGAGATTACCGATGATTGCCGAATCCGTAATGCCTTACCCAATGGTGCGGATGCTCGAACATCTTGAAATCGATAGCGAGATTGGATTTGCCTTAATGCCGGAAAAAATGGCCGATGCGGTGGTCCGTTGCCGGACGTGCAAGCATTTCCATACCTGCGACTACGATGTTGAAAGTCGCTACTTCCGCTGTCGGAACCGGGATTTATTCGATCATCTGGAAGACTTACAGAACGACCAATAGGTTTTCCTATACCCGGGAAGTGATTGTCATCTCAACCGGTCGACGCAACACACGCGTTGAATCTGTCTGCCGACGTTTCAAATTTCAATGTCTTTCTTAGGCGCAAATTTTGCTAGCTAGTTGTTTTATATAAGGTTTCTTTGTAGGCAGACGTAGGCACGCATTGTCTTCAACAAAAATGCGAAATTTTATTTTATGGCACATGATGGCTGTTTTGTAACACCTATTCATACCGTGTTCGTAATGAATTAATTCTCCTGTTACATCTTTGTGAGATTATGCATGTAGTCAAAAATTTTGCACGAGATCAGAAAGGAGAAAGATGATGAGAAGCCTATTCGCAGCAATGATAGTTAGTTTAGTTACACTGCCAATGGCGACAGACGCCACAGCGGATAAGATTGAAGCAAATGTTATGGCGGCTGATCATCTGGAAGTCGTTGTTATTGACCCGCCAGCAAATTTCAAAGTTGTGGCCGTTAAGCTGGGGTATGTCATCGGGGATTCCATCATCCTTAAAGCACTATCGCTTAAAGCGACGAGAGTAAGAATTCCGAAAGGACATCTTGTCGATACAGCCATTTCGGAATTGGAAAAACATTTCCCTAGTTTAATTGTTGGCGATGGCGAGGTTTAACTCAGCCCCTTCGATCCTCGACGTAAAATTTCTAGTTCTTACAAGACAAGAAGTATCTTTAATCATAGGAGGTATATCATGACCAAGTTTCTCGTTTCAGAAGAAAATAAGGATGGCTATAAGCTGGAAGATATCCTGATGGAAGTTCGCAAGGATATGATTTATCGCTGTGAAAAGGTTGTCGATGACCACCGACCAGATGCTTTACACGTCCTCGATAACAATATGAAAATTCTGGGCTTATTAAGTGAGGCCATTAAACTTGCGACCGATTCTACCGAGACTCTTAACCGGGCGTTTGGACCCAGTATGTCAGGGAACGGCGGAGAGCCACGAATCGGCGTCCGGTAATACCAAAGTAACTGATCAACTTTTTCAAAAGATAGTGAAAGCTTCAAATTTGACCCAATGCTAGCGAAGTCTGCATTGGGTCATTTCTAAACCTAATCACCAACCCCTATGACTTCCGGTCGCCCCCATAAGCAGACATCCTGCCTGCTAATAGTAGCTATTCGCTGAAAGCCGTCGTTATTTGGTACCGTGTGGAACACCGCTTCCTAGCCATAGGCGGACATCCATATGTGAATATCGTTCTAGCTTTTTGTTCTGATCTGTTTGGGAACGGACGATTATCCATCTACAATGCAAATCCTTGCAATTGACATTCGGCACACCAAATCGATTAGGTGATAGGCACGCTTTGGTTTTTGCGGCAAGTTGTGCCATGTCAAAATAGTAAAGCAAAGCGGCTAAGGACAGTTATTGTGCGTCGACAATTCCTCTCGCAGAACCATGTGTCGCTTTTTGGCAGAAAATATTTAGTCCTGTTCTTCATATTTGGATTGTTTCTTTGCGGAAATATAGCCGTGGCGAAGGGCCAAACACAGGAGCCTGTACTCACGCCGGCTGAAAAAGCGTGGCTTGCCAAACATCCCAACATTCGATTGGCAGTAGATATTGACTGGGCTCCCTTCGAGTTCGTGGATGACGAAAAAAAGTACCGGGGGATGGCAGCGGACTACATCCGATTGGTCGAAAAGCGCCTAAAAATTAACCTAAAGGTCGATAAGGAACGGCCTTGGCCCAAAATGGTAGAGGCAGTCA
>Ga0233427_10005261_pt1 | contig 10359 bp, 11 predicted proteins | sample SI_118_April2016_5_FD_179885 | JGI IMG/M metagenome (GOLD analysis project Ga0233427, IMG submission 179885) | Seawater microbial communities from Saanich Inlet, British Columbia, Canada - SI_118_April2016_100_MG | ecosystem: Environmental > Aquatic > Marine > Inlet | place: Canada: British...
ATAACTAATTCAAAACAAATTGCAGAAAAAGTGAGACAGTTACGAAGTCATGGAATGACAAAATCACTCAAAAACAGATATTCTAGTGAATATCCATGGATTTTTGACATTATAGAGCCCGGATACAACTATAGATTAGATGAAATTCGTGCAGCTTTAGGCATTACACAATTAAAACGAATTAAAAAAATTAATGAACTTCGTACAAAAGCATCATCATATTATCATAAAAATTTGCAAAATATTCCTGGAATTATTTTACCCGATATGGTAAATGATAAGACTCATTCATATCATCTTTATACAATTAGAGTAACTAAACCATACAAATTATCAAGAAATCAATTATTCAAAAAATTAAAAGATAATGGAATTAGAACTACTGTGTATTGGATGCCAGTTCACGAATATACTGCATATCAAAAATTTGCTAAAAAATCTAATGTTATTAATACAACAAAAATTTATGATGAAATTTTGGCACTACCTTTATTTCCAAATATATCAAAAATTCACCAAAATAATGTGATAAAAGTTATCAAATCGTCCTAAAAAATTCTAAATTATTTCTGAAAGCCATACTTCTTTATGAGTAGAATTAGAAAGTCTATGTGCTTCCATCACTTTTGATTGATTTAATAATTCTTCTTCAAAGTTAAATGGAGATTTCTTCTTACCTATAATCTCCATACAAAAAACATCTATCATTTTAAGAAAGTGATCAGTAGGAGGAATTTCAATAATTTCATTTTTTCTACCCTGCCAATTATTTTCTATATTATATTGTAAATTTATTTTTGTTATAAAATCAGGCGGAACAGAATATGCCCTATCTAAGGATATTACTCCATCCGATCCCCATACTTCATATTTTGCTTGATAATAATTTCCATTTGCATAAGTTATACTTGCAGTTTTGTTATTTTCGTATGATAGAATAGATGTTCCTTTTACATCAACATCATTTTTTAGATCATTATAACTTCGATAAAATATAGAAACAGGTTCTCCATCAAAAATCATTCTACTAGCACATATTGGGTAACATCCAGAATCATTCAAAAATCCACCTCCTAATTCCTTATTGTATCTGATATCGCCTTCGGGAAAAGATGGAAATCCAAAACTGCCGTTGAATGAATCAATATTGCCAATTTTTTTATGATTTATCAATTCTTGGACTTTTTGATGTTGAGGATGAAATCTAAACATAAAACCTTCCATCACTCTAACATTATTATTTTTTGAACATTCAATAATTTTTTTTGCTGAACTAAAAGAATCAGTAGCTGATTTTTCACAATACACATGTTTTCCTGCAGATGCTGCTTTTATGGCTAATTCTGCATGGGTACCAATTGGAGTAGAAATGTAAACTGCATTTATTGAATCATCAGATATTACATCATCATAAGTACCATTTTTTTTACAATTAAATTCCTTAGCGAATTCTCTAGATTTTTCAATATTTCTACTTCCAATTATTCCAAGTTCAGCAAATTCTGATTTTAATATTGCAGGAATTACTGATTTTTTAGCAATTTTTGAACAACCAATAATACCAAATTTTAATGGATTCAATTTATTCACAAATATGAAATAATTCCTCTTACATGTGGTCCAACAAAATTTTCAATTTTTAGTAATTGTTTAATTTGATATAATGTAATCCAAATAAAATAATCTGGAATATTTAATTCCTTATTTTCTTCAATTTCTACAATCATATTATAATTTGATTTTAAATGAAATCTTCCACCATCTTCAGATTGCCATTTTGCATAAATAATTTTTGGATTATTTGATTCATCAAAATATTCAGCAAATAAAGGTCGTTTTCCTCCGTGAGCTTTTAGTAGATTACTTGTTGTTGCTTGCAATGTTGGAGATAATTGCAATTTTCCAATATTTCCTGGTTCTGCTTTTGCTTGGAGTAAATAATGTGGAACGCCATTAATTTTTTTCATTAAGATACCTAATATTCCTCCTGGATTTTTTGCAATCATTGGCTGAGTCCAACCTTTTTTTCCTACTTCTCGGTCAAATGTATTTGAAACTTTCACACCAATAATTTCAAAAAACCCTTTTGATTCATGTAAAATATTTCCAGATTCTTTTTGTACATTCCATTTTTCTAAATCTTTCACACCAATTTCTTCAACTATCATATCAGATTCTTCTCGTTTTTTATTAAACCAATCAATAACATAATCTAGTTTATTTATTTGATTATCATCTTGAATTGATTCTATCATTGTTTCAATTCTTGATCTGACATCATCATCTATGTTGTAATTATTGTTTTTTAAACAATTTATTATTTCATCAATTATCAATATAACCAACCCATATTTGATCAAATTATAAATTTTTAAGATTCTTTAATATAGTATTTGACTAGATAATTAAAAATGAATAACTTCTATCAAGAAAAAAATTCTAAGTTAATTTTTCTATTAGATAGAATTGAGAAACAAGGGTATTCTGATTCTATTAATGAATTTATAAATAAATATCCTGAATTTAGTTATCGATTTGATAAAAAACAAGGAAGTGTATTACTTAGATCAATTAATGGAAATAATACTAAATGTCTTGTAATAAATAGTGATTTAGGTAATATACCTGAATTTCTCTCAACCCTTTTTGAAAAAGTTGTTTCTATAGATATTGAAGAAAAAATCTTAATACAAATTGAAAGATTTAAAGATAAAAAAATCAATAATGTTCAATTTGAAATATTTAAATCTAATAATATGTCAAATTTGGAAAAAGATTTTGATTTAATTGTACTTAATGATATTAAAATTAAAAATCATAATTCACAAAATAAAATACAAGATTATTTGAATAATATTAAAGAATTTTTAAATGATAAAGGTTGTTTATGTGTAGCAGTACAAAATAAAACTGGAATTAAAGTAATTAATGAAGAAGTAGATAGTGATACATATTCAAATAATTTTAATGGGTACAATTTATTATTAAATTCTCTTGGATTACATGTTGATTCCTATTGGGCACTACCATCTCATAATCAAGCTAATCATTCTGGAAAAATTTCTGATGATGTTTCATTGAAATGGTTCTTCCATAATTTTGATAAAAAATTTTTTGTTGATAAAAAATTTAAAATTGTAGGAAAATTTTTAAAAACATTAAATAAAAAAATGAGGGAATTATTACTGATAAAATTTTGTCCATCATTTTTATTTTATTGCTATAAGGATAAATCCTATAATACATTAGAATATAAAATACGACGAGATACTGGATATGATAATATTATTCAACATATTCGTCCTAGTAAAACATTATATTTTTTATTAAATAATGAGGGTAATCCTGAAAAAGTAGTAACTTGTAATCATACAAAATATGATCTTACTGAAAAAATTTTTGAAATTGATAGAAATTTTCCTGGAATGAAAATTACAAATGAAAAAATTAGTATTGAAAATTGGCTCGATGGTGTTCCTTTAGATAGATCTAATCACAATGATTTAAAATTAGTAATGAATTGGTTGAAAACTTTTCAAAATAAAACAAAAAATGAATTTTTAGATATGGGTGATATTGAACAAGAAATTGAACATGTGAAAAATGAATTGGATTTAATACCTGAAATATCTAAAATTCCTTATGAAAATTGGCTCGATGACTATAAACATGAATTTATTGGAAAAAAGATCCAAAAAACTGCAGTTCATGGTGATTTTCAAGTTAGAAATATTTTGATTGATCATCAAAATTTACAAGTAAATATCATTGATTGGGATTGGAGATATGAAGAAAAAGGAAATCCAATTTATGATTTTATTTGGTTAGCCACAAATATTATGATGCTATCAAAAAATTTTGAAAAAGAATTTGAATATGGTGATTCTCAAAGTAACGAGATAATAAAATTGATTAAAATAATTGAAAATACAATGAAAGATCATCTACAGGTTAATTTTGATTTTATTAAATTACAGAAATTTATGATTTTAAGATTTTTAACAATTAGAATTAAACAAGGTGATAATGGTCATTTGTTGTATATTGATATTTTAAAAATTCTTTCTAAAAATACAAATTAATTAAAATTTACATCTGATTTATTTTTATTATAATTTAATTTCCATTTTTCTGAAATTTTTTTACTTATTTTAAAAATTTCTGGATTTTTATTATAAAGTTTCAAAATATCTTTATACCCAAAATCATTACCTAATTCCGCAAAAATTTTTTTTGCTAATTTTAAATCCTCTGGATAATCTAATGTAAGTCGAATTTCTTTGGGAATTATGTTCTTTGTTGGAATTGTTACAAATGTTTTATTGCATACTCCTTTTTCAAAAAATAATTCTTTATACCCTGTTTCTGTATTGCTTGTTTTCTTCCTATTACATATTTTTTCTAAAATAGAAGTTCTAAATCCAGCTGGAAATACACCATGAATAAAATGATCTGTGGGATCAAAATCTTTTTTATTTCTTGAAGCTATAACAAATTCATTTTTTGAATTTAGAAATTGTTTTATTACTAAATCCACTAATTTTACATCTGTATAAATTTTATCTCCTTCTACGTCAATTATTACATCTGTATCAAATTTCTTTGCAGCTTCTAACATTCTTTTCATTACATCTTTTTCACTACCTCTATAATACAAAATTTTTTCTTTTTTCAAAAAATCTACTAATGAATCATCTGTTTTTTTATTTGTAGTACAAATTATTATATTTCGGATATTTTTAGATTTTTTTAATCTATTTACAAGAATTTTTAATATTGGTTTGTTATCAATTTTTTTTAATTGTTTTTTTGGTAAACGTGTACTATTTAATCTGGCAAGAATAAAAATATCAATTTTTTTGCTATTTTTTGATTCCATTTTATATAATCTCTGAGATTTTTACAGTTCTTTTTTCTTTATTTGATATTCTTGCAGCTTCCATAACTTTTGCTTGACTGATTATATCTTTTTCAAAATCAAATTTTATTTTTTTATTTTGAATTTCTTTTGAAAAATTATTTATCATTAATTTAAAATGATTTGTAGGTTTTATTTTAATTTCAGTAACTTTTTTTGTATTAATTTTTAATGATGCTGACATATCTGGAGGAATATTATATGCTCTGGATAAACTTAACATTCCTTTTGAACCCCATATTTCATAGATTGATTGATAAAATAATCCATAGCCTAAATTCATTTCAGAAATTTTTCCACTTTTAAATGATAATGACATATTTGCAAATTCATCAACATTATATTTTTTATTTATATTTAATTTACAATAAACTGATTCTGGTTCTTCATTAAAGAGAATTCTACTTGCACAAATTGGATAACATCCTGCATCATTTAAAATCCCTCCACCCAATTTTTTTTGATAACGGATATTTTTTTTTGAGATATTTGGAAATCCATATCTACTTTGAAATGAAAAAACTTCCCCGATTACTTTTTTATTTAATAAATCTGAAACTTTTTTTATGGATGGATGAAATCTAAACATAAATCCTTCCATTATTCTAACATTGTATTTTTTTGATTTTGAAACTATTTTTTTTGATGATTTGAAAGAATCACTTAAAGATTTTTCACATAGTATGTGTTTTCCTGCTTTTGCCGCACGAATAGACCATTTTTCGTGTAATCCAATTGGAACTGAGATATAAACAGCATTAACCTCGTTATCTTTCAATACATCTTCATACGTTCCATATTTTTTACATCCAAATTGCCTTGCAAATTGCTTTGCTTTTGAATTTGTTCTGCTTCCTATGAATTCAAGTTCAGCATATTCTGATTCTAAAATAGCTGGAATTGTTGATGAATTTGCAATTTGAGAACATCCAATTATCCCAAATTTTATTTTTCTTTGCATTATTGCAAAATTACCAACTGGTCCATCCACCATCTACTACAATTGTAGATCCAGTCATATATGATGAACCTGATGAACATAGAAACTCAACTAATTCATTTAATTCACTTTTTTCCATCATTCTTTTCATTGGTGTTAATTTAGAATATTTTTCAATAAAATTTTCATCTTGATCAAATCTTGCTCCACCTGGGGCAATACAATTTACACGAATATTGGGTGCAAGATGTGTTGCTAAAAATTTTGTTAAATTGATTACTCCTGCTTTTGATATACTATATGCAGGATGTTTATGAGACCCATCATAAATATCTGGTCTAGCTGAAACAATTCCAGTAGTTGCAGAAAAATTTACAATAGATCCTTTTTCATTATTTTTTGCAAATTCTCTACACACTGAAAACAACGAGGTTAAATTAATTTGTAAAAATTCATTAAATGATTCTAAAGTTATGTCAAAAATAGTCCCTCTTTTTTCACCTTTCTTCACATGATCATTAAAAGCAAAACAATTTACAAGACAATCTGCTTTATTATCGTTAAAAAATTTACTTACAAACTGCTCATCACTTAATTCATGTCCAAGTTTTATATCTAATTTAATTATTTCATTATTTTTTTCTAAATGATTGGATATTTCTTTACCTAAGAATCCTTCAGAGCCTGTAACAATTATTTTCATTTCTTTTTTACCTTCTAATCTATCTCTTATTAAGAATATTTATCAAGATATTCTTTGACAAAATTTTGATATTTAAGACAATTTTGTTCTGGATTTATTCCTTCTATACGTGCACCTTGCATAATTAAATCTCCAGAATACTCACTTTTTTTTAATATTTTAAAAAACTCTTCAAAATTTGTATCTCCTAAACCAAATGGTACTGTTGTTCCGTTACGAATTCTATCTTTTAAGTGAATATTTTTAATTTTATCTTTCAATATTTTGAATTCCTCATTAACATCATATCCTAATGATGCACTATTCCCAGTATCATAATTTGCATAAACTGTATTTTTGTCAAACATTTCTAATAAATTCAAAAATTCTTTTGGTTCCAAATCTGTTTCTAGTGTAATCATTATCCCTAAATTTTTTATCTCGGGAATTATTTTTTTTAAATTTGTAACTAATTCTTTTTTATCTTTTTCAGTTTTTAAGGATGAACTATCTACGAGAGGAATTTCTATAATTTTTGCACCAATTTTTGCACTATTTTTTGCTAATTTTTTTAATATTTCTAAATTTTTTTTAATATTTTGTTCTGATTCATTAAAGAGCTTATTTATCATAAAATAATCTGCACAAACTGAATTAACTTTTATTTGAAATTTTGAAATACAATTATTAATTTCAGTTATTTGGTTGTTCATAATTGGATTTTTTTCATAAATATCAAAAATCCATTCAATTGAATTTAAATTGATTCTTTGACCTATTTCAAATTCTTTACTCCAGGATTTTTCTGGAAATGCTTGAATGGTATTATTAATGGAATTTGATAATCTACCTTGCATAATTCCAATTTTTATTGACATGTTATCTCTATCTTTAAGATGTAATTATAATAAATGGTGTTTATTTAGATATTATATTGATTTCAACTTTAATGCTTAAAAAAATTAAAATTGTTCTTACTGATGTTGATGGGGTATTAACTGATGGTGGGATGTATTATTCTAGTGATGGTGATATTATGAAAAAATTTCATGCTCGAGATGGAATGGGAATTGCAGTATTAAAAAGAAATGGGATTCCTACTGTCATAATTACAAAAGAAAAAAATGAAATTGTAAAAAAATGGGCATCAAAAATGAATGTTGATAAATTATTTCAAGGAATTAAAGAAAAAGAAAAACTACTTCCAAAATTATGCCGTCTTTATAATTTGAAAGAAGAAAATATTGCATATATTGGTGATGATATCAACGATTTAAAAATTATGAAGAAAATTGGTTTTTCGGTTACCCCCAAAGATGGAAATATTGAAGTCAAAAAAATTGCTAATCATATTTCAAAAATTAAGGGTGGAAAAGGTGTACTTAGAGAAATTTGTGATCTGTTAATTTCTACAAAATTTGGCAAAAAGAAGAAATTATACTAAATACATATTTATAAAAAAATTAATTATAACAAATAACATGGTCTTCATAACTGCAGAAATAGGAATTAATCATAATGGGGATATTGAAATTGCTAAAAAATTAATTGATATGGCTAAGCAATGTAAATGTGATGCAGTTAAATTTCAAAAAAGAACTATAGACAAAGTTTATTCTAAAGAAGCATTAGATGCCTTAAGAGATAGTCCATGGGGTAAAACCAATAGAGATCAAAAAATGGGGTTAGAATTTAATAAAAAAGAATATGATCTAATTGATGCTTATTGTAAAGAGCAAGAAATTAAGTGGTATTGTTCTGCATGGGACATAGATAGTCAGTTATTTTTAAGAGATTATGATTTAGAATATAATAAAATTGCATCTGCAATGTTAACAAATATAGAATTTTTAAAAATTGTAGCTGATGAAGGAAAATATACTTTTATTTCAACTGGAATGAGTACAATAGAACAAGTTGAAAATGCAGTAAAAATTTTTAAAGATAAAAACTGTTCATTTGAATTACTTCATACCAATAGTACATATCCTATGAAAATAGAAGAAGCAAATTTGAAATGTATTGAAACATTACAAACTAAATTTGACTGTAACGTAGGATATAGTGGGCATGAGAGTAGTTCATATTTAATTTGTGTTGCAGCAGTAATGTTAGGTGCAACATCTATTGAGAGGCACATTACATTAGATAGATCAATTTATGGTTCTGATCAATCTGCATCATTAGAAAAAGCAGGTTTGGAAAGACTAGTTAGAGACATCAGACGATTAAATATAATTTTAGGTGATGGAATTAAGCGTATTTGGGATTCAGAAATTCCAGTAATGAAAAAACTTAGAAATATAAATTAAAATTATTTCATTATAATTCTATTTAACCTACTTTCATCTATGATCATCTCATTATCAAATGATAATACATGAACTATGTATTTTGCAACTTCTTTAGGATTTAAGAACGTGTTAAAATCTTGATCAGTTGAAATTTTTCCCATATTCGTTTGAGTAGAAGATGGGGATACAGAAATTACTCGAATATTTTTCTTCTTTAATTCTGCATTTAGTGCTCTAGATAATCCCAAAATTGAATGTTTTGTGGCACAATAGATAGATCCATTTTCAAATCCTGAATATGATGATGATGAACCAATCATAACTATTCGCCCCCATTTTTTCTTACTCATATTTTTTGAAAATTCTTTGGATAAGATAAACGGTAATTTTACATTCAAATTCATACATTTGTCATAATCATCAATTGTACTTTGTTGAATAGATTTTATTATAAAAATTCCAGCAGAATTTACAATTATGTCTATTGGAAAATTTTTCTCTTTTATATTATTAAATAGATTTTGTATATTTTCTTGAATTAAAAGATCAGTTGCTAAATATTCAATTTTAATATTTTTATTAATTTTTTTAAGTTGATTTTTAAGTTTTAGAAGTTTAGTATTATTTGTTGATGTAAGAAATAGATTACACGAATTTTTAGCAAGTTCATTAGCAATTTCTTTTCCTATGCCCCCCGTAGCACCTGTAATTAAACAATTTTTATTTTTTAAAATATTAGTCATTAGTTATTCACCGCCATTTTTTTTTCAACTAAATCACATATTAAATGTGAAACTATTCTATGTACTTCCTGAATTCGTGCTGTAGATTTTGATTTTATTATGATATGGTTATCAACTATTGATTTTATTTTACCGCCATTATTTCCTAATAGTCCAATTGTTTTAGCACCATTTTTTTTAGATGTTTTTAATCCGTTTATCACATTAAGAGAATTACCACTGGTTGAAATACCAATTACAACATCATCTTTTGAAATGATACTCTCACATTGTCTACTAAAAATCATATTAAATGAATAATCATTTCCTATTGATGTAATTATTGATGTATCCGTAGTTAATGCTATAGCTGCCATGCTTTTTCTTTCAAGGTTAAATCTACCTACAAATTCAGCAGCTATATGTTGTGCATCCGCAGCACTTCCACCATTACCAAATAATACAATTTTTTTTCCTTTTTTTAATGATTTTATTATAATATTTACACATTCTATAATATCTGAGGATAAATAACTTGAATTTTTAATTAATTGGGAACTTTCTAAGAATTTTTTTTCTATATAATCAACATTAGGATTTTTTATAGTCATAATTAATTAATTTTAAATAAATTATATAAGTTAAGAACTAAACTACTGATTATAGCTTGTTATGAATTAAATACTAATTTTTTTAATGTATTTTATGTCTCAAATACGTTTAGGTGCATCAAAAACATTTTCAGTTGCTGATGGTGTGAGTATTAAATCAAGACGTAATCATGATGATTGGGGTCAATTTGA
>Ga0233427_10005262_pt1 | contig 10358 bp, 5 predicted proteins | sample SI_118_April2016_5_FD_179885 | JGI IMG/M metagenome (GOLD analysis project Ga0233427, IMG submission 179885) | Seawater microbial communities from Saanich Inlet, British Columbia, Canada - SI_118_April2016_100_MG | ecosystem: Environmental > Aquatic > Marine > Inlet | place: Canada: British...
AACTCTGTCAATTAAATTTACAATAGTAGGAATAACATCTTCTTTTACTCCTCTAGTAGTAATTGCTGGAGTTCCTAAACGAATCCCTGAAGTAATAAATGGAGATTGAGTGTCAAAAGGAACCATGTTTTTGTTAGCTGTAATATCTGCTTTTACTAATGCATTTTCAGCATCTTTACCTGTAATGTTTTTATTTCTTAGATCTATAAGCATACAATGATTTTCAGTATCTCCAGAAATAATTTTGTATCCTTTTTTAATAAACTCCTCAGCCATTAATTTTGAGTTTTTGATTACTTGCTCACCATAGGACCTGAATTCAGGTTTTAATGCTTCACCAAAAGCAATTGCTTTTCCAGCAATTACGTGTTCTAAAGGGCCTCCTTGTGACCCTGGAAATACGCCAGAATTTAATATTGAAGACATCATTCTTGTTTTTCCTTTAGGTGTTTTTAATCCCCAAGGATTTTCAAAATTTTTCCCCATCATAATCATCCCACCTCTTGGTCCTCTTAAGGTTTTGTGAGTAGTAGTAGTTAAGATATGACAATGTGGTGCAGGGTCATTTAATAATTTTGCAGCAATTAATCCTGCAGGATGAGCAATATCGGCCATTAATACAGCACCAACTTTGTCTGCTATTTCTCTAAATCTTTTGTAATCCCAATCCTGAGAGTAAGCAGAAGCACCACAAATAATTAATTTTGGTTGTTCTGTAATAGCAGTTTCTTCTAATTTATCGTAATCAACTTTTCCAGTTGATTCTTCAACATTATAAAATGAAGTTTTGTAAAGCTTTCCTGAGAAATTTACTGGTGATCCGTGAGTTAAGTGCCCTCCGTGAGAGAGGTTAAACCCTAAAATTTTATCTCCAGGATTAAGGCAAGCTAACATTACAGCTGCATTTGCTTGTGAGCCAGAGTGGGGTTGTACATTAACATACTCAACTCCAAAAAGTTCTTTTGCTCTGTCTATCGCAAGCTGTTCTACTTTGTCAACAACTTCACAACCTCCATAATATCTTTTATTTGGATAACCTTCAGCATATTTATTTGTTAAACAAGAGCCCATTACTTGCATAACTTCATCACTCACAAAATTTTCTGAAGCAATTAATTCAATCCCATTCCTTTGTCTTTTATCTTCTTCTGTAATTAAATCAAAAATTATTTGGTCATTTTTCATCTTATAATGTTTTAAAATTTCTATTTTCGTAATCGCAACAAATGTATATAATTTTATGAATAGAATAAAAGAACTTTTTGGAATTAAATATCCAATTATTCAAGGTGGGATGATATGGTGTAGTGGCTGGGAATTAGCATCAGCTGTTAGTAATGCAGGAGGATTAGGATTAATTGGCTCAGGGTCAATGTATCCTGAAATTTTAAGAGAGCATATTCAGAAATGTAAAAAAGCTACAAGCAAACCTTTTGGGGTTAATATTCCTTTAATATATCCAAATATTGAGGAGCATATTAATATTATAATAGAGGAGGGGGTTAAAATTGTTTTTTCCTCTGCTGGAAACCCTAAGAAATACACTTCTTATTTACAAGAAAACGGAATAATTGTAGCGCATGTAATTGCAAATACAAAATTTGCATTAAAATGTGTTGAAGCTGGAGTTGATGCAATAGTTGCTGAAGGTTTTGAAGCAGGAGGGCATAATGGAAAAGATGAAATTACAACTATGTGTTTAATTCCTAAAATAGCAGATGAAGTAAATATTCCTGTAATTGCTGCAGGAGGTATTGCAGATGGGCGTGCAATGTTAGCAGCTATGAGCTTGGGTGCTGATGGGGTGCAAATTGGCAGTAGATTTGCTGTTTGTAAAGAAAGTTCTGCTCATGAAAACTTTAAAAATTATGTTTTTGATGCTAAAGAAGGACAGACAGATTTAACTTTAAAAGAAATAACAGCTGTAAGGTTGTTGAAAAATGACTTCTATAATAAAGTCCAAGAAGCATACCTTAAAAATGCAACTGATGATGAGTTAAAAGAGTTATTGGGTAGAGGTAGGGCTAAAAAAGGGATGTTTGAAGGGGATTTATCTGAAGGGGAATTGGAAATAGGACAAGTATCTTCAATGATTGATAAAATGCAAACTTCTAATGAAATTATTGATGAAATTATTGATGGTTTTTATAATGCAAAAACTCATCTTTCTGATTTAAATATATAAGGTTTTTTAAACCCAGTATTCTCTTTAGTTATATGTTGAGTTTTTTTTGTAAATTTGTAGCTATTATAAATTACATTATGAGAAAGATATTACTTTTATTTTTTGTTCTACTTTTTAGCATTCAATCCAGAGCTTCACATTTTGTTGGTGGAGATATAACTTGGGAATGTATAAGTGACCCTACTAGTTTAGATTTTGGGAAATTTATTTTTCAGTTAAAAGCTTATGGTGATTGTACAGGTATAGATTTTGGCTCAGCAATAGTCGGTGGTAGTGAGTCTCTAACAGTACATGGCCATCCAACTATAAATGATATTAGTTTAATCTGGAATACAACCAATGATATATCTTCTGTAGGTACTCCTGGAGTTAATCCATGTTATAATTGTTCTAATGCTCCAGCTGGTGTGCTACCTGGTTTTGTTATTGAAGAACACATTTACAGATCATTACCTATTAGTTTAGGTAATGGTAATATTCCTGACCCTACAGGTGCTGTTTGGAATCAACTTACTAATGAATATGATGTCCTACCTTTAGGATGGCATTTTACATGGGGGAGTGGCGCAAGAAATGCTGCAGATAATATGACTTCTACAGGAAATTGGCTTTTAAGAGCGGTTATGTATCCTTATACAAAAAACACATCTATTATTCCTTTCGTATATGAGGATGCATTTCCTTGTTATGATTCTTCACCTCTTTTTAAAGAACAAGCCAAAACACTTATGTGTACAAATGTTCCTTTTTCTTATAGTCATCTAGCTTTTGATATTAATTTCGATAGTTTAGCATATTCTTGGGCATATCCACTTGATGGAAGCTCAGGAACATATAATCCTGCAGATCCTACAACATTTGGTATGATGACCTTTTCAAATACTACAAATGGTGGGGTTTATGATTTTTCAGTAACACAGCAGATACCAAGTAATCCAGCATTCCCGCTTGAATTAAATGCAGGAACAGGAGAAATATCATTCATGAATGATCAGTTGATAGGTGCTTTTGTTACATGTGTTAGGGTTCGTTCCGTTAAGTGTTCTCAGCCTATTGCGGATGTATTTAGAGAGGTTCAAGTTGTTGCTACTGCCACTGCATGTAATTTAGCAAGTGGTGTAGTTAATTCTCCTCCTACTATTACACAGCCAGTTGGCACGCAAATTTGGACTCAATATATAAACTCAGCAGGGTTACCTTCATATAGAACTGAGGTAATGGCTGGTGAATTAGTAGAGTTTGATGTGATAGCTTCAGATATAGATATGCAAAATATTACTCTTGAAGTTGAAGGTTCTCAATTAGATTTATCGTTAGCATTAAGTAACCCGGCTACTTTTGTTAATACAAATTCAGTACCTGGAATTACTGAGGGTAAATTTTCATGGTATTCTAGTTGCGATCATTTAGTTATAGATAGTTGTGCTGGAGCCCCTAACCAGTCTTTTAATTTTAATTTAAAAGCATATGATGATTTTTGTCCTGCTAATGGGACAACTGTAGCAAATATAACTATTGATCTAATACCACCCACTCCTGATTTAAGATGTTTAGCAGTAGAGCCAAATGGTGATGTTGAATTAAGTTGGTATTATCCTAGTGGTTTAACAAATGCTGTATTAGATTATGATGTTTATTGTTCAAAAAATTATAATGGCCCTTACTCTGATGTAGGTGATGTTTCTTATCCTGATAGTACTTTTATGCATATCAATGCAGGTGCAGATACTGCCTCTAGTTTTTATTATATGATTGCAAATGGAGTGTGTGTAGGTGCTTCAATAGCAAACACGGTTGATTCAATTTCCGATACATTGCGGTCTATTTATTTAGACGCTGGAACTGTTAATAGCACTCCTATTTTTGCATATCTAGATTGGAATCACATGAGAATAAATAATGATGTTGCAACTCAGAATGAGTATCTTTATAATGTAGCAACAACAGAAAAACTGTATTCTTTATTTTACGAGTATAATGTTGCTAATGGATTTGATTCTATTGCTGAGTATAGCGATACAATAGGTTATAAGCGATCAGATTATTGTAATTATGACCCTAGGTTCTATATTGAAATTGCAGATAAAAGAGGCTGTATTTCTAGGTCATCAATTGCTACAACACATTTAGTAGATGATGTGCCTCCAGAGATTCCAATTATTAAAGATGTTTCAGTTGATTTAAATGGAAAATCAGTTATTAGTTGGCAGCCCTCAGTAGGCGCTGAGTTATATGCAGTTTATATACAAGATTCGAATGCTGCTTGGATTACTTTGGATACTGTTTTTTATCCAGATTCTACTTTTATTTATCAATCTTCTAATGCTAATGAAAATTTTGAAACTTTTAGTGTTAGAGCTTTAGATAGTTGTGAAAACACTCTAGATGCTTCATTAGCGCATAATTCAATTCATCTTAATTTAGAGTTAGATGCTTGTGAGCATACATTTGATTTAAATTGGAATGAGTATATAAACTGGATTAATGGTTTAGGATTTTATAGAGTAACTGTTGAGGAAATTGATTTAAATGGAGTTGTTAATTCTAATTCTTTTCATGTTGATAGTAGTAATACTTCATTTCTTGTTGTAGGTTTGATCGATAAGTACACTTATATAATTTATGTTGATGCTTTTAATGTAGATTCTACATTCTCAGCACATTCTAACGAAATACAAATTGTGCCTGATTTACCAAAAAGACCTGATTTTAATTATATTGATTATGTTAGTGTAAATCATGATGATGGATCGGTTGAGATTAATTGTTTAGTTGATAATACTGCTATTATTAATCACTATGATATTCTTAGATCTTTAAGGTTTTCAGATGAGTTTGTTAAAATCGGATCTATCTTATTTGATGCATCTAATATGATACATTTTAATGATAATGAAGCTAAAACACAGTCTGAATTTTATCAATATGAAGTATATCCAGTTGATACTTGTGGGGTTAGAGTTCCAGCACCTCCAGTTAACCTTCCTGCTTATTTGAATGACACTTCTTTTGGGCAAACTATATTATTAGAGTGTGTAATAAATATTGATTATACTGATGATCCTACTTTAGATGGAGAATATACTAATACATTAACTTTTAATGAGTATGATAAATGGTTAGGTGAAGTTTCTGAATATCGATTATATAGATCAGTTAATAGAGAACCATATAACCTATTACCATTGTATGTTTGGGATAGAGCTGCTGATCCTGATGAAACTCTAGAATATATTGATGTTGTTACTGAGTTTGGTGATGGCAATGGTAGGTTTTGTTATTATATAGAGGCAATTGAAGGATTTGCAAATCCTTATGGTTCTGTTTCAGAAGGTAGTTTTTCTAATATTTCATGTGTTTCTCAGACTCCAATAATCTTTGTTCCCTCTGTTTTTACTCCAAATGGAGATGAACATAATGAGGTATTTAGGCCAATTACATATTATGTTTCAGAAACAGGTTATTCATTTACTATTTTTAATAGAAAAGGAACAGAGCTGTTTACTACTAATGATCCACAAAAGGGTTGGGATGGGACATTTATTAATGATGTAGTTATGCAAGGAACCTATGTGTATCATCTTAAATTTTTAAATGGTATTGGAAATTTAACAGAAAAAACAGGTACTATAACTATAATAAGATAATAGAATTTAAAATAATAAAAATAGTCCCTTTTTAAGGGACTATTTTAGTATATAAAATGTTAATTTTGTATAATTTTTAAAAAAGTAATTATGAGCAATAAAGTAATGAAAGAAGGATTAACTTATGATGATGTGTTGGTAGTGCCAGCTTATTCCGACATTCTACCGTACATGGTAGAAACAAAAACTAAATTCACTAAAAATATCACGCTAAATATTCCAGTTGTTTCAGCAGCTATGGATACAGTTACTGAATCAAAAATGGCTATTGCAATTGCTCAAGAAGGCGGTATTGGAGTACTTCATAAGAATATGAGCATTGAGGGTCAGGCTCTTGAAGTAAGAAAAGTTAAAAGATCAGAAAGTGGAATGATATTAGATCCAATAACTTTAGGTTTAAATGCAAATGTTGGTGATGCATTTAAAATGATGAGAGAAAATAAAATTGGTGGAATTCCAATTGTTGATGAGAATATGCACCTTTTAGGAATTGTTACTAATAGAGACTTGCGTTTTGAAAAAGATATGGTACTTTCTATAAAAGAAGTAATGACATCAAAAGGGATAGTTACTACTGAATTAAGTGATCTTGAAAATGCTGAAAATATACTTAAAGAAAATAAAATTGAAAAATTACCTATTGTTGATTCTGACAATAAGTTAGTTGGTTTAATTACTTTTAAAGATATTATTAAAAACAGAATGCGACCAAATGCTTGTAAAGATAAGTATGGTAGATTGAGAGTTGCAGCTGCAGTTGGTATTACTGCAGATGTTTTAGAGAGAGTTGAGGCTTTAAGTAACGCTTCAGTTGATGCAATAATTATTGACACTGCTCACGGACACACGAAAGGTGTGGTTGATATTTTGAAGAAGGTAAAGTCATCTTTTCCTAAACTAGATATTGTGGTTGGAAACATTGCAACGGCTGCAGCCGCTCAAGCTTTAATTGATGCAGGTGCTGATGCTGTTAAAGTTGGAATTGGACCTGGTTCTATTTGTACAACTAGAATTGTTGCTGGTATTGGAGTTCCTCAATTAACTGCTGTAATGGATGTTGCTGAGGTAACAGAAAAGAATGATATTCCTCTAATTGCTGATGGTGGAATAAGATATTCTGGTGATATAGTTAAAGCAATAGCTGGAGGTGCAAGCACAGTAATGCTTGGTTCAATAATTGCAGGTGTTGAAGAAGCTCCTGGTGAAACAATCATTTTTGAAAGTAGAAAATTTAAATCATACAGAGGAATGGGGTCAATTGATGCTATGGAAAAAGGATCAAAAGACAGGTATTTCCAAAGTGGAGAGGTTGATGCAAAAAAATTAGTGCCAGAAGGGATTGTTGGTAGAGTTGCATATAAAGGAACACTAGGTGAGGTAATACATCAAATGATTGGAGGTCTAAAAGCTGGAATGGGTTACACGGGTTCTGCAACAATTAATGACTTAGGTAAAGCAGAATTCTTAAAAATTACTGCAGCTGGTGTTGCTGAAAGCCATCCTCATGATGTTACAATTACTAGAGAAGCACCAAATTATAGTAGAAAATAATAAATTAAAATTTAAAAAATGAAAAAAGTAGTATTAAGTATTTTGTTAGGAAGTTTTGTTCTAATTTCAACTGCACAAGATGTTTTAACAGTTGATGATGAAAACATCACATTAGAAGAGTTTAAAAATGTATTTAACAAGAACAATCATAATGAAGAGATTTCAGCTGATTATTTGAATGAGTACATGGAGCTTTTTGTGAAATTTAAGTTAAAAGTTAAAGAAGCTCAAGATTTAGGTTTAGATACTATTTCATCTTTTGTTACTGAGCTTGATGGCTATAGAAAACAGTTAGCTAAACCATATTTAAAGAACGAAAAGTTTGATGAAAACATGCTTACTGAAGCTTATGAACGTATGAATTTTGATGTAAATGCAAGTCATATTTTAATTGCAGTTGATGAAAAAGCTACAAGTCAAGAAGTAGAATTAGCTAATGAGAAAGCTTTGTCAATAAGAACAGAGATTTTATTAGGTACTATTTCTTTTAAGGATGCTGCAAAAAAGAATTCTGATGATAAATCAGCTATAAGTAATGGTGGTGATTTAGGTTACTTTACTGCTTTTATGATGGTTTATGATTTTGAAACTGCTGCTTACTCTACAAAAATTGGAGAAATTTCTATGCCAGTTAGAACTAAGTATGGTTATCATTTGGTAAAAGTAAATGATAAAAGAAAAGCAGTAGGCCAAGTAAAAGTTGCTCATATTATGTTTAAAACAGGGCAGGGTGCAGATGAGAAGAAATTAGCTGAAGCCAAAGAGAAAATAAATAAAGCATTAAAGCTATTGAATCAAGGAGAGGAGTTTGCTGATGTAGCAGAACGATTTTCTGAAGATAGATCAACTGCTGTAAAAGGCGGTAGTTTACCAGTTTTTGGAGTTGGTAAAATGGTTCCTGAATTTGAGAATAATGCTTTTTCACTTAAAAATATTGGTGATATTTCTGTGCCTTTTAAAACTGAATATGGATGGCATATTATTACATTACTTGAAAAACAAGAAATGCCACTTTTTGATGATGTAAAAGTAGATTTAAAAAGAAAAATTGAAAGAGATAGTAGAGGGGAATTAAGCAAAAAAGCATTGTTCGAAAAGTTACATTCAACATATAAAGTAGTTAATAAACCTTCAACTTATTCGGCATTTAGAAAAGGAGCTGCAAACAAAGTTGAAACGGCAACTTTTGAAAAATCAGATAATAACAAAACAATAGTTACTATTGATGGAATGAATGTTTCAGTAAATGATTTTGCTGAATATATTTTAGCTCATCAATCAGTTGGTAGTGATATTGATGCAATGTACACTGACTTTGTAAACGAACAATTATTAGCTTATGAGGAAAGTAAACTTGAAGAAAGATACCCTGAATATAAAGCGCTATTAAAAGAATACAGAGAAGGAATTTTACTATTTGATTTAACAAACAAAAAAGTTTGGACTAAAGCGGTTGAAGATACAATTGGTTTGCAAGCTTATTATGAAGCTCATAAAGCTGATTATTCTTGGGAAAACAGAGTAGATGCTACAGTTTATAGCTGTATTGATTTAGTAACTGCAAAAAAAGTTAAAAGAGAGATTTACAAGAAACATAGAAATGCAACTACTGATGCTCAAATTTTAGAGAAAGTAAACAAAGTAAATGCTTTAAGCTTACAGGTTGAAAGTGATAAGTTTGCTAAAGGAGCAAATAATCATATAGATGCAATTGATTGGAAAGTAGGAATTGCTAAGGATATAGTATTAAAAGATGGTTCTTATATTCTAATTGATATTCATGAGGTTTTAGCTTCAGGAACTAAGGAATTATCAGAAACTAGAGGTAAAGTTATTTCTGATTATCAAACTGAACTTGAATTAAATTGGATTGCTTCTTTAAGAGCTAAATATGCAGTTTCAATTAATACTGAAGTTCTTCACTCTCTGATAAGATAAATGGTCTTAAAGCAATTAATTTTTCTTACATCTGTTTTTATTTTAACTTCTTGTTTTAATAACGAGAAAGGTAGGGTAATTGCTAGTGTAAATGAAAATGACTTATTGCTTTCACAGGTATTGAAAGAGATGCCGAATCAGATTGAGGATTCAACATTTTTTGTGGAAAAATACATGAATGATTGGATTAGAAAGCAATTAATGATATACCATGCTGAGATTAATTTGAGTTCAGATATTCAGAATTATGAGAAGCAAATTGAAGATTACAGAGCTTCACTTTTAATTTATGCATATCAGCAGGAGTTAATCAATCAGAATTTTGATACTTCAATTTCTTATACTCAAGTAGAGAGTTATTACAATCAGTATAAAGATGAATTTAAGCTGAGTAAGAATATTTTTAAAGGAAGGTTTATTGTTGTTGAAAAATCAGCTCCACAACTAAAAAACCTAAACAAATGGTATAAATCAGATAAAGAAAGTAGCATTTTAGATTTAACAGATTATTGTCAGCAGTTTGCAAAGGAGTATTATTTGGAGGATGATAAATGGCAATATTTTTCAGTGTTTAACAATCTCTTACCAGAGTATATTCAGGAAGAAGATTATTTTTTAGAAAACACTAAAGGTGTAGTTTTTGAAGATGAGAATTTGAGGTATTATGTGTTTGTGAAAGATTTTAAAATAAACGGAAGTGTTAGTCCGTTAGAGTTGGAACAAGATAAAATTAGGAATGTTTTATTAAACAAGAATAAAATAGAATATTTAAAGCAACTAGAAGATGAATTGTATCAGAATGGTTTAGCTTTGAAAAAAATTAAAATTCACTAAATGAAAAGATATTTAAATACATTATTATTTTTATCAATTACGGTTGTGGTAAATGCGCAAGCAATTGATAAGGTAGAGGCAATTATAGGAGATGAGATTGTATTGACTTCAGAAATAGAATCACAATATTTACAATATTTATCGCAAGGAAATGCAAAATCAGAAGCAGTAAAATGTGAAATAATTGAAGATTTATTATTCCA